>Ga0315274_10004947_pt1 | contig 19546 bp, 15 predicted proteins | sample YL17G02_20_MG_FD_203700 | JGI IMG/M metagenome (GOLD analysis project Ga0315274, IMG submission 203700) | Sediment microbial communities from Yellowstone Lake, YNP, Wyoming, USA - YL17G02_20 | ecosystem: Environmental > Aquatic > Freshwater > Lake > Sediment | place: USA: Wyoming | collected... | reverse complement strand
TTTTGTTATGTCTTTGCGAAGCAGTGATACAATGGCTTGATAAGCTACCTTTTTCACAGTTTTGTTCCCTTATGAGTATTGATGAAAATGAACTGGTATTTATTTAACAAATTTAATGATACTTACTAAGTTATGACTTATGCGACTTTTTCTGGTGGAAATATTCAATTGTCAGAAGATGTCTTTGAAACTTGGATATTAAAATCATGAAATACTTGGTTGAGCAATTCGATATTATAGCAAAAGAATATCTTGACATGATCCAACATCCCTCAAACATTGCAGAAATGGAGAGTTGGTTTGAAATTCATGGCTGGAATAATTCGGATGAAGAACACTATCTTTTAGTAGCTAGACAAGCTATATTAAATGCTGTAATTAGACAGATTTTCTCTGATTTAACCTTTCAAAAGACTCCGTTTGATTCCGTTAAAGTGCCTATATCCCTGATAGACAGAATACAAGAGATGAAAAAATCTTCACTTTCATTCAACTTTTGGGGGGAAATCTATAATATTCTAATACCCCAATCACAACGGCGTTTAATAGGACAATTTTGGACTGATGAGTTAATTGCAGATTGGATGGTTTCTTGGCTTCTGGGCTTTCAACCGAATTTGCTTGTTGATGTTGGGTACGGGTCTGGTAATTTTCTTATCAAAGCTGGACAGCACATTCGAGATAAACGTCTCTATACACAGCTTTATGGATTTGATATAAGTCCTTTATTGCTTAATATTACACAGGCAAATTTCTCTGATTATAATTTAATATCACCTAAGTTAGCTATACAGGATTACCTTGTTTCCTCAATTCCGATAGATGCTGAAGCAGTAATCTGCAATCCTCCTTATACTCGTCACCATTACATTAATCCAACAACAAAAGATAAATTACAATGGTTTTTCAGAGATAAACTCAATTTATCTGTTTCACGTAAGTCTTCGATGGCTTTTTATTTCCTGATTAAACTTATTGCTGAGATGAATGAAGATGCACATTGCGCAGTAATAGTTCCAATGGAAGTGCTGGATGCCCATTATGGCATTAAAGCAAAACAGGTGTTATATCATCAAACTGCTATCAAAGCGATCATTAATTTTTCACAACAGATGAACGCATTCCAAAATGTTGATGTAGGTGCTTCTATTCTTTTATTCAAAAAGGGATATGAGAAAGATAACTTAGTCCATAATGTAACGCTTGATTCTATCCCAAATACAGATGAACTTTTGATGTGTCTCAATTCTTACCAAGATCAGAATTTATCATTCGGTTCTCATACAATTAAGCCACAAAATGAATTACTCGAAATTCCAAAATGGTTTGGAATTACTAATTCAAAGCCTGTAAATAAAGAATGGGAAGAAAATGGACTTGTTGTTCCTCTTAAATCGCTGGCTAAAGTAGTTCGTGGTATTGCTACTGGAGCAAATAATTTCTTTGCATTAACTTCGGAGGAAGTCAAAAAGAGAAACCTTGAACCTTGTGTTGTCAAAACGATACAACGAAACCGTGAAATTCAGGATATAATTCTTGATGAAGAAACTTGGCAAAAACTTTCAGATGAAGGAAAACGAGTCTGGTTATTGTATCTTAATGGTAAAGATAAAGAGATTAAACTCAATGTCTTAGATTACATATCGCAGGGAGAAACCGAAAATTATCATCTTCGTAGTCTTGTTCAAACACGAAAAAAATGGTACTTTATGGAACAACGTGAGATTCCCTCGATTTTTTTTACAATCCTTACAAGAGGTAATCCTCGTTTTATTTTAAATAAGGCTGGTGTAAGACCGCTTAATATGTTCTTATTAATATATCCAAATACTGCAATAATTCAGTCTGGTTGTATTGAGATTCTATGGGTGCTTTTGAATTGCACTTTTTCAATTTCCCGTCTTCATTCTGTCAGTCGAACTTATGGCGGTAATACTTTAAAAGTTGAACCGAGAGAGCTAGACAATTTACCTGTAATCAACCCCTTATCATTACCCAGAGAGTATCGTCAGAAAATAAAGAAGATGATTGATAATTTCTATTATCATCGGAAAGCTAATATACTGATAGAAGAAGTTAATAAGCTAGTTGAAAATTTTCTTAATTCCGAAATTATAGTTGAATATAGTTTACCAACTCCTGTTCAACTTCAGCTTTTAGATACACAAATAAAATATGATTGAAAGGATGTTTAAGCAGGTATGAAAGTTGTAAACCTAATGGCCATTTTAGCCATAATGATAGCTTTAGCTAGTTGTGCAACAAAGACTGACTATTCACAACTAAACGTGGGCTTCAAAAACTATGCACTCAGCACAAATGGTGCAAAAATCACGTTTATCTCACATTCTGGTTTAACTCCCAACCCTCAACACCCTATAGAAACCCTTATCAATGGAAATACTTCATCCAATGATTGGCAAAAAGGCGAGGGTTGGGAATGTAGCTATAATAACAGGATTACATTGGCATCAAACAGAACACGCTATGGCAGCGAGTCTGCAAGTATAGCTGATGTTGTTATTGAGTTTCCACAGGAAACACAGATCAACAGAATTGTTGTGTTTACGATTGATAATGCCGAATACCCAGCTATAAGCTATGGAGTCAGTGATTTGGGGGTTAGATATCCGGTTGGATTGAATGCTTGGGCGCCTGTTGAATTAGAAGGTATCAAGACGAAATATCCTGCTAGGATTCAGGATAATAAAAAAGGTATTATAAATTTTAGGTTTAAACCGATAAAAACAAAAGCAATAAAATTGTTTATATGCGATACTAATGACAGTATCGAAAAATTAAGGGATCAGTATTCTCGTGATAAAAATGGTGTTATACGCCTTATTGAGATCGAGGCTTATGGAACGGAGAAAACTAATTTATAGAAACATAAAAAGATGCAATTAAAGTTTAGCTTGAAACCTGATATGTGGTCAGCTATAATGATATAGTAAAACTAGAAATATAACAGAATGTTTAGCACCAAAGGTTTAACTGGGTTAAGCCAAGTATACCATCTTAAATATGCTTCATTTTTGTCTAGACAATTGGGTACACTTTACAATTGGCTCCAGTGCGTTACCTATTGCTTCGGTAGAAGTCACCCAAGTGACACTCAAAGCCCTTGCTGAACAACCTGACGTTCTCGCTGTTTTGCCAAACCAAAAGATTCAGCTTATTCAGCCTAAAGCTGTAAACTACTCGGATTTGATGAAGCAAGAGCTAAAGTCTGGTCTAACATGGGGATTAAAGGAGTTGGATATTCCCAAATTATGGGAAACTACCAAAGGTCAGAATATCAACGTAGCTGTTCTCGACACCGGTGTATATGGAGATCATCCCGCTTTGAAGGGTCGGGTAAAGGATTTCATCATTATTGACCCTCTTGGTCGGCGGATTACGGCTAAACCTTTATTTGACTCAGGACAGCATGGAACTCACGTCTGCGGAACAATCGCAGGAAATAAGACACCAGAAGGGATCTCCATTGGCGTGGCGCCGGAATCTAATCTTTATGTAGCGGGCGTTCTTGTTGGCGATGCAACGTTGAAAACTTTGATGGAAGGCATCTCCTGGGCTGTGGAAAAGGGCGCAGATATTATAAATATGTCACTTGGCTTCAGTTACTATGAACCGTTATTTACGCAGGTGTTTGAAATTCTCATTGAGCAATACAGTATTCTGCCGGTAGTGGCTATTGGTAACGAAAACTATGGTAACAGCAGTTCACCCGGCAATGCTTATAATGCGTTATCAGTTGGTGCGGTGGAAAAGACTGGTCGCAAAACAGAGGTTACTTTCTTTAGCAGTGGCGCCAGCCTTGTGTTTCCCGGTCAAGAGACAAATAATCTGGTAACCAAACCGGATATAGTTGCCCCTGGTTCACAGGTTTACTCCTGTATTCCGCCTGAGAAAAGACCTGATGTTACTTATGAATATACTTACATGGATGGAACCTCTATGGCGACACCTCACGTTGCTGGAATCGCCGCATTGCTAATGGCAGCCAAACCTGAGGCTCCGATTGCGGATATAATCAAGGTATTGAAAGAAACTGCTAAACATCCAAATGGTAAAAATCGTCCCGATAATCGTTGGGGATATGGTATTGTTCAGCCAGTTGAATCGCTTAAAGCTCTTGCATCGTAATAGGATAAAACATAATGGAAGCCAAAGCCCAAAAACATAAGATCAGTAACAAGTTCGATACTCGACTTAAACGTCTTGGATCAAATGAAAAGGTTCGCGCGATTGTCCTGCTTAATATTAAGAATGTTGAAAAATCGAATGGAAAACGTCAAAATCATTCCGAACGTCTATCGGTTATCGAAATGATGCGTAAGGAAGGTATGCAGGCTTTAGGTGATGTTGAAGAAACTCTTAATCGCTTCGATGGACGATTGCTGACGGATCATCCAGACGCATTGGGTTCCATATACATTGAAACCACAGCCGCTGGCATCAAAGCACTTGCGGAATCTGATCGTGTAAAGGCAATTATGGAGGATCAGAAAGTTTTTTCCAATATAAGACAGCGTGGAACATTATAAGGGTTGAGATAACACACACGGATAAACACGGATTTACACAGATAGAAATTCGTAAGAATTTGTCTAATCCGCATTATCCGATTTTTATTTTTAAATTAGATTTAATGGGGGTATTCACTATGAAAGGTAAACCTGTTCTCATTGTTGATGATGAAAAGAACATACGTCTAACCCTATCCATTGCGCTTGAGTCTATGGAACTGGAGATAGATACTGCGATGAATGGCGAAGAAGCACTCGTCAAACTCGGTCAGAAAGAATTTGGCCTTATCCTTTTGGACCTCAAAATGCCCGGAATGGATGGTATGGAAGTTTTACAAAAGGTTTCTGAAATCCGACCGGATATACGGGTCATAATAATCACTGCACACGGCACTATTGAATCGGCAGTAGATGCTATGAAACTTGGTGCTGTGGATTTTATACAAAAACCGTTCTCTCCTGATGAGATTCGGGAATTGGTATCCAAAGTAATTGACAGGGATAAGATAGACGAACAAAAAGTCACAGATTATGATTCATACATTGAGCTTGCCAAAAGGTGTATTCAAGATAGGCACTCTAATGCCGCAATGGAGCATATACGCAAGGCTATATCCCTTGATTCATCCCGTCCTGAAGCATTTAACTTTATGGGAGCCATTCTGGAAATTCGGGGGGATAATCTTGAAGCACAAAAGAATTATCGAGCCGCAATATCGCTGGACCCCACTTATGAACCTGCACAAAAAAACCTTGAGCGTACAACGAGTTTTGAGAAATTTGGAAGCATAATTCTGGATACGCCGAAAGAGGAAAAAGAGCAGAAGGAGAACGGTTAAATGTCGTCTGAGAATCTCTTTATATTTATCGTAGGATGCGGTCGCTTAGGCTCATTTCTCGCCAACAGGTTAAGCGGTAAAGGGCACAGTATTGTAGTGATTGACATTAACGATGCTGCATTTGATTCCCTTTCTGCCGAATACAGCGGATTTCGGATAGTAGGTGACGCTACAGAATTTACTGTGTTAAAAGAGGCTAAGATTGAGGAAGCAGATATTTTTATCGCTACTACACGAGATGATAACGTGAACCTGATGGTTTCTCAAGTAGCCAAGAAGATTTTCCACGTTCCAAAGGTAATGGCAAGGGTATTTGAGCCAAAACGAGAAAGTATATATAAGGATTTTGATATTGAAGCTGTATGCCCAACGTCGTTAGCTGTGGAATTATTTTTGGAGGCAATAGCTGAATCAATTGCAGTCGAGAAAGGAAATTAATAATGAACATTTTGATTGCAGGTGGGGGCAAAACTGTATACTTCCTTTGTCGCACATTCACATCAAAAGGCCATAAAATTACGGTAATAAACCGAGACCATGATGAAAGTGTATGGCTTGCACGACATCTGAAGATTGTATCTATACATGGTGACTGGAGTGCCCCTCAAGTTCTGGAAGAAGCTGGAACCAGCTTGATGGATGCAGTTCTGGCTGTTACTTCTAACGACCATGATAATCTTGCAATTTGCCAGATAGCGTCTTTACACTTTAAGGTTCCACAAACTCTTGCGTTAGTGAATGATCCGAATAATGAGGATGTTTTTCGGCAATTAGGTATCACTGCTGTCTCTACTGCACGTATTCTATCTAACTTGATGGAACAGAGAGTCGGTTTCGGAGAGATTACTAATTTGATAACTGCCAGTGAGGGAAAGCTGAATATCACAGAGATCGAATTGATGGAAACATCACCGGTTGCCAGAAAGCAAATTCGAGATATTGCGTTTCCACAGAACTCGCTTTTAGCTTATATTTTACACGAAGGCCAGCCTACTATACCAAAAGGGGATACTGTTCTGTATCCGGGAGATCGGGTCTTTGTCATAACATTACCAGAGAACTATGCAGAAACAATCAGAATGTTAACAGGTGACAGGAGATGATTCAAAAAGCAAAATGCAAGCACGTACCATTATCTTAAAACACTATCAAGCAATTTTGTCAAATACAGGCATGATTATGTCTATGGTGGGAGTATTGATGTTTACTCCACTTTTGGTTTTATTCGCATGGCACGATGAATGGATATACGCCAAAGATTTTGTTATTCCTGCACTTGTGCTGATTGGCGTTGGCGGTGCGCTGTGGAGAATACTTAAATCACGAATTCCTGCACCATTAACGATACAAGATGGCGGAGTTGTTGTTTTGCTAAGTTGGGTTATAGCATCCGTATTCGCAGGATTCCCGTTTATGTCTGTCCTTAGGCTTAATTTCACTCAAGCAATATTTGAATCTGTCAGTGGATGGACGACAACAGGATTATCCGTAGTTGACGTGGCAAAGTCACCGAATATGGTTTTGCTCTGGCGCAGCATTACACAGTTAATAGGTGGCGCAGGCTTGGCTATTATCACGCTTGCCGCTATCACCGGTCCGACTGGTGCAGGGCTAACCATCGCAGAGGGCAGAACTGAGCAACTTGCCCCGCATGTCCGCAGTTCAATCAAGCGTGTTGTAATCCTCTATGCTGGATACGCTGTGTTAGGCATAATTTTATTTAAGCTTGCGGGAATGAATTTCTTTGATGCTATAAATCACTCCTTTGCGGCAATATCAACAGGAGGGTTTTCTACAAAGACGGAAAACATAGCTTTTTGGGATTCTACTGCCATTGATCTGGTATCAGTTCCGTTGATGATTCTTGGAAATATGAACTTCCTGACGGTATATATGCTGGTTCGAGGGAAGTTTAAGGCTGTATATCGCAATGGTGAAGTAAAAGCTATGGCAACCCTGATCCCTATTTGTATAATACTCGTATTCTATCTGGTTAGTAACAGTATATACCCCACATTTGGAAAGAGCATTAGAGTAGCCATCGTTGAAGTCGTCACTGCTCTAACAACAACTGGATTTATGAGTACAGTCTATACCGAATGGAATGCCATAGGGTATCTCATATTGATAATATTAATGATCATCGGTGGTGGAACTTGCTCAACTGCCGGTGGAGTCAAGCAATATAGGGTATATATACTTTTCAAATCTTTTATATGGGAAATAAAGCGTGCATTTCTTCCGAAAAATGCAGTTGTGGAGAATTACTTCTGGAGGGGAGATCAGAAGGAATATATTAGTGGCGAACTGTTAAGACAACTGATTAGTTTTGTTTCTCTTTATATGTTCATATACGTTTTGGGTACAGGAATTATAGCGGCGCATGGTTATAAGCTAAACGAGGCTATGTTTGAATTTGCTTCGTCTTTAAGTACCGTTGGCATATCATGTGGAGTATCAGTCGCTTCAGCACCGCCTTTGGTACTATGGACAGAGACATTAGGTATGTTTCTAGGCAGACTAGAATTTTTTGTTATATTAGTTAGCATTGGTAAGATTATTCGTGATCTAACTTCCTTAACAACCGGGAGAACTAAGCTCTAACCTGCAAAAGCAGGATATTTCATATTTTATATTTCAACTAATTCGTACTCCATAGAGCCAAGTCCTATTTCCTGGCCATGTCTCATCTGTATGCGATAGTCAATGTTTGAATAGAATTCTTTGAATGTATCCTTGCCGAGTTTCTTTAACATAACGTCAGCGGATGCAGTATCCAGCGCAATGGGATCGTTTGATGCTAATATGCCAATATCGGGTATTTCTTTTTCCTGAACGGTGCCGTAGCAGTCGCATCCCTTCGTGACGTTTGTGATGAAGCTGATACAACCAATTCTGCCTTTTTTGTTTTTGACTATGCCAAGTGTATATTCTGCCATCTTTTCCTGCATGTTATCAGACGACTCACCCCAGGGAGCTTCTATCGCCTGCGATGGACAGATAACCATACATTCACCGCATCCGATGCACTTATCTTTGTCTATTACAGCGAACTTATCAACTGTAATCGCATCTGCCGGGCACCATTCCTCACAAGTGCTGCAGGCTATACAATCAGATTCTTTCACTCTTGGAAGCATGTTGGAATGTTGTTGTAGTTTGCCTGACCTTGATGCCAAACCCATAGCAAAATTCTTTATCGTGCCTCCCAAGCCTGAGATGGGATGACCTGTGACGTGTGTAAGAGCGATTATTGAATTGGCATGGTATCCTGCCGAAGAGACGAACACCTCACGAAAATGTTTTTTATTGATTTCCACAGAAACTTGCTCAATTCCAATTAGACCATCTGCAATAATAATCGGTGCGCCAATATTTTCCTGTGTAAATCCATGTTCAGCCGCAAGTATCAGATGATCTACTGCATTTGTCCTGCGCCCTCTATATAGTGTGTTTGAGTCTGTAAGGAAAGGCTTTGCTCCCAGAGATTTGACTTTACTGATGATGGCTTTCGTAATGGTTGGATCTATGTGAGTGGTGTTTTGACCTTCACCGACGTGCTGTTTTATTGCAACCAGCGATGAAGCACTGATTATAGATGCAAAACCTGCCTTATCAAAAAGCTTAATAGCAGATTCCGCCACTTTTTCCAACGAATCCCCGTCCTTTACGGGTGCAAAATATACTTTACTGGACATTACCTCACTCCTCAATTAATAATTTATTATGAAACCACAGATACACACAGATTAACACAGATAAGATTAAAGATTGGAAGATTATAGAAATCATGAATCTTAGAATCGAATCTGTGGCAAAAAAATTTATCTCAATTTTCCTCTAGCGGAAACTTTCCACGTTGTTTCTACACGATCATTCCTGATTACTACAAGTTCATCAAAGAGATTAACCGCAGGGCATACGTGATTAGGTATGACTTCGAGTTTATCACCGACTTTGAGTTTCGCTTTTGAAGGGTCAACTTTCAGAACACCATGTTCTTCATAAGCCCGAATGAGTTTGACGTCAGGCATACCTTTTACTAGACCATATACTCCAAAAGCCTGAGCCTTGTCTGAGGTTAGCGATTTCGTTCCTGCATCAATCACTGCTCTATCATCAGTTGGAACGCTGATGACTGTGGCAAGTATTGTCAACGCACAATCTTCTTCCTTTGCGGCGCCGAGTTTGATCTCAAAATAATCGTTGAAAACGTAAGTTCCCGGTCGGGTTTCTGTTACACCGTTGACGGTACAGGTTATTTTTGCAGATGGTGTTGCGCCGACGCTGATAGTTTCAACATCAATGCCTGATTTTCGCATCATATCCGCTGTTTCAATCATCATCTGCCCTGATTCCAGTCCAACTTGTCGCACTTCATCAAAACCAGTTACGTTATAAACGTGACCCTCGTGAGTGTATATTCCCGCAAGCAACAGACCGTGCATTTTTACTATCTTCTTTGCAAGCTCAACTGCTGGTTCACCATAGGGAACGCCTGTTCTTTTTAACCCTACATCTATTTTAATAATTACAGGGATTTTTACTCCATGTTTAACAGCAACATCAGATATGGGTTGCGCAACTTTGACACTATCCACACCTACGCTGATTTTGGCTCTCTCCGATAGCTTTAACAGTCTTTGAATTTTCTCGCCACCAACTATCTGATTAGCGATGAATATATCGTCCACTGCGATGGAATCAATCATCACTTCAACCTCGCCTAGCTTGGCGCAGGTTATGCCATTGGCGCCTGCTTTTAGTTGCATGGATGCTATTTCAGGCGTTTTGTGGGTCTTGATGTGCGGTCGCAGTTTGACACCCGCACTATTGGCAAAATCTGCCATATCGGATATGTTTCTCTCCATTATATCAAGGTCAATTACTGCAACAGGCGTATCCAATTCATATTTATTCATTCTTCACCTCAAAACAAAAGAGTAGAAGTATTCATCCTGCATCACATACGTAAACTAAAGTTTGCTACTCCAAAAGTAATTTAATCAAGCCCGCCGAACACTATGTTTGCACCAACGCTGATGATACGTCCAGCCTGTGGAACACCACGATAATATATTACATCTTCTCGATCCAACGTGTATCGCCCATCTATAAACAGATTAACCATTCTGTAAAAGGACTTACTGATTCGCAGATAGACAAAAACGATGTCCTCTTTTGGATTCTCAACTTTAAGGTAACTGGAAGACGGGTCTAACGATTCTTTGATAATCTGTGCTGGCTGGTAATTCCAGAAGCATCCGCCGATGGTTATTGTTCCGCTCAGTGGCCTGCCAATATAGACCCCGGCATTCACCATATTTTCCGGTTCAAAAAGCTGGTTATCGAATTGCTGGTATTTGTAGCTTCCGAAGATATTGAAGGAATTTACCAGATTCAATTCTATTGATGCTTCACCTACAATTGCTTCGGAAGTATTAATATTCATAGGCTCCCAGATGTGGTTGGAAAACTGTACCCACGCTATCCTGCTCTCTGGACGGCTGTAAGATGCACTGGCAAGAAGCTTAATACGGGTGATAACGTTAATACTCAATGAACCATAAGCTTCCCAGAAATCCTCTGGCTTGAGTAAGTCGTTTACTATAACTGACTTTGCTCCTCCGTATAGCTCATCAAAATCTGGCAGAGTCACTTTTCTTCTATATCCTGCGCTCAACTGAAATACCTTCGGTCCAAGCCCAACCTCGACGTCTGGGATGACGTAGGCTTTGTATTTTGAGTCGTATAGACCAGCGGCATTCAATTTCAGGCTTGCGAAACTTGCTGGAGTGGCTATATTTGATACGTCTAACAAGACGGATTTTCTTGTTTCTAATGTCTCCGTGTTACTTCTTACTGTTTTGTCAGATAGGTTTTGTATTTTCAGTCTGGTCTTAAAATTGACGTTAAGCCCTTCTGTTAGCTTTCTCTCTAACTCAGTGAAAGTGGTTCCAGAGATATAACTGAAATCTCTGTCTATGGCATCAGTCAAAGAAGACCAGATACTACTTCCCTGCAATTCCAGTTTACTACCACCCTCTCCCGGTTTTTTGTATGATATACCTGCCGTATTTCTAGTTTGTATCTGATCCGTTGCGTTATCCATCTGGAGGGTTTGTGAGTTTCTCTGTGCCATCAGGTTCAGGTTCTGGTTTTGCCTTATTAGCACATTGATCAGGCTGCCAAGCCTGTCACTGGATTCAACGTAGTTAACGTCCTCGTTGTGGATAACCTCGGTATATTTACTGCGAAGCTGTTTGAACGCTAGATGTATGAATGTTGAAGACATATAACCCGTTGAGCGATAGACACTATCAAGCAGTGGAAGCGGCCAATATCTTCCTTCGGGAAATCCTGCTGTCTCTCTCTGGAAATATTCTTTGTTTTTAACTGCGCCAATACGAAGTCTCTGGTTATGGATAGCAAATCCAGATTCACGGTTATTCCACGGATCAGGTTCTTCCTGAATTCCAGTTACTACGGTGAGAGCCGCTGTGTTCCACGCACGGGCGAATGGAATACTCAGTTCAAACCGATGCCTTGCTTTTATTCTGTCTACCACAAGCTGACCCCTTGGAAATTCCTCTTTTAATACCGGGTGTGCGCCTTTGGGAACTAAAATGGATTTCTCATCACGAGGATTCTTTTCCTCAAAGGGTACAGGGAAAGCATTGTTGGAAATTATGATGAATAAAAAAAGAGGAAAAAATAATGCTTTTACATATCTTTTCATTCTGGCATCCTTTTCAATAGGCTATGTTATAAAATCCTGAATTTTCGAGCTTTGGCACACTCGGTGTGCCACTACGACATACTGACATAATAAAAACCAATTGCAGATGAGAGATAGAATCTACTTGGATATAAGAAAATCTGCGGCTTTCTTAACGTCCTCTGCTGGTGCAATCAGGAATACTGAATCACCTTCATTTATAATATGTTCACCTTTGGGGAATGATATTTCCTCTACGCTTGGATTATGGACCGCTATAAAAACACATTGATTAGGGAATTTCTGGCTTTTCGTAATACTCTCTACATTTTTGCCAGCAACCTTAGCACCTTTCGGAATGACTACCATAAAAATTTCACCCCGTCCACTACTTATAGTCATTATTCTGCGCACTTCTGGCTGTTCAATATCCATTATCATTTCATTTATCAACAGATCCATCACACGAACAATTGAAGTTGCGCCAGCGATTTTATACGCTTCCGCATAAGCTGGGTCTCGCATTCTGACTACGATCCTTTGTACGCCAAAGCTTTTTGCTAATGTCACACAGGCTAGTTTATCAACATCATCTCGCATAGATGCAACAATAACATCGGCTTTTTTTATCCCTGCCTCGTTTAGAGTCTCAATGTGAGCGGCATTTCCATGAATAGCAACAATACCTAGTTCAGAGTAAAGCCTGTCACAAACTTCTTTATCCCTATCAATAATTACTATATCATGCTTATTTTCCACTAGCCTGGCGGCAAGCTCACCGCCAACCATTCCTGCTCCCGCAATTATTATATACATCCTTTGCTCCTATGATGCTATCCGAATCCAGAATTCATTATTATGGGTTTGCATTTAAGTCCAGGCTTTTTTTGAAAACATAAGCATTAATGGTAATATTTCCAGCCTACCGGCTAACATACCGAATATATACGTAATTTTTACAACGGGATGTATTTTTATCATATCTTGAATGGAAATGTAGCAGGGGCCAATATTTCCCAAAGCGGAAAATACGCCTGAAAATGATTCCAAAACCCCTTGATTGGAGAACAGAGCGGTTATCCCGCCCCCTATAAATATAATCACCATCCATGAAAAGAATAATGCGCCTACACGGTTGCTTTCTTCTTCTGGTACTACTCTTTTATCTATTACCAATTCTGTGGATGCTTTTGCAGAAACTCTTAATTTAAAAACCTCTCTAAGTAAAAGACGATTCAATATAGCTACTCTTAGAACCTTAATACCACCTGACGTTGAACCAACACAACCTCCTATAACCATCATCGCAAGAAACAGTTGTTTTGATAGCGCAGGAAAGAAATTAGAACCAATATCTTTCGTGCCAAAGCCTGTCGTCGTCAATACAGAGGCTACTTGAAATACAGAATATCTAAATGATTGCTCAAACTCACCAATACTGAAAATGCCCTGTTTGACATGATGATCGAGCATGATTATAACTGTAAACGCTGATATAAAAAACCACCAATAGCGGATTTCGATGCTGTCCCAAAGGGCTTTGAAGTTCCCTGTTAGTATTCTATAATGTACGAGAAAGTTAATACCGCCCAATATCATTATGAATGTCAAAGTGTATTCTATAATTTTGTAATTGGGATGCCCCATTAAACCGTAATACTCGATACTGCTATCATGGGGTGAAAACCCGCCTGTTGATAAGGCTGTAAAGGAATGGCACACAGCATCAAAGAATGGCATACCTTCAATGAAAAGTATTACTACTGATAATACTGTAAACAGCAAATAAATTCCCCACAGTATCCTGACCGTGTTAAACAGCCCTGGGACAGGTCGGCGGGAAGATATTTTATGGCTTTCAGCACCGAAGATGTGATGAGCTCCACCACCACGAAATGTTATCATCAAGAAAAAGGAGAGTATCCCAATGCCTCCTACCAACTGTGTTAATGCTCTCCAGAATAGGATGCTTTTCGGCATATCATCAAGGCCCACATATACTGTAATACCTGTAGTTGTGAATCCGCTCACTGATTCAAAGAAAGCATCAAGATAATTCGATTTTATACCAATTACAAATGGTAATGCCCCAAAAGCCGAAACCAATACCCAGCCCAAACTACACAGTAGCATAGAACCAGCCATTCCGATCCCCCCATGGGGTTTGAATAGCCTGTTTAGCGTTAGACCAAGCAAAAGGGCAGCTATGGCTGGTATTACAAAAGCAAGGATAGTATTCCAATTATCACCATTCTGTTCCCAATGGATAAAAACCACTATCAATGGAATCAGAAAAACTATACTAAGTAATAACAACAGGTTCCCGCTGAAATGCAATATTCGGTTAATACGCAGAAACTTATTTCTCAACTTTGTTATGAAAGATCAATTTAGTCTTATATTATTGCCATGATATTTTGCCGTTTAACTTGACAGGCCATTTTGAGGGGTCATCCTTACCATCATTAAGGCTCTTGAATTTCCAGCTTTTGATCCTTTTTGTAAGGTCGTCTTTGATCCTTGATGAAAGTGCGTTATTATGTAAGTCAATGGATGAGACTTTTGGTTCCCCACCCTCTTTGTTTAAAACCAACGTGATTTGTAAAGCTTTCGGTATATCAGGAATTTTAGAGTTCTGCCAGTCTTCGTATAATTTACGCAGACTGTGAAGGTCTCTGTTTATTTCTTCTTGTAGAGCATCGCTGTAATCATGGCTGTCTGATTTATCGGGAGTCGCAGTTTTGGCGTTATTCATATCTTTTCCCAGATCAGCTTTGAATCCTTCCTTTCCTATAGCGTCACGCTTATCATTCACAGTAGGATTTTTTCTAGGAGAATCTTTAACGCTGTCATTTCCCCCTGTCGCCTTAGTTACTAGACCGGGGTTGCTTCTAGGGGCATCAGTGCCGTGTCCGCCAGTACCAGGTCCACCCTCGCCAATACCGCCTTTACCTGAACCTGTTCCTGGCCCGCTACCCGTACCCATTCCACTATCTCCAGTACCATTTCCGAGTCCGATACCAGTAGTTCCCTTGCCACCGCTTCCTCTTCCTGAGCCAGTTCCTGACAATCCTTGTCCTGGTCCATCCTCGCCTTTACCTCCAGTACCGCCACTTCCACCTCTGCCTGGTATGTCCGCTCTTCCAGTGCCTATGCCATTTTCTAAGGCTCCGTATTTAAATCCAGATGTTCCTTTACCGCCTGCCCCGATAGTGTTGCCATTTCCAGCAGGTAACACCGACATAGGAACGACTCGATCAGTTTTCAACCCGGTACCGCCTGTTTGTGTAATCCGTTCCTTGTCTATAATACCACCAGAGGCAGTCATGCCGGGTCTGTCTCCGGGATTACCACGAGTGCCTTTGAGCCCGGGAGAACCCGACGTTCCCTGACCGGATTTTCCTTGTTTAGCAAGCAAAGCCAATTCCCATGCAGTTTTAGCCTCGGATTTTTGAGGAGTTGATTTCTGTATAACCGGTATTTTTTCTTTTACAGTTACCGCCTTTTTTACTGAGTTATCGGTTTTAACAGGTTCAATTTTATTAATTTTGATCTCTGGAAGCGGTTCTTCCAGAAATACAACGTCCAAGCTTTTCGTCCTATCATGCATAATGGGAGGAAAAGACATTGTAGGTTGTTTGACTGCTACAAAGGACAGAGTAACAGCCATCAGAAAATGAAAAATTGTAGAGCCTCCTAATAGGATTAATGGAGACTTTTTTCTTTTTCGGTATTCCCTTTGCTTTTTTAGTTCCCTTGCCCTGTATTTTTCCAGCTTATTCTTCGGAATCATCGCAATCCCACCTTTACATGCTTATTTTCCGCCGCCTGATGGACCCATCAACTGAGTGATACCATCCCTTCCTATCACTCGCCATTGCTCATAGATACTGTTTTGAAGCCTGTTAAACCACGACCTTGCCTTTTCCGTATCTTTTTGTTGCAGGTAGCATTTTGCCACTATGTAAGCTGATTCCTCCCATAAGCCATTGATTGACTGATACAACGCCCAGGTATCCAACGCTCTGGTCTTTGCGGCACTAACACTTCCCGCATCTAACTCTATCTTTGCCATGAGATTTTGCATACCTACGGTATACTCATCAGGCATATCTTTTGTTGCTTCATTGTTGACCCAATTCTCAGCCATAGTCTTTGCATCTATAAGATTCTTCTGGTCATAAGCAATGAAAGCCATCAAATAGTCAGCTTTCAGTTTAAGTCCTTCAGGTGTCTTTACTTGTTGTAAAGCCAACTTTGCACTATTAAAGTCACCTTCCTCATAGAAACAACGGCTGATCATTAGCTGAGATTCACCGATAAGCGGAATCTCAAGCTTATCTCCATCTGTAATATTGTAGAGATTTTGAGTTTTTTCAGGGAAACTACTTCTGAGCTTAGTACCTCGACTTAGCACTTGCTCGTAAACACCTCTTGCCTGAACGAAAGCTTGTTTTACAACCGCAGGTGTTTGCGCCTGCCGTTGGCTTTGTTTGGCTATCTGAAACATGGATTCTGCATACCAGAAGGTCGCTCTTAGTAAAAGGTTGCTTATCACCGCAACGTCAAGATCGGATGGGACACTTTGCCCTGCGATCACTTTGTTAAGAATACCATCTATAGCATTCGCACAACTGGCAAACTCATCCGCCGATTTCTGATAGCTTTTATCAAACTTATATACGATTGATCCTAGTTGGAAATGTGAAATAGCCTCTGATTCAGTGCCGGGATATTTTGTTATAATCTCGTTATAAGTATTCTCTGCTGCCAGCTTTTCTTCACGATTGCTCCCTTGCTGAGCCTTATCAAAGTGTATCTCTGCAATGCGGAGTAATGCGTTATCAGCAAGCTCGCTTGCAGGATAAGTCTGAACCATCAACTGGAGGGATTTCTCTTCGTTGTTATTATCTTTGATAAGCCGATAGCACCTTGCGATCTCGTATAACGCATCATCGGCGTATTGGCTTTCGGAATAGTTTAGCAGAACCTTCGTATATTCATCTATGGCTTTAGTGTAATTTTTCTCATCGTAGGCGCCCAATGAGTAAGTGCAGAAACCAATCTCGAACTGAGCATCATCAACCCTTGAATTATGAGGATATCGCCTGACGAGTTCTCTGTAATCATTGATCGCCTGTTTTAGATTAGGTGCAATCTCCTGCTCACCCGTACCCATTCTTGCCAGTAAGTACCCTCTCCAGAACAGAGCATCTCCAATAGATTGATCCTGACCTTCATTTTTTCCATACTTGCCCAATAAATCATTAAATTCCTGTATCGCCTCTTTGTTTCGATCCTGCTTGAAAAGCGACAATCCAAGATTGACCATTGCCTCTGGTTCATTTGGGGAATTGGGGTACTTAGTTATTATCTCCTGATATGCTTTTTCTGCATCGGGGTATCTTTGCATGTCGAACAGGCTGTCTGCTCTGCGCATGAGTAGATCAAGTTCAATATCTGGTATTCGTGTCAGGGAGAGCTCACGCTTGAGTTCATCCCACGAGGCTAGTGAACCGTTAGTGTCACCCTTTTTCTCTTTTGATAAGGCTATTTCGGCAAGACCTCGAAGTCTCCATTTCTGATATGCCGGGGAGATACTTCCAAAGGCACTTATGGCATCATCCCATCTTTCTAGCTTCTCATATCCTCTGCCTATCATAAAGATAGATTCGCCATAATACCCATCAAGTTCCTTCGACATCTGAGTATCTTTGCCTTCCTTTTTCCAGAATTTATCAACGCTCTTGTTTGAATCAGAAAATGATGTAATTGATTGCTCGTAAAGGTTTTTTGCTCTCCTCATTAGCTCAGGAGATGATTCAGTGTCAATATCTGAAGCCTGAGAGAAATACGACCATCCAAGCCAATATTGTGCAATAGCCATCAGATCAGATTTATTCAGAGATTTTGATACACTCAGAGCTTTACTAAAATTTTCAACAGCGGCATTAAGCTGTTTTGCACTGAACGCATAATCTCCGATTTCAAGAGAAGCATCAACTTCGTATCGTGTATTCGGATAATTTTCTATAATAGTTCTAAAATCCCCCAGTGCTTTATCCATTTGTCCAAGCTGTTTTTCGCACCTTGCTTTCTCTAGCAAAGCAACTTTCGGCAGTTCAAGGCTTGCTGGATCGTTTATATATTCCTGCACCGATACTACACGCCCATAAGCCTGACAGGCTTTTTCGAGATATTGGGCTTTATCCTTTTCATTAGTTGCGGTCTCCGCCATTATCTTATAAACGTCGCCTGCGTAAAACATAGCCTTACTGCTTAAATTACTCCGGGCAAACTCACTATCAAACTTGGAAAGCAGTCTGAGTGCCTCCTGATACCTTCCTAATTGGAACGTGGCATCCGCTTTTGCATAAATCAGTTTCGCATATTCAGGGGATTTGGAGTCAATAGACTGCAATCCCTTATCATACCATCCAACAGCACTCTCGTAAGCGCCCTGTGTGAATGAAATGTCGCCCGCCTCACCAGCCAATTGTACGATTTGTTCAGATATGACCATGAAGTGCTTTTCCATTTCTTCGTATAGAGAAGGATTTGATCTGAGTGTGTCCTGAAGTTGCTCAAACTTGTTTTTAAAAGTGAAAAGGTCATCGTAAGCCTGATTATACTTATCCATAGCCTCATTTAGCTTTTTATTCAGCTTAAACCTTCGTCCCTGCTCTATTCTGCTAGAAGCTCTACCGTAGTAAGAGTTGACTATGTAAGGAACTGCTTTGGTATTTGTGAAGTCACCATTCTGGATTATAAGGCTAAACTTGTTTTCAGCCGCCTCGTACTCATCTTCATTAAGCAGTGTTACGGCTATCGTATAATCTCGATCTGGTATACCTCCTTGCCCTTGCGACATGCCTACTAAAGCGAGTGTTCCGATAAATAATAACACGAATAATAAAGACCTTTTCATGATCTCCTCCTCTATCTCAGCATGGATTCAGTATTGCTTTGTACTGTCCTTAAGTTTTAATAAATAATTGTTATAGATTGCACAGGATAATGATCAACCAGATTAATCTATGATCGATTCTCAACTAATCTGGTTAAACGAATAGTGAACAAGTAACGTGATTAAATAATATTCATTGCTTTCCACCCATCACACGTTACTCGCCACCTATTACTTATTACTATAACGTGAGAAGGGTCAAATTGGCTTATACTTTTCTGTTAATAATTTACACTTCCTATGAGTATTATATATCCTAGAAACTGATAAGTCAATGAGCGAAGGCCAATTATCTGACTATGGACATGAAAATAGTGTCATGTTATAATGCTTCAAGCTATCAGTGACATTGTATAAAATAATACCAATTTCTAATTCAAATACTACGTTGGTAGTCGCATCCCTTTAGGGTGCGCTTCCGCAGGCTAAAGCCGAATGGCACTGACTTAAGGAAGTTTTAACCCCAGAGGGGTGTTATATTTATAGAAAA
>Ga0315274_10004946_pt1 | contig 19552 bp, 18 predicted proteins | sample YL17G02_20_MG_FD_203700 | JGI IMG/M metagenome (GOLD analysis project Ga0315274, IMG submission 203700) | Sediment microbial communities from Yellowstone Lake, YNP, Wyoming, USA - YL17G02_20 | ecosystem: Environmental > Aquatic > Freshwater > Lake > Sediment | place: USA: Wyoming | collected... | reverse complement strand
CCCCCTCTGCCTCCTCCTCCGTCGTCGTCGTCGACGCCGAGTCCCTCTGCGACTACCTGGGGCAGAGGGCCGGCCAGCTGCAGATGCACGTGCACCTCTCCTGCTTCGACGCCGCCGCGGGGTCGGGCTGGCTGACCGAGGCCGGCGCGGCCGCGTTCGTGCGCGCGACGCTGCCGCAGCTTGCGCGCTCGGGCTGCGGCGACGCGTTCGAGGGGAAGCTGTCGCTGGAGGACCACGCCGCGATCGCGGCGAGGAAGCTGGTTTTCTTCCACGGGAGGAACAGCGGCGGCGGCGGCGGCGGCGGCGGAGTCGGAGTCGGAGGAGGGGGGGGCAAGCGGCTGCGGATCCGGGACGTGCTCGCCGGAAGGGCGCTGGCCGAGCTCCTCGAGCTCGCCGCGCCGGCAGCCTCCGCTCCGAGCGACGACAACTACCAGCAGCAGCAAGCCGCAGCGGCCTGCCCGGGGGGCCCTCCGACGAACTGGTTCTCTGCGGCCTCGGCGGCCGCGGCCGCCGCGGCGTTCGCGAGCGGTGCCGCCGCCGGGGTCGAGGCCGCCGCCGCCGCGGGCCTCGACCTCGGCGAAGCCAGAGTCGGCTTCTTCAGCAGGGTCGACTCCGACGCTCCCACCATTACGTCCGCGGCAGAGGCCGCCGCCTCCGGGTCCCTGGGCATCCCCGCCGCGGCCCTCTGCGAGCTCGGCGACGGCACGCTGTCGCCGCTCTTCGCGGCGCGGCTGGTAGAGGAGAGGGGCGACGCCCGCGCGCTCGTCGCCGTGTTCTCTCCCGCTCCTCCTTCTTCTCCTTCCTCCGAGGAAGGTGAGGACCAGGGGGAGGCGGAAGAAAGCTGCAGTGGCAGCAGCAGCAGCAGCGGCAGCGACGGCGAGAACGAGAACGAGAACGAGGAGGGGAAGGAAGAGGGGGACGGAGGCGACGAGATGAACGTCGACGGGCAAGAGAGCCGCCGACGCCGACGACGACGGCGACGGAAAACGCCCCGACGGCTCCTTCCCTCCCTCCGCGCCACCGCAGGCCTGTCCCTCCCTTCATTCCTCGACTTCCTCCTCGCCTGGTCAGACCGCAGCGACCCCAAGTCCGTCTCCTGGCTCTGGCCCGCGCTCGACCTCAGGGGCCTCGGCGAGCTCTCGCGGCCCGACGTCGAGCGGCTGTTTGAGCCCGTGCGCCGGCTCTGGGTCGAGCGCGGGCAGTACGACGCGCTGCGGTGCTCGGACGTCGCGAGCGAGGTGTTCGACATCGTGGTTCCCGACCGGCCCGGGTTCGATGAGGGCATCACGAGGGCGGACCTGTGCAGGTGCCCGATGGCGGGGACGGTCATCGGGCTGCTGTGCGACGTGGTGAGGGGAAGAACGAGATTTCCCCCCCAAATTTCGCTTTTTTCTTCTGCTCGGCTCCCCTCCTCGCTCGCTCACACTTTCCCCTCTCGCTCGCCTCGCGAAAAACGTCGAGCATCTCCATTAAAAAACAGGGATGCTTCTACGAGCACGACTCGCGCGAGCTGCAGCTGCAGCAGGCCGCGCTTGGGACGGGAGAAGACGACGGCGACGATGACGACTTTGGCGAGCACGAGGAAGGGGAAGGAGGAGGCGAGGAGGGACACGACGGGCGGCGGCGGCGGCAGCAGCAGCAGCAGCAGCAGCAAGCAGACCTCGACGTGCTCGACGAGTCGAAGCTCGAGGGTCCCTTCTCTGCTGGCGACGGGTCTTCGGCGACGGCCGCCGCGGCGTAAGTACTATTTATTGTAAATACAAAAGAAGAAAAGAAACCTACACGAAGAACCAGGTATCTCTCTTGCTCTTCTGCACTCTCTCTCTTTCTTCTCTACGCCGCAGAACGAGTTTTTTGTTTATTTCGGTCCGAGTGGGGCCTTGGAAAAAAAAAGGCGGAAAAAAGTGAGGAAAAAAACTCTCCCGCAGACGCGGCTCTTTAATCTCCACACAAAACTCTCTCTCTCTTCCCTCTCCCTCTCTTCTTCTCGCAGTCTTCACACTTAATCTCCTTCCGCTGGCGAGGCTCTCGAAAGAGAAAACGAGTAAACTATGAGCGAATTAGAACAAGGGAGGCCGCAGGCCGAAGGAGACGACGTTGCGATCGCCATTGGGGACGTCTTTGCCGCCGCTGCCGCCGGCGACGCCGCCGCGCTGACCGCGGCCCTCGCCTCTTCGGGCCCCGACGCCGCCTCCCACCAGGACCGCGCCACGGGCCGCTCTGCCCTCTTCTCGGCGGCCGAGGCCGACTCCGTCGAGTGCGTGGCCTTGCTGCTCGAGGCCGGAGCGCCCTGGAACGCGACAGACCGCGAGGGGCGCTGCGCCGGCGACGCGGCCGTTGCCGCCGGCTGCTCGGACGCCACGGCGGCGCTGCTCGAGGCGGGCGTCCGCGCGGAGCTCGTGCTGGGCGCGCTCTCCGAAGCAGCAGCAGCAGCAGCAGCAGCGGCTTCTTCCTCGTCATTGCCTGCTTCTCTTCCGGCCGCGGAAGGCATTCCGTACCTCAAACAACGAGCGACCTTCCACGCCTCGGCCTCCAACGGCGACGCCACGCTCTCCGACGAGCAGGGGCGCGCAGTGATGATGGAGTGGGAGGGCGGGATAATGAAGGCGACTGCGCACGCGGTGGCCAAAGGAGCCCGAAGGAACGAGGACGGGAGCGGCGGGGGAGTTGGTAAGCGTTGTTTTTTTTCGAGCGGCGAGGAGGTCGAGGGCCGAGATTTTTCTCTTTTCGGGTGAAAAAAACTAAAAAAAAAACTTTCAAAATCTCAAAACTCTTTTTCGAACGAACAGTCCTCAACATCGGCCACGGCCTCGGGCTCGTCGACGCCGCGATCCGGAGCTACTCCCCCCGAAAGCACGTCATCTGCGAGCCGCATCCGGACGTTCTGGCTCGGATGAGGGAGACGGGCTGGCTCAAGGGCAGCAGCGGCGGAGAAGGAGGAGGAGGAGGAGGAGGAGGAGAGGGCGACGCCGCCGTCATCGTGGTCCCCAAGAGGTGGCAGGAGGCCCTGAGCGACGGCGACCTCGACGCGCACGGCCCCTTCGACGGGGTCTTCTACGACCCGTTCGACGACGGCGAGATCGACGTCTTTCTCAAGGCGCTGCCGGAGCTCCTCTCCGAGAACGAGGGCAGCGTCGCGAGCTTCTTCAACGGCCTCTGCAGCGACAACGCGTTCTTCCACGCCGTCGCGGGCGAGGTCGTGCGCCGGAAGCTGGCCGCCGCGGGCCTCGACTGCGCCTTCGTGCCGCTGCCGCTGCCGAAAGCGGCGACCAGCGCGGAGACGTGGGGCTTTGTGACCAACCGGTACTGGCAGCTGGACACTTACAATCTTCCTGTGATCACCAGGAGGGAGGAGGAGGAGAGGGGAGCGGCGGAGGAAGAATAGAGGCGAAAAGAGGAAAGGTTGCAAGAAAAAAGAAACGAACGAAAACTGAAAAACGAAATGAATTTTCTCTTTTCATCCCTCGTGGCCTCCTACCGCCCCTCGATGCGGCGCCCCGAGCCACTCCAGCCAGTCAGGTGAAGCGTCATCTTCCTCGCTGTCGCACGGAGGAGGAGCGAGGGCGTCCGCGAAGGCCGCGAGCGCGGCGATTCCCCTTCCGCTCCCGTCCCCCTCCTCCTGCTCCTCCTCCTCGCGGCGGCGGAGGCCGCGGCCCTTGCGCCCGCGGCACGAGGCGGCGACGGCGCCTCCTCCTCCTCCTCCGTGGCTCCTCGCCCGGGCCCAGGCGACCTCCTCGGCCCTCCGAGCGCTCTCCACCGCCTCCTCAGCGCGCCCCCTCGCGACGGCGACGCCCGAGCGAAGGGAGGCCGCGGTCGCCCTCACTTTTTCCCTGAGGGACTCGACCGACCTCCTGGCCGCGGCGGCCTCGTCGAGGGCGGCTGCCGCGGCGTCGCGGGAGGCGGCTGCCAGAGAAGAGGCGGCAGCAGAAGGAGAAGAGGAACGGAATGAGGCGCTGCTCTTCTTCTGCTTCTCGAGGGCCGCGACGCGCGCCGCGAGCGACTCGACCGCCGAGGCGATGGCCGACAGCGCCCGCAGCTGCTTGCCTTGGCGCCGGAGCAGTTCTCGGATCTGGACCCCCTCGTCTTCTACTTCTTCTTCCTCTGCTTCTGCTGTATTGTCGTCGGTTGATGCCTTTGGGGAAGGCTGCGAAGGTTGTGCGGCGGCAGCAGCAGCAGAGCTGTCGTCGAGGTCGCTCCCGCCGTCGTCGTCGCCGCAGCTGCAAGCCTCTTCTCCTTCCTCCTCGGCCTCTTCATCCGGGGCGCGCCTGCGCTGCTGCTGCCGCTGCCGCTCTTCTCTCTTCTCCACGCTCTTCACCATGTTCGTCTTCTCTCGGCGGTACCGGGAGAGGTCGCTTATCGTCGACTGTTGTTTTTGCAGGAGATGAGTCTAAGAAAAAAAAGAAAATGAGAGAGGGGGAGAGGAGGCCGTTCGCCTTCCTGTCGGCGGCGAAAGAGAGAGAAAACAAAACACCTCCGAAATGCAGAATCGCACTCACGTCCCACGGGACGAGGGCCGGCCTCTCTCGCTGCGATCTCTCCATCCTCTGTGCGTGGCGGTGAGTTACAAGAAGGGGTGGGAGGAAATAGAGAGAGAGAGAGAGAGAGAGAGAGAGAAGGAGCTCCGCTCTCAGAGAGGCCGCGGGCCGTTGGGCGGCCCCCGAAAAAGAAAAAAATGAAAGAGGTTTTTCTCTTGTTTTTCATTTCCTACTTTCAAAACAAATGACCTCGACGGCCGTTGCCGCCACGCAGGCCGAGAAGCCTCAAGCTTCTCCTTCTCCTTCTTCTTCTTCTTCTTCTTCTTCTCCTTCGAGGCCTCCATTCCCTTCCCCGCTCCCACCGGGCGTCGTCGTCGAGGACGGGCTACTCAAGGTAAAGACCAGTCGAGGCTTGTAGGCAAAGGAAAAAAACGGCCACTCTGTTTTTTCCCTTCGTGCCCGCTCGTTGCGAGCTCTGACCGTTCCTCTCACCTTCGCGGTCTCTCTCTCCCTCCCTGTTTCCGCGAAAAAAAACGAAACAGAGCATCTTCGGCTGGACCTGGCCAGGCGTCGAGTGGGGCGAGGCCCCCGGGCCCAGGCACACGTATTACGAGGTGCGGAGGAGGAAACGAGAGGGACGGAGGGAGCGAGAGGGAAGGAAAGGCGGGGGGCGCTGCTCCAGCTCTCCCAGCTTTTCCCCCCCTCGCCCCCGGCGCCCGACGTCGTTTCCCTTCCTCACCTCCCCGCTCTCTTTTTCCTTCCCCCCCCCCCACCCCCACCACCACGAGGGAAAAAAAACGCAAACACTCTCAGTACCTCCAATCCCTCCGCAACGACGACCTCCGCCTCTTTCGGTGCATCCAGGCCCGAGACGGGGCATGGTGGCACCCCGCGACGGACAGGGGCGGCACGGGGTGCTCGCTGCACGCCGCGGCCGGCGCCTGCGCCCCGCGCAGCGTGCGCTTCCTGATCGAGGTCGCGGGGGTGCCCGTCAACGTCCGGGCGGCCTCCGACGGGGCCACGCCGCTGCACAGGGCCGCTGCCGTGGCGCACCACGCTGACCCGAGGGCGATGGAGGTCGTGGAGTTTCTGCTCTCGAGGGGGGCGGACCCGGGAGCGAGGACGAGGGGGAGCGGAGAGGGAGGGGAGGGAGCAGCAGAAGAGGGCGAGGCTGCCTCTTCGTCTCCCTCTCGCCGCCGCTCCGCCTCCTCTCTCTCCGTGCTCGACTGCGCCGTGGAGAGGGGCCACGGACGGCAGGTCGGAGAGGTCAGGCGGCTGCTGCGGGAGGCCGTCCGGAGGCACTCGGGCGTGCCCAAGGCCCCGCTCGAGAGCCTCGCAGAGGAGGGAGCGCGCCGCCGGCGGGGGCCTCGCCCGCCTCCCGTCGCCGCGGCGGGCGCGGCGCTCCTCCGCACCTGGAGGCAGCTCGCGCCCTCGCTGCCGTACCCTCCGGTGAGCTGGAGGCCGCCGCCGCCCGCGGGGTGGGCCGGGGCCGTCGGGATCCTGGCCTGCGGAGGAGGCGCCTCCGGCGACGGCGGCGGGACCGCGACGGCGTCTCCTTCCTGCTCCTCTTCTGGCTGGAGGCCCGCCGGCTCCCCGGGGGATGGCTCGTGCTGGCTTCGCAGGGCCACGAAGGCAGAGCTCGACGCGCAGGCCGCTGCCGCTGCCGCTGCCGCGGCTGAGCCGGAGTGAAATAAAGAGAGAGAGAGAAGTTTTTTTTTTTTTTTTTTGCAAGTACGTATTTTCTTCGAAAGAATACCTTTTTCTCAGCGCCTTTGCGACGCCGAAAGCGGTACCGAGAGGGCCGTCCCTCTCCAGCAGGCTTCTCTCTTCGCCTCCTTCTCATTCGCGGAGATCCCTCAGCTGGTCAGTAGACTGGCTCGCCCCGACCCTCTCCCCCCCCCCTCGCTGCACGGCCCGCCTCGCGGCCTTGACGATCGCGGCCATCCAGTACAGGTTGAGCCCGTAGCCTAGCGCGAAGAGGCAGACCACGAGCGAGTGGCCGAGGGGCTCGCCGGACCCGGGGCCCCACACGCGCGCCAGCGACAGCAGGTGCGCGAGGCCGAGGCCGTAGCAGACGACGCGGCTCACGAAGAACAGGAGGGCCACCAGCAGCCCGTTCTGCACGTAGATCCTCTCCCCCTTGCGGCCCGCGGCCGCCAGGTGCCACCGGTAGTTGACAAACGGCGTCGAGACCTCGCAGAATGCCAGCCAGCAGAAGGGGAAGGCCATGATGCTGTGGGCAAGCACGTAGGCGGCGCTCGGCATGAACAGGACGTGGTGCACGACGCCGGAGACGTCCCTCAGCTCCCTCCAGTACACGATCATGAAGGTGAGGTCGTAGATCAGATACCCGAGGAACACGCGGGCGAGGACATCCGGGACGTGGGCGTAGCCGACGACGGAGGCCGCGGGGGAGAGGTGCAGGGTGTCGCGGAGGCAGAAGAGGACGCCTGGAGATGTTTTTTGAGAGAGGAGCGAACGTGAGTGCGTCCAATCAATTCATGGCCTCGCTCTCTCTCTCTCTCTCTCTCTTCTCTCTCGCTCTCGCTTCTCTCTCCAGGTATCAATAGACTCACCGACAGTCAGAATAGCAGCGTGCACCGTCGACACCACGCGCATGTTCCACTGGAGCACGTCCGCGCGCTTGAGCTTTGGCGATTTCGGTAAAGCGAGGCCCGTTGATTGCAGCAGCCCGAAGAGCAGCGAGCAGGCGAGCGCCGAGCCGAGGATCGTCTCCGGGCCGGAGCCGACTTTTGCTCCGGGAGGGGCGACGGCGAGGCGCCGGATGACGTCGAGCATGGCTGCTGAGTTGTTTTTTAAGGACGCTCGGAAGAGAGAGAAGAATTGAAAGAGAGAGGACGGACGGGCCATCGTTTTTTTTTTCCAACAGTTTTTTTTTTCTTTTCGAGATGGTCTCTGAGCGCCTCTCGCTGGCCTCGAGGCACTTTCTGGGCCTTCAGTGCTCCTCGCTCCAGCCGTTCTGCCTGGGCCAGGAGCGCCTCTGCGCCGTCGGCGCGTTCGAGCAGGATGCCGAGGTAAGGAAGAGGGGAGAGAATCAAGGCGGCAATTTGGAAAGCGTTGTTTTTTCCCGCTTCGTCAATCTCATCGATCTCTTCTCGACCCTCAAAACCGAACTTCATCATCAAAACTAGCAACATCGCCTCGCCATCATCCACCTCTGCGCCGATGGGAACGCCAGCGGCACCGTCAAAGCAGTGGAGCTCGCCGCATGGGTCCCTCCTGCGGCAGTGACCTGCACCGCGGCGGCTCAGATCTCGAGTCCTTCGGCGGCGACGACGACGACGTTGCTCGCCGCCGGGTGCGCCGACGGGTCCCTCTGCCGCCTCCGCGTCTCTTTCCCGAGGAGCCCCGGGGCGACGATCGCCGAGACGAAGCTGAACGAGGACGACTTTGAGGTCGCCGACCTCGTGCCCTGGAGGGAGAGGCTGCACTCCGGGGCGATAACCTCCGTCGCCGTCCCTTCTTGCGGCGGCGGCGGGGGCGGGGGCGAGCCTCCCTCCTCTGCCGCGGTTGCGACCGCGGGCGCCGACGGCGCGGTCGTCCTGACTCCTCTCGACTCTTCGCCTTCCTCGTCGAGCTCCTTCTCTTCTTCGCGCGTCCTGGTCCCGGCGAGGCCGGCGGCGTCGATCTCGGCGATGGCGTGGGCGAGCGCCGACGCGCTCGCGGCCTGCGGCTCGGCCTCGCCCGTCGAGCTCTTCGACGTGCGGAGCCGCGGAGGCCGCGCCGTCTCCCGGGCTGCCGTCGCTCGTCCCTCTCCCTCGCCCTCCTGCTCTTCCGACGACGCCTCCTCTGACGCCTCCCTGCTCTGCATTCACCCCGCCCGCCCGAACCTCGCGGCCACGGGGGGGATAAAGGGAGTCGCGCTCTGGGACCTGCGGGTTTTGGGCAAGGGTGCCGTGGCCTCGCTCGGTGGGGGGAGGCCGTCTCCCTCGTCCTCTTCCTCGCCGTTCTCTTCGTCGTTCTCGCCGCTCATGAAAGGAGGCGTCACGGGCCTCGCGTTCGACCCTCTGCCCTCCGTGGGATTGAGCGACCAGACCCCGAGGCTGCTGTTCTCCACGGGGCTGGGGGTCGTGGGCTCGGCGAGGCTCCGTCCCGGGGCTGCCTCGGACGCGACTGTCCTCTACCGGGAGGCCGGCGCGTCGGCGCTCGCCCTCGCCGTGGGGCCTTCCGATGCTTCCTCTTCTTCGTCTTCGTCGGGGAGGGACATCTTCGTGTCGACGGACCAGGAGTGTCTGATCTACATGCAGCGGCCTCTGATTTGAAGCGGGAGGAAGAGGTCAAAGAGGAGAAAGAGGGGAGGGAGAGAAAAGTACGAGACTTCATTTTTAATTTATTTTTTTCTTCCACCTGTGCAACGAAAAAACAAAACTCAAACAAAAGATCGCCCTGCCGACTTCACCAATAGCGCCAGAGACACTACCTTCACTGCCTCGAGCACGACGTAGACCGCGTGGGTCCACGCCGGAGGGACGGGGGTGCCGCCGTCCCGCAGCTCCATGTCGAGGACGGCAGCGCGCGCCCGCTCTTCCTCCTCCCTGTCCTCGGCGGTGGCGTCTCCATTCAGCTTCTTCTCCTTCTTCTTCTTCCAGGAGCTCACAATCAGCTCCCTCGCCCTCCGGTCGAGGCTCGGCGTCAGCCAGCTCACCTGGAGCACCAGGGAGACTAGCGGAATCGCCGCGAGCCGCCTCCAGACGTCAAGGCGCGAAGAGAGCGGGATGAGAAAAAGGTCGGGGACCGGGCGCGGCCGCAGGACAACGAGCGCGGCGACCAGTCCGACGGCGAGCCCCGACTCCACCGAGTTCAGGGCCGCGAAGACGTGCCTCCCGGCGTCGACGGCCGCCGCTTTAGAGAGCGTCGGCGCCCTGAATTTGACCCACGCCTCGGTGAACGAGACCGCGAACACGAACGAGAGCCAGACGGTCGCGAGCAGCGCCACGGCGGCCGCGGTCGCCGGGAGGGTCGTGGCGAGCGCGGCCGAGGCCGAGGCGTAGGCGAAGAAGAGTACGGAGCGGTGCGCGTTCTTCATTTCAGGCGGCAGTTGGGACACGTTCTTCTGGTGGTGCGAATGCGGGTGCGTGACTAGCGTCTCAACGGGGATCGGGGGATGGATGTAGGCCGGGAGCGAGTGCGCTCCTTCGTCTCTGTCGCTGCCGCTGTCCTCTGCAGAGGAAGCCTTGAGCGCCGCCGCCGACGACAACCGCAATGGCGACGTTGCAGCCAAGAAGAGTCCGAATCTCTTGGCCTTGCTTTCGACGCCCTGGGAGCCTCGAGACAGAGCAGAGCAACTGACGACGGTCGGAGAGTGCCGGCCAAGCTGTCGCGGGAGACAGACAGGCGCACGAAGAGGCACGAGTCCGCGAGAGGAGGCGAGACGAGATAGCATTGAGAAAAAAGTACAACGGCGACGTCGCTCGCGACGGTGCTCACGCTGATGAATGATGATGGCAGGGTCTCCTCTCACTTTCGTCGAATTCGTCGCTGATGCCTCGACTCGATCTGCCCGGACTCGTCCCTCGCTCGCCTCGTCCTCTGGCGGGGTTCTGCTGGGCCTACGCCGATGGCCGGCGGCCACGGCTTTAGCAGCCGCGACCATCGCGTCCATCGCGGAGGAGGAGACGACGGGACTCGGAGGAGAAGCCGAAGCGATGACGAAAGGGAGAGGCAAGGGCAGAGGTCCGACGATCGCCGACCTCCTTTGGCCTCCTCTCCGTCGGCTCTCGACTTTTTCTCCCTGTCCTTTAACGCCGCGCTCGCCCTCTCCGCGCCAGGGCTCCTCCCGCCGGACCCGCGCGCGCCCGTCCTCGACAACGTCACGGCCTGTCGGAGGCTGCTGCCCGCGGGGGCCGAGGGCGCGTTCCCGGACGCGGAGGAGAGGCTGTTTTCGGGAGGAGCGGAGAAGAGGAAGCCCCCTCGCCGCGCCCTCACCACCGCCGCTGCCGCCGCCTCTCGCCCCCACCAAAAGCGCGTCCCCGCCCTCGACGCCATCGCGGAGGCGTCGACGGGAGGGAGCAGCGACCAGGGGGGCCCGCTGGCGCTGCTCAAGCGAGCCTACGACTCGAAATCCCAGGTCATGGTCGTGACGCGCCACGCGCGCGGCGTGCGGGGCGCCGCCGTCGGCACGCTCGCCGGCTTCGACGTCTTCATGAATCTGATTCTACAAGACGTCGTCGAGGAGTACCGCGTGCGCGTTCCCGTGACGAGGGAGCGGCCCCCAAAGAGGGGCGGAGGGGACGGCGGTGCGACGGCGGATGAGCGAGACGGCGAGGGAGAGGAGGCGAAAAAAGCTCCTCGGAGGAGGCTCAGGCACGGATACCGGCTGGAGTCGAGGACTCGCTCGCTGCGGCTCGTGTTTCTGAGGGGCGACTCTGTCGTGCTCGTGAGCAGCATCGGCAGCAGCGGCAGTTGATGCTGCATGTGAAAGAAGGGGGCAGAGCGAGACTGAAAGAAGTTCTTTCAGTTTTTTGTAAAAAAAAGACAAAAAAACTTAGATGAAAATGTTCCCCTTTTTTCCACACACCTCTCTCTTTTTCTCTTTTTTTCAAAACACCCCCGGGACCAGCGCCGCCCTCGCCTCCGGAAACTCCCCCGGGAACCGCCTCCTGTACCACCTCTTGGTCTCCGCGGACGCGAGCGCGAGGTTGACAGAGACCCAGACCAAGACCAGAAGCGGAAGGACCCCGGCGGAGCGCTCTTCGGTCAAGGGGGAAGACGAAGGGGAAGAAAACCCTCCGGCCGCCACCAGCGCGAGTCCCAAATAGATGACGATCTCGCCGAGGTAGTGCGGGCACGCGCACAGCGAGAGCAGGCGCGAGTCGGCCTCCCCCGGGGCCAGGTATGCCTTTTTGGAGGCGGCTGCCTTTTTCTGCAGGGAGGCGAGGGCGGCGTGGGACGAGGCCTGAAGCAGCGAGCCCGTCGCGAAGACGGCGACGCCCAGGAGCCTCACGAAAGATAGGGAGGCGAAGGCCGCGAGGACGAGGGAGGCAGGGTGCCGCAGGGAGGAAGGAGGGGGGGAGGTCGCGAAGGAGGGAGCGATCCCGAGTTTCGAGAGGAACGAGGCGACGACGCTCCCGCCGCGGGCGCCTGTCGCGTCGTCCCCTCGGACCGCCGCGGCCGCGGCACCAAATGCCCCCGCCGGCACCAGCGACAGCGGCAGGACCGCGTAGTAGCTCATCCCGAACGCGTACGCGATCGAGTGCATCCGGGCCCCGGCGGGCCAGCTCGCCTGCCACGCGCACTCGCCCCACCGCCGCAGCACGTGCAGCAGCAGCAGCGCGAGCGCGGCGACCGACGGCGGCGGCAGAGGAGAGGGAGGGGCGGCAGAAGAAGAGCCCCCTCCGGCTCCTCCTCCTCTCAGCGCAGCCCCGAGCACGGCCGTGGCGGCGACGCTCCCCAGGGCGTAGAAGTGGAGGAACCATCCCTGGGGGACGGTGAGCGAGGACAGGAAGGGGCCGAGCGGGGACGAAGGAGGAGAAGAGGTCGGAGAAGAGGTCGTCGCCGCCTTTTTGCCGCTTCCTCCTGCTACTGCTCTGCTGCGGCTGCGGCTTCTGCTCTTCTTGCGAGAAGGGGAAGGAGATGCCTTTCTTGTCGGCGCGTCTGTTTCCATTGTCTTCCCCCGGGCGGCGGAGAGCCTCACGGCGGCCCTGTTTTTTTTCGTCGTTTTGGAGGGAGGGGGGCCGAGACGGTGAGGAAATAAACGAGATGAAGAAAAGAGCCGGAGAAGAAGAACAGACCCTCTCTCCCTTACTTGAACGCGGGAGCGATGTCCCAGGGGAGAAGCGTGAAGAGCACGGCCCCGGCCGCGAGCAGCCAGTAGAGGTGCAGGAGCAGCGGCAGGGAGTCGAGGAGCAGGGCGGTGGCCGAGGTCGAGAGGGCGTCGAGCACCGACGAGAGCGACGAGAGAAGAGCCATCGTTGATGGATGGAGCAAGAAGCCCGTTTCAAAAAGCTAGGTAAGTTTCTCTTTTGTGCTGCGCTCTCCGCCCCAGCTGAAAGCAGCAAAAGCGCAAGCTGAAAGCAGCCTTGTGCGATCGCTGGACAAAAAAAAGGAGCGAACTCGACGGAATCGAGAGCCTTTTTGGTGCGAATCGGGTTCGTTCGAAGAAAAAAGGGGTGCACTGTAGAGGGAGGTCGATCTTATTTTTTTTTCTCCGTCGACACTATCTTCTTTTTTCCCCCTTTTCTTTCCCTAGTTTTTCTTCAACTACGGAGAGAACAATGAAGTCCCTCTTCAAGAAGAAGAAAAAGGCCGACGGCTCCTCGGCCGCGCCCTCCCCGGATCCCGCCGCGCACCCGCAAGCAGGCCGGTACAGATCCGAGGCCGTCCAGCGCGTGCCCGGCACGACGACGGCGCCGCCCCAGCTCGTCATCGGCGACCAGAAGCCGCTGGTGCCTCCGTTTGGCGGCGAAGGGCTGCACGCCAACACGGTCTACGAGGTCAGGAGGCGGCCGCCGAGCCCTCCCGCGCGAAAGCCTGCGAGTAAAGGTGAGCCCTGGGAGAGCGTTTGGTTGGCGGGGAAGAAGAAAGAGAAGGGGGAGATTTCGTTGGGAGCCGGCACGCAAGGTTTTTTTTTCGGGTGATGCTTTAGCTAGCTTGCTGTTTGTTGCGTCTCGTTTTTGCACCGCGATTACTGCCGGAATCGCTTCCTTTTTTGGCGCGGATGTCAACTTTCGGACATGGTGCACGCTTTGGGGGGCAGCAACGTGCACTGAATTTGCACGTCTGCCTTGCCGCGAACTTTTTTTTCGGTCTGCTTTGCTTCACCTGCGCCTAGGAAAGAGGAGCGCATGCGTCGTCGTCGTCGTCGTCGCCGACCGAAATGTCAAAAATAAACCTAATCCTTTTCCACGCGCGATCCCCTCACCGCTCCTCCCCGAATACCATCTCTACCACCCGCTCATCGACAGATGCTGCTGCGAAACCCGCCTCTGCGCCGGTGGATGTGCCCGCGGCGGCCGCGTCCGCCCCAACAGCCGCCCCTATCACCTCCGAGCTCGAGGCCGCGCCGGAGGCTTCGACCTCTGTCCCCGCCTCCGCTGCCCCCGCCCCCGCCTCCAAGTCGCCCGTCAAAAAGAACCTATTTGGCGCCATCGGCGGCCTCGCCAAGGCCACCGCGGGCGCCGCCGGCGGCGCCCTCCAGTCTACCGCGAACGTCGCCGGCGGCGCCCTCAAGTCGACAGCGAACGTCGCCGGCGGCGCCGTCAAGGCCACGGCGGGGGGCGTCGGCGGCGCGGCCGACTTTGCCAAGAAGAACCTAGCCAACGTCCACGACCGCTCCGGGCAGCAGGGCGCGGCCCGGGGGCTGCGGTCCGGCGCCGCCGCGGCCGCGGCGGCCGCGCTGGCCAAGGCGAGGCAGCGCGCCGCGGCCGAGGCCGAGCTCGACGACGCCCCGGACCCGAGCGAGCACGCGATCGAGCTCCCGCCTCGCCCGGGGATCGTGGTCCCGGCCCGCTGCCTGCTGTACGCGTGGGCGATCGGCAGCGCCCTGCTCGCGCTCAGGCTCGCGCACTGGCTCGCGGGCCGCGCGGGGGCCGGGGCGGGGCCGCGCGCGGCCGCGCTCTGGTGGGGCGCCGGCCCGGGCGCGCTCCTGGGCGCGGCGCTGTCCCTGGCCTACCACCGCAGCAGGGAGCGCTCGCGCCTCCTCCGCGACGTCCTCAACCTGACGCCGGGCCGCAAGGGCCTCCACGCGGTCCTCGGGGGGGTGCCCGCGTGGGTCTCGTTCCAGGACCGGGAGAAGGCCGAGTGGCTGAACCGGATGCTCGGCGAGCTGTGGCCCTACTACGACAAGGCCATCGCCAAGGCCGTCCGGGACGCCGTCGAGCCGCTGATGGAGCAGTACAAGCCGCCCGGGCTGATCAGGCGCATCTACTTCAAGACGCTGACCTTCGGGGACGCGCCCTTTAGGATCGAGAACCTCTGGGTCGAGGACGAGGGCGAGGACCACGTCCTGCTGGAGGTGGCGTTCAGGTGGGCCGGGGAGGCGAACATCGCGATCGCGATCGACCTCCCGGCCGGCGGGGACTTCACGAGGTGAGAAAGAGGTTGGGGGGAGGAGGGGGGGGGTTGTTTTTGTTTTGTTTTTGTTTTTTTTCCTCTTCTAGCGCCGACTTCTCCGTCTTTCGACTGCTGTGTCTTTGGCTCAAGAAAAAAAAACTATTTCTCCCCTCTTTTGCTCTTTCTTCTCTCCCTCCAAATTCGAAAAAAAATATCAGGATGGTCCCCAAGGTCACCGACCTCCGTGTGGCGGGAGTCGCCCGCGTCCTCCTCAGCCCGCTCGTGAAAGAGATCCCGGGCTTCGGCGCGGCCTCCGTGGCGCTGCGCAAGCCGCCGCTCATCCACTTCAACCTCGACTTTGGCGCCGCCTTCGGCGGGAGCTACTCCGCCAAGGCCATCCGGCTCTGGCTGGACCCGTTCATCCGCACGACGCTGACGTCGATGGTGGTGTGGCCGAACCGGATAGTGGTGCCGATGCTGCCCGAGGCGTCGACGGGTCCCTTGGACCACCTGTACCTGCGGCACCAGGGTGAGGAGAGAAGAGGGTTCCTTTCTTTCGTTTTTTTGTTTCGTTTTTCGTCGTCAGTCGAGGCCGAGGTTTTTTTTCGCTCTCTCTCTCTCTCTCTCTCTCTCTCTCTCACTTCCATCTCCCTCTCTCTCGATCTCCCTTTCCACCCCCTCCATCCCCCCTCCCTCCCCTCCCCCCCTCTTCTCACGTCAACAGGCCTGCTCGTCGCCACGGTCGTCCAGGCCGACGGCCTCCGCGCCATGGACCGCAACGGCAGGTCGGACCCCTTCGTCGAGCTTGACGCCCAGCCCGCCGTCGTCCACGCGACGCGCGTCGTGGCCAAGACGCTCGCGCCGGTCTGGAACGAGACCATGTACGTCCTGATCCAGGAGCCCAAGACGCAGGCCGTCCGGGTGGCCTGCTTCGACCACGACGCGGTCAACGTGCGCGAGCTGCTGCAGGTCAACGTGCTCAAGGGCGTGTCGAGCGTCATCGGGTCCAGGTCTCTGATCGGGCGCGCCTCGCTCAACGTGCGCGACCTGGAGCCCGGCGTCACCGCGGACGAGTGGTTCCCGCTGGGCCTGGGGGAGACGGGCTCCGAGGACGACGGCGGGGGCGGCGGCGGCGGGGCGGCCTCGCGCGAGGGGCGCGTGCGGCTGAAGCTCACCTGGTTCCCCTGGGAGCTGCTCTACTCGAAGCAGCGCCAGGCGCAGCGCGGCGCCATCTTGCTCACGGTCAAGTCGGCCTCCAACCTGCCGACGATCTCCGGCAGCGGCACGCCCCCCTCGTGCTACGCCAAGGTCTCGCTCGACGGGAAAGACCGCGAGACGCGCGTCGCGAAGGGGACGACGGACCCGGAGTGGATCGAGAAGTTCGAGTGGATAGGCGTTCCGGCGGCAGAGTCGGTGCTCGAGGTCACTGTGTGGGACTCTTCCGGCTTCCTTCTGGGGGGGGCGACCTGCCTCGGCATGGTCGAGGTCGACGTCGCGGCGGAGGTGGCAGCGGCGACAGTGCAGCCCGTGCTGAAGACGTGGTACCTGGAGGAGGTCCCCGCCGACAGAGGGGCTGCCGCTTCGGCTTCGGCAGGCGGGGGAGGGGCTTCTTCGCCCCATGCTGCCGCGCCCGCGGCTCCAGCTCCTCCGGCTTCGGTCACGCTGCAGATCCAGTGGGTTCCCTTTGACTTTGACTTTTAGAAATACGGCGGTTCGCGGGAGGGAGCACGGTCGCTGCTTTTCCTTCGGGCGGCGAGACGACGGCAACGAAAAAAAACGAGTTTCTCGGGATTTTCAGTCCCTCGTTTGCTCTCTTATTCCTTTACTAATTACACGTTTTTCTTTTATCTTTCGAGACAGATAAATCTTGTACGCGCATCGGCGCGCTTCTTCTCTTCGAGACTTTGCGGCGCGAGAATGGGGCGGTCTTTTCCTTTTTTTAAGTTTTGAGAGAGGTCTTTGTTTTTTAATTTTTGTTTTCCGATTTCCATTCGTCTATTTTTCTTCTTTTCTCTTCAACGCTCTTTTCGCACGTGTTAAACTTTGATAGACGCGGACGAAACGAGCAGAGATAACATAATATGATTGGTAGCGATGAGAGAGGGAGAAAGAGAGAGAGGAGGAGGCGAGGCGCGGGGCGAGGGGAGGGACCTCTGCCGCGACGACGGGTTGAGGTTTGAGGGGGGGGGAGATTTTTTTTTCTTCCTCCTTTCCCGAGTCCCGGGCACGCTTTTCCGTCGCGGCGAAAAAGACGAGCCCCGGTCTCAAGCACATGGACGAAATCTAAAAGTCGACAAGGCGAAGCGGAAAGCTTGATAAAGTGCTCCCCCACCCAAACAGAAGACGTCGCAGGCCATCCAACAACTTTTTGGCTACCACTTTTTTCGCTCTCAAGGAAGAGAGAAGAAAGCAAAAAAAAACTCTATTTTCCAAAGCGGCGCTCACTCTTCACTCTCTCGCCCCTCTCCCTTTGCTCCAAAGAGGCGAGAGCGCGTTTGCGCGGTTTGCACCCCGCTGGGAAAAAGCGGGCGGAGAAGAGGCAGGGTGACCTGCGATCCGCGAGCTTTTCCTTGCAGTCATCTCGCCGATCTTCAATCTCGTCTCTTTTTGCTCCACTGGATGGAAGCGTCCGCAAAAGCCTGAGAACCCGATCTCGTTTCCCAGACTTCCTTCTCGCCCGGGGGGTGAACGCTTTCCGTCTCTTGGGACCAGCGCCGCTCCAGAGAGAACTCCGCGGCGCCTTCTCCCCGAAAAAGGCTAGAATAGGCCAGGGGCGAAGAGCAGGCAGAGCGGCGACTCGAGAAGAGGCGAGAAGAAGAAAAAAAAAGCCGACAGTACGTCGTTGGGAGAAGAGAGAGAGACGCTTCCATCTCTCTCTCAATGTCCTCCAACTACGACCCCTTGGCGGGCCATCCGCGCTACCGCAAGATCAGGTCGATCAATGAGGTGAGCTTTTGCGATCCGAAGGCGGGAGAGACAGGGGTTTGAGGGCGCAGTTTGGGAGGTGAAAATGTTGAAAAGCGAGTGAAAGAGGAACAACAAGGACGGCGGCGGTCGACGACGACGACGGTCGACCACGGCGACTAACGCCATGGAGACCCCTTTTTGCAGCCGCCCCCTTTTTTTTCTCCCTCTCCTGCTCACGGTTTCCCCCTCCTCCCGCCCCTTTTTTTTGTGAACCGCCACCGCCGCCCCGACACCAGGGAACGTTCGGCTTCGTCGACCTCGCCCAGGACCTCGCCGCGGGACCAAGCAGCCGCGTCGCGGTCAAGTTCCTCGAGCGCGGGCCCGGCGTCAACAGGGCGACCCTGCGCGAGATCATCAACCACCGCCTCTGCGCGGGGCACCCGCACATCGTGCGGTTCCAGGAGGTCTTCCTGACCCCGCGGTACCTGGCGATCGTGATGGAGTACGCGAGCGGCGGGGACATGTTCGAGTACGTCCTGGCGCACAGGGAGCACGTTGCCGTTGCGAGCCCCGGGGGCGCCGGCGGCGCCGCCGCCGGCGCCTGCACGTCAGCTCCTCCCCGGCAGCAGCAGACGGTCGCGCGAGGGCTCCCGGAGCCCGTCGCCCGCGCCTTCTTCCAGGAGCTGGTGGTCGCGATGCAGTTCTGCCACGAGCTCGGGATCGCCAACCGGGACATCAAGCTTGAGAACGCGCTCCTGGACGGGGGAGGCGACGGCGGCGGCGGCAGCAGCGGGGAGAGCGACGGCGGCGGCGGCGGCGGAGAGAGCGACGGCGGCGGCGGCGGCGAAAGGATGGCCACCGACGACGGGGACAACGGAAACTCGGGCCCCGCCTCCACCTCTGGCCACGGCGACAGCTACAACAAGAACGGGCACGGCAACGGGAGCAACGGCGCATCGCAGGGGCAGCAACGAGAGCGCGGCGGCCGGCGGCAGCAGCGGCGCCTGCGCCCCTCGCTCAAGATCTGCGACTTTGGGTACAGCAAGAACGAGTTTGTCGACTCGAGGCCCAAGTCCGTCTCGGGCACGCCGGACTACATCGCGCCCGAGGTGCTGCTCAACGACGCGTACGACGGGAAGAAGGCGGACATCTGGTCTTGCGGGGTGATGCTCTACGTGATGCTGACGGGTACGAGCTTCTCTTCTTCTTTTTTCCAAACATGTCTTTACCTCTTTCGGAAGGACAAAAAAACCCGAAAAACTCACTTCCCCCCCCCAAAAAAATAAAAACTCACTCCCCCCCCTCCCCCCCCCCAAAAAAAACTGCATCAAAGGCTCCCTGCCCTTCGCCAAGAGAGGCGACGAGCGCTCCAACAACCTCGTCCGCCTGCAGCAGATGTTCCCCCGCATCGTCGCCGCCGAGTACGAGCGCCCCGCGCACGTCTCCCCCGCGGCGGCGCACCTCCTGGGCAGGCTGCTCACGGCCGACCCCGCCGCGCGCGTGACGCTGGCCGAGGTCGCCGCGCACCCGTGGTTCCGCGAGGGCCTGCCGCCGGCGCTGGCGACGCTCAACGCCACGCTGCTGAGCGCGCTGGAGCCCGCGGCGAGGGGCCTGCAGTCGGTGGCGGAGATCGAGGGGATCGTCCACGCCGCGACGCGGCCAGGGGCGCCTCCGAGCGCCTCGGGCGCGGCTCCCGCGGCGGTGGCGGGAGCGGCGGCGGGCGCGGCGGCGGCGGCGGGCGCCGCGGGGGCTGCTCCTGCGGTCGCGCAGCAGCGTCCCCAGCAGCAGCAGGAGCCCCCCCCACCTCCGCCGCCCCCGCCTCCTGGATTTGCCGCTGCTGCTGTCGAGCCGAGCCATGCGGGCCCGGGGCAGCAGCAGCAGCAATAAGGGAAAGCACGGGGCCTTTCTTCGTTTTCGTTTTTTTTTGGTTTTTTGATGATGAGAATGACGAGACAGAGAGAGAGAAAATGAAAGAGGGAGGGAAACCACAAGGTTTCCCTCCAACCACCACAGCGACTACTTACTCTTCAACACTGCTATCTACCGTCTCTTCCCTTCCACAAAGAGCTATAACCGCCGCCGCTTGGGATGCAAGGCGCTTTTTCCAAAAAAAAGAGGCTGCGGGCCTGTTTTTTTTTCTCGTTCTCGGGAACGCACTC
>Ga0315274_10004945_pt1 | contig 19554 bp, 9 predicted proteins | sample YL17G02_20_MG_FD_203700 | JGI IMG/M metagenome (GOLD analysis project Ga0315274, IMG submission 203700) | Sediment microbial communities from Yellowstone Lake, YNP, Wyoming, USA - YL17G02_20 | ecosystem: Environmental > Aquatic > Freshwater > Lake > Sediment | place: USA: Wyoming | collected... | reverse complement strand
CCACGGACCGTCATGTCCTGCAGGGGGCAATGGAACTGGAGAACGTCCAATGGGATCCGGAAACTCAAACCCTCGAAGGCATCTCGCTGGGACCGATCGGAACGGCTCACAACGTGTCCGTTTACATCCCGGAGCCACACCCCTGGGTTCAGGGCAGGACGTTCATCTTCCATGATTTCCCGGACTATACGCTGAGGATGATGGACGAGCACGTGTTGCGGGTACGCGTACGGTTCGATCGGGAAAGCCGCGTGGAGTGGAAGATACGTTTCAACGATTTTTTCGAAGGAAGTTCTTGAAAGGGGGGCTTCATGATTCAACGCAGCGGAGAAATTGTTCTTGACTTAGTTTGTCTATTATTTTATATTCTATCTAACCTATATTCCTCCGGAATCGCATCATGAGCTCACAGGGGAGGGGAAACGTGAACCGGATTTTCCTGTGGCATTCATCACGTAAAAAAAACTTCTTACAAATCAGCCTGGATCGCGAAAATACGTCGAGCATTTCCGGATAGGTCCGGTTTGCATCAGGACCAGGCATGACTCCAAATATAAAAGTGAAGGTTAAAAATTCAGTGCGGGGAATTCCGTCCGGGCCGCCTGGTCAGATAGGCGGTAAAATGAACTACCCCGCCGCAAGCAGCGGGGAACCTTCGGCCCGTCGGAGTTGTCAGAAGCCCGTGGAAAATGACTTATTCCGTTAATAACGAATCAACGACGGGCTTCTGACAGCCCGATTGAAGCGCCTCGAAAAAGCATGGGAAGCGACTTTCCGGGATGTAAAAATGCCGGAATTGACTCACGGGTTTGTCAGATGATTTGTACAATAATAGGCAAATTGAATTTGATGGTTCATCAAACGTTTATTACCAGATGTAGCCAAAATTTTTTGCCTAATATTGGAAAAACCCTAGATTTTGCCTATATTTGGAAAATGATTGTGCAATAGTAGGCAAAGATTTGGGGAGTATGAGCTATATAATAACATGTTCGAAGCATATAGGTTAAAATTAATCGGAGGATATTATCATGAATACTTTGGCTCGTTCTGAAGTCTTAAAATTGAACTTAAACGAACGGTTGAAATTAGTCGAAGATATTTGGGACAGTATTGTGGAATGTCCTGATGTTGTAACTTTGACTGATGCTCAAAAATTTGAGTTAGAAAGGCGACTTGAAGAATATCATCATGATCCAAAGGCAGGCTCACCATGGTCATTGGTTCGTGATAAAATCGAAAATCGTCAATGAATAATAAACTAATTATTCGACCTGAAGCCGAGTCTGATATTTCAGAAGCATATTCATGGTATAATGATCGATTATTGGGTCTTGGTTCAGAATTTATCAATTGTATTGATGATGCTATCAATTCTATAATGACTAATCCGGAATCATATACTACAGTATATAAAAACATAAGACGTTCTTTAATCAGACGATTTCCATATGCTATTTATTATATTTATGAAGAATCAAATATTGTTGTATTAGCTGTTTTTCATTTTAAGAGAAATCCTAAAAGTTGGCTGAAGCGTACATGAAAGCTTCGAACCCGCGCATGATGCGGACCGAACCCTACTTGGTTATGGCCGCTGGAGCGCTGTGCAAACTGTAAGCTAACGCAGTCGGCCGCATATGCGCATCGTTGGGTGCTATTACAAAAATTTTCAGTCAGTTTATTGGTAAATAATATGAATAAAAATAAATCAGCAAGTTATGAACTCGATAAAATGCGACATAAGGCATTTGACGGTTATCCAATTGGTACAATATCATATTATGGCCCTACAGATAATTTTGCTACCAAGGTATCAGTAGGTATAGTCGATGATAATGACAATATCATTTCATTAGAGAGATGGTTTTCTAAAGATGCTGATATTCGAGGGATGGAAGAAATAAATGATAAAATTGTACAATTTCTAAAATTACATAAAGTAAAAAGTGTTGCAGTACCTGATCAAATTATTGGTTGTCCACATGAGGAAGGAATTGACTATCCAGAGGGTACTACTTGTACTAAATGCTCTTTTTGGAAAAATCGTGATCGTTGGACAGGGGAGAAATTAAAATAGGCACCCAACACTGCACTGCACGGGACGGAACCCTACTTGGCTATTGCTTTGTCGGGCTGTGCAAGCCGAGAGCTAACTTTGTCCTGTGCGGGGAGAACAGGGAAACGTCGGGATTTCCGGCTGTAATTTCCATAGTGATTGAAACATCTGCAGAGTTGTTTCTTGTTATCAAGATTCCTCCGGTCATTCATTTTAATAGGAGTTCGCGCTCATGAATTGCACAAAATTAATCACTTTTTTAGCAATCCTGCTGCTCATGATAAATCCCATGCTGGCCAAGACGACCCTAGAATCAAAATCGATGGTCACGGTAAATCCGGAAGAATATGCCCGCGCGTTGCGCAATCCCCTTAAAGGCTTTACCAATCGCGGAGCGTACGAAAACAACGAGTGGGCGACGCTGATGCACAGCTATATTAAATGGAATGAGATCGAGCGCGACTCGCTGGATGATATTCCGGAAATTAAGGAGTGGTGCGAAACCAATTGGGCGGGCGTTGAAGACAAAAACATCAAAGTGATCCCGCGTGTCTATCTGCATTGGGACGGCGACCTGACCTATTGGCCCAAAGATATGAAGACGTATGATTATACCAGTCCCCAATTCATCCGGCGTCTCAAAAACATGATTTGGAAACTCGGTCAATGCTGGGACACTGATCCACGCGTGGCGCACATCGAAATGGGCATCATCGGCAAATGGGGCGAACATCACAGTCCGAGTGCCTCAAAAGAAGTCCAAAAAATAATGGGAGAGGCATTTCGACAGGCGTTCCCGCACAAGAAAGTAATGGTTCGGCATCCCTGGGAGTTCACGGCCTATCAATTCGGCATTTATTGGGATTCGTGGGCGCATCAGAACCAAATGAATGACCACGGCAAGGGTATCGCCAATCTGGGTGACCGCTGGAAAACCGAGATCATCGGCGGCGAAACGGCTTATAATTGGGGCGATTGGAAAATCCAGCCGGGCGAAGATCCGACGGATACGATGGTCGATCCCCTCCACCGAAATTTCTTGAATTATACGATTCGTTGGCTGCACTGCACACAATTGCGCTGGGTGGCGGATTATAATAAAAGCAATGCGGCGGCCAGAGCCGGAGCGGAAGAGGTGCAAAAAGCGTTCGGCTACCGCTTTGTGATTGACGGCGTGACCTATCCAAGCCGAATTGAAAAAAATCATGAGTTCACGGTATCGTTTTCCGTTCGCAATACCGGCTCGGCGCCATTTTATTACAACTGGCCGGTGGAGCTTTCCCTGTTGGATGAGGCGAACAAAGTTATGTGGAGCGCTGATTTTGACAGTGTTGATATCCGCAACTGGCTGCCGGGTGATAAATGGCTCACGGCAGGCTCATATTACAGCGTCCCGGCTGATACGGTTGAGGCACGCGGCGTTTTCAAACTCGATGCTAATCTTAATTCGGGTCGATACAAGCTGGCGCTGGCCGTCCTTGATCCCGCCGGTCGACGTCCCAGCTTGCGGTTTGCCATCAAGAACTATCTCAAAGGCGGTCGGCATCCCATCGGTTCTATTGGCGTGGGAACGGATATTCAATCCGTTGAACTGGATCCGACAAAATTTGACGATCCCTATTTGGATAAAACGCTGAAATATATCTTTGATCCGAATCTGGTTGGTGTATCGAATCAAAAGCTGAAATACTCCATCCCGAAACCATTCAAGCTTGGGCAGAATTATCCCAATCCGTTTAATCCGGCGACGCGTATTTCGTTTGATCTGCCGCGGGCGGCGTGGGTCAGGCTGGAGATTTACAACGTGCTGGGGCAGCGGGAGGCGCTGCTTTGTGATGGCAGACTGGAAGCGGGAAACCATGTCGAGATGTGGAACGCCGCTGATGATAAGGGCAGGCGGATGAGTGCGGGGCTGTACCTCTGCCGGTTGACGGCGGACAATTTTTCGGCGATAAAAAAAATGACGCTGCTGCCGTAGCATCGAGGCGGGCGCCGCTTTAAAACGGCCGCCTTGTCGCGTCTCTTTTAGGAAAATAGTGATTTCTTTCCCGCATAGGCTCTGCCTCTGCGGCATTATGCGGCATTTCCTTATAACAGTTGCCGTTTTTATGAAAATGGCTCGGATTGGAATAACTTGCGTATTCAGTCTTTGTTCTAAGAAGTGGATCGCAGAGGCAGAGCCTCTGCGGGAAAATAAAAAACGTGTCCACGGGGGACCGTGGGGACGAGAGGAAAACAGAGAGACAACCCCCTATCCCCCTTTGAGAAGGGGGAATTCACCCCGCCTTTCCCCGACATCGGGCTACATCCGTTTAATCGCACTTTTCAGAAATGATGCCGTTGTCGTGATTATCCGAACCAGGGACGTGACCGAGTGGCATTTTTAATGGTTTCCGTGGCAATGTTCACGTCTTCCACAATCTGAAAGTCGAACATACCGACGCATATGAAATCGGCGCCGTTGTCGAAGGCCCATTTGAAACCGTCCTTCGGCTCGAGGGCGCCTGCGGCCAGCACCTTGTACGCCATCACGGGAACCTGGGTCCGGCTCACGAATTCGACGGACCGCTCAGGAAAAAGGCAGAACATGTTGTTGTGGAACCGGTTGTGGTCCAGGTACTCTTTCCCGTCCACTTCGAACAGATGCCGGTTCTCGCGGGGATGGGCGGACCAATATTGGTCATGGTGCATGGTTTTCATGTAATAATCAGGGAGGATGCCGATTTTCTCGCAGGCCAGCAGGGACTCGATCGAATGGGCGCCCAGGCCCGCGGTCATGCGATGGCTCCTGATTCTGTCCATCATCTTTTGAATGACATCCATTTTTGAGTCCCTGACCAGCCAGTCGCACCAGTTGCCCTGTACCTGCAGAATGTCGGCGCCGTGATCGATCGCCTTGTTGATCTGCTCGAAATAATCCCCTTTGTCCATATTGGGTGCCACCTGCGAGATCACCTGAATCTTGCTTCCGGTGCTCTTTTTGTACTTGGCCATCAGCGGATTGGAATCGAACCCGATGTTGATCGCGTTGATTCCGGCGGTTTCGGCCAGCATCAGGGTCTCGTAAACCTTTTTCTCGGTGTTGTACGCCTTGAACAACGTGGACACATAAATCAGGTCGCGTGAATGGGCCCATCCGCCGATCAGGTTGCCCCCCAGAACCAGGCGGCTGATTTCATGTCCGCCGATCATTCCTTTCGGCAGGGCTCCCTTTATTTCACCCAGGCCCAACCGCTTGACCTGTACGGACGCCCCCGACATGACGTCGACGGCCTCGGAGGTCAGTTTCCGGGACGCACTCCACCCCAGCAGGCCCAGAATCGGAAGCGAGGCCAGGTTCTTCAGTGCCTCGCGCCTGCCGGACGACGCGGCATCCGGTGCCGCCGCGGCCCGCGCCTTCTCCGGCTTCCTGAACGGACGGATCATCGCGTCCAGGCCGTATCCCTTTTCATTCGAAAAAAGGATGAACAGAAGGGCGGCCGCCTCGATGAAAATCTTGTCGACGATGAACAGATTCCCATCCGATGCGTTCAGGAGGGAATTGCCGAACGGGGGATAGGCGAAATAATACAGGAAGAGGAGCAAAGCGCCCGCGCCCGAGGCGATACGGACGTACAAACCGAGGAAAAGCGCGAGGCCGATGCACACAAGGCCGGCCATGTTCAATACGTCCGTGACCGCCAGCAGCACCGGCGAATTGGCGAGCGTGTGATAAAATCCCGACAGGAAACCGGAGGTATTCGACAGATAGCCGAAGGCCGTCCAGTTTCCCGCCGCGATTTTAAAGAGCCCCTCGTACAGAAAGTGCCAGCCGATGGCGAGCCTCAGCACGGTGACGAAAAACCACCGGGCAAGAAGTTGCCTTGAACCAGACAGGCTTGGGTCAATTAAATGTTTTTGTTCTTGCATGGATTTTCCCCGCCTTTTATTAAATTGACCATGTATCTTACAAATATTACTCAAGGTTGTCAAGCTTTTTATGGTTTGGCGTCTTTTCACGAAGCTTCAACCAAGGCCTCGGCAAGGCCTCGGCAAAGCCTCGGCATCTGCCCCTTGATTTTAATTTGTTTTAATGGTATTTTCGGTTGTCTTTTCTTTTCCGATTTTCCTTTCCGGTCATGGTCACAAGGAGGTAAACCCGATGACGCATTCCGATTCCATCCCAAGCCGTTTTAATCCGTTGGCCCGGACAGTGCGGTTTTTAACCTTGACGGCCGCTGTCTTCGTATTCGCGGGACCGGGTCCGTGCAGACCGCGCGATCCGGTGGACTGGGTCAATCAACGCATCGGGGCGATCAGCCACCTGCTCGTGGCCACCCAACCCACAGTGCAGAGGCCACACGGCATGATGCGCGTGATTCCGCTCCGCACGCCCGGATGCACGGACCCGTTCCTGTCTACGAGGTTCTTCGGATTCTCCGTGAATGTTCCCTCGCACAGGGGCGCTGCCGTGGGTGGAATCCTTCCCCTGAACCAGTTCCCCGTGGGAAGGCCCGAGACTTTGTATGGAGAGGACGATGCGGACCGCGCGTCCGCGACGCCCTATTGGAACCGGATTTTTCTCGAGGGCCGTAGGGGCGGAATCGAGGCTGAGGTCACGGTCACTGAACGGGCCGCGCAATACAGGTTTACGTTTCGCGGACCCGGCTCTGCAGGAATCGTTTTCCGCTGCGCGGGGCCGGGCGGCTGGACCCTGGACGGCCGTGGAGGCCTGTCGGGATCCGAAACCTGGGGGAAGGGAGTGACCCAGTACGCCGCGGTGCGTTTCCGGACGCCGGTTTCCCGCGCATCCGCGTGGGACGGGTCCGCCTGGTCGGCCTGTCGCGTTGAATCAGGCCCGGTCCGGGGGCAAGGCTCCGCGCTGTTCGTGGAATTCGACGGCCCCAGGCCGCTGACCGTGGAGGCGGCCGTCGCGGTGTCGTACATCGACGCGGACCAGGCCGCTCGAAACCTGGCGTCCGAAATCCCATCGTGGGATTTCGAGGCCGTGCGCAAAGCGGGACGGGATTCCTGGAACCGGGAGCTCGGCCGCATCCGAATCGAAGGCGGCACCGACGGCCAGCGCGCCGTTTTTTACACGGCCCTGAGCCGGTGCTTTGAACGCATGGTGTGCATCTCGGAATCGGGGCGTTATTACAGCGCGTACGACGGCCGGACGCACGAGGATGCCCGTCCGTTCTATACGGACGACTGGATCTGGGACACGTACCGGAGCCTTCATCCCCTGCGGCTTCTTCTCGTGCCGGAACGGGAACAGGACATGATCGCGTCGTACGTGCGCATGTATGCCCAGAGCGGGTGGATGCCCGCCTTTCCGCTTCTGGACGGTGACATGGGCGGCATGATCGGGCACCACCAGGCCGCGCTCGTGGCGGACGCGTACTTCAAGGGACTTCGCGGTTTCGACGTGGAGGCGGCATACGCGGGGCTTCGCAAGAACGCGTTCGAGGGCACCATGATCCCGTGGCGCGAGGGCCCGGCCATTGAACCGGACCGGTTCTACCGCGAGAAGGGCTGGTTCCCGGGGCTGGCGCCGGACGAACCGGAGACGCTTCCCGACATGAACCCGTGGGAGCGGCGACAGTCCGTGGCGGTCACGCTCGAGCATGCATACGACGACGCGTGCCTCGGCAGGCTGGCGGGGGCGTTGGGACGCGCCGGCGACTCGGAGGTTCTGCGGGGCCGCGGCCTGAACTACCGCAACGTGTACCGGACGGATACGGGATTTATGACGCCCCGTAAGGCCGACGGCACCTGGGTGGAACCCTTCGACCCCAGGACCGGGGGCGGGCCCGGCGTGCGCGCCTATTTCGCGGAGGTGAATTCGTGGATGTACACCTGGCAGGTGCCGCAGGACGTGCCGGGCCTCATCGGGCTCATGGGCGGCCGCGAGGCGTTCGTGAACCGGCTCGACCAGCTTTTCGAGGAGACGCCGGGCCAGGCCAAATGGACCTTTCTGGCGCAGCAGCCAGACGCCACAGGCCTCACCGGGCAGTTCACGGCCGGCAACGAGCAGGCCTTCCACGTACCCTATCTGTTCTGCTACGCCGGCGCGCCGTGGCGCACCCAGAAGCGCATCCGCCAAATACTCGGCGCATGGTTCCGCAACGATCTGATGGGGCTGGCCGGAGATGAGGACGGGGGCGGCCTGTCGTCGTGGTTCGTGTTCTCAGCCATGGGTTTTTACCCCGTGTGCGCCGGGCAGCCCGTGTACGTGATCGGAAGCCCTTTATTTAAACGAGGCACGATCCATTTGGGCAACGGGAAGACCTTCACGGTGGAGGCCCCGGAAGCCTCCCTTGTGAACAAGTACATCCAGTCAGGCCGTCTGAACGGACGCCCGCTCGACCGTCCGTGGTTCCCGCATTCGGAAATCGCGTCCGGGGGAACGCTCGAACTGCGCATGGGGCCGGAACCGAATCCGGATTGGGGAAGCCTGCCGGAACAGGCGCCGCCGGTCTGGGAATAGGATCTGCGAGTCAAATGCGTCCCCACGGAGGACCGTGGGGACGAGGAGAAATCCTGTTTAGCCGGAAACAACGTCGATCCACCGCACCGTTTCCGACAAATCCTTTTCATCCGTCCACAACCGTTTCACATTCCATTCAACCGTCCGTTCGTCCTGTCCTGAATTCCGTGACTGCACAGGGTGAATCTGAGGTTTCACCGATGAGCCGGCTGCCCACCCCGGAGGGAATAAAAATCCTGCAACCTATTCCGCAAAATAACGTAAAATGATGAAATAGAAGAGGTTGCCAGAATGAATATTCGAGTCGGCGCGGCAGAATTTTTTTCGTTGTTGATGTTTTTCAGCGCAAATCCGATTTTTTGCCGCCTTTACGAAGGCGGAGAGCTGGTTCCCAATCGGATCGAAGAAAAAATCAAGGTGGACGGAGAACTCAACGAAGAAACGTGGAAACGGCTTCCGCTCTGCGAGGAATTCAGCACCTTCAGCCCGGTATACGGGGATAAGCTCGGAGCCGTGACCGAGGTGGGATTGGCCTATGACCGGAACAATCTCTACTTCGCCTTAAAGTGCCAGGACCCCGAACCGAGCAAGATTAAAACGACGGTCAGCAAGCGGGATACGCAAAGCAACGACGATTGGATCGGCGTGGTCATCGACGGCATGGGGAACCGCCAATCCACCTTCGAATTTTACGCGAACGCCAGCGGAATCCAGCTCGACGGCATCACTTCGGCTACAAACGCCGACGTTCTGGATGTGGCCTATGATTTCGTCTGGGAAAGCGCCGGTAAAATCACCGCATCGGGGTTTCAAGTCGAAATCCGGATTCCGCTTTCGAGTCTGCGGTTCAAGGAGGGACCGGAAACGTCCATGGGAATCATGTTCATGCGCAGCATCAGCCGTTTCGGCAAAATGGGCGCGTGGCCTGAGATCAAAGACGGTCAGAATCAATTCAATTTCCTGGCGACCGCCAGATACCAGGGGCTTGAGAAGACGCTCAACCTGGAAGTGCTGCCCAACGTCACCCTCAACCGGGACAGGGAGCGGACGGAGACAAAGGCCTGGGGTCCGGCCGATAAAAGCCGGAATCTCGGCGTTTCCCTGAAATACGGGATGACTTCCGCGGTGACCGCCGAGGCAACGATCAATCCTGATTTCAGCCAGGTTGAAAGCGACGCCTACCAGGTGGAGGTCAACCAGCGGTACCCTGTTTTTTACAGCGAAAAGCGCCCTTTTTTCATGGAGGGCATCAATGCATTCGATTTCGCGTTGGTCAGCAACGGCATGATGCTTTCACCCGTTTACACACGTTCCATCCTCGATCCGGCTCTGGCAGCCAAGCTGAGCGGCACTTCCGGGCGGACGCAATTCGCCCTGCTGGCCGCAGACGACCAGGCACCCGGCCGGGCCTGGGAACAGGGCGTCAATCCCCATCAGGGACGACGGAGTTATTGGGGGCTGGCCCGGGGCAAATACAGTCTGGGTGACGACAATTCGATCGGGGTTCTCTACAGCGGGCAGGGCTTTGCCGGAGGCGTCAATCAGGTCGCAGGCGCGGACCTCCAGTACCGATTTTTTGACAAGGCAAGGGTGACCCTATCCTGCCTGCACAGCATGAGCAGGCTGCCCGATGACAGGAAGATGCGATCGGGCCGCGGTTTGAATGCCATGGCTCAATACGCGAGCCGTACAATCCAGTGCTGGTCGGCGTTTGAGCGCTGGGATGTGGATTTCCGGATGGCCTCGGCATTCATGAACCGGACCGGCATCAACCGCGGTCAATTCTTTTTCGGACGCAATTTTTACCCCAGAGGCCTCTCCTGGGCGCAGAGGATCCAGCCATCGGTCAGCTGTGAAGCCGTTCATGATCTTGCGACCGGAATGAATGACTACAGCGCGCAGATAGGCGCCGTGCTGTTCACGTCACGCAGCGGCATTTTTCAAGCCCTGTTCATCGACCAGCAGGAAGCATGGGCCGGTCGGAGCTTCAGGCCCGCTTCGCTTTACCTGAGCGGGCGGATCCAGCTGACCAACTGGCTGTTCGCCTATGGTTCGTTCAGAACCGGTGATAAAATCTATTATCATCCCGATGAACCTTTTCTGGGATCGGGTCACAGACTGCGGACCGCGGCCAGTGTCCAGCCCCATATGAAGCTGAACTTTGACCTGGAGTACATCCGGGACATTCTTTCCCGTACTTCCGGGGGAGTGAAGGAAAAAATCTATGCGGTGGATATCGTCAATGTATCGACCACCTACCAATTCAACAAATACTTTTTCATCCGCGGCGCCATCCGCACCAACGATTATGACGATAAGCTGCTGAGCGATTTCCTGGCCTCATTCACCCTCATTCCAGGCACGGTGATGCACCTGGGTTATGGCTCGCTGTTCGAGGAAATGGCGCGGGGTAACGGGGATCAGGCCCCGAATCAACGGCTGCTGGAGATGAAGAACACGCTGTTTTTCAAGTTCAGCTATCTGTTTCGGATCCAGTAGAACCGCCTGATCCAGTGACGCGCGGCGGCCGGGCGCGGGGACGGTCCAGACGGTTCATGAAAGAATCCGCTCCATCCCGCGGGGGCTTATTTCCCCGCGCATGAAAGGAACGGAGGGGAGGGGCCTTGCTTCATTCAAAGGACGCCGGCCGGGAGGAGCATGCAACGCACGAACGCCCAAACGGTTTCCAGGAGGGATAAAAATGGAAAAGAGAAAACCTCGTAAGGATTTTGTCCTTTGCGCGGTCATTGCCGCCGCCTGTGCAATCGGCTACGGCCAGGAGCCGACACCGGAGCAGGTCATCCGGCATGAAAAACTCGAGGTCATCGTTCCGGATTTCCCCGCCCGCGGGCTGATCCTCGACATTGGCGGGGGAGGCGAAGGCGTGATCGGCCAGCTCAAGGGGCCGAAGGTCATCGCCATCGACCTTCTCAAGCGCGAACTGGAGGATGCGCCGGCCGGGCCCCTTCTCAAGATCGTCATGGACGGCCGCGACCTTAAGTTTCTCGACGGGGCTTTTCCGACGGCCACGGTATTCTTCACCTTCATGTACATCGCGCCGCCCGATCATGGTCAGGTGTTGAAAGAGATTCACCGGGTTCTGGCTGCGGGCGGAAGGCTCCTGATCTGGGATGTCGAATTCCCCCGAAAGACCGATCCGCGGCAAAGCGTCATCCAGTATCCTCTCCACATCACGCTGCCCAACATGGCGATCAACACGGGCTACGGCGTTCATCTCGCCGAAGGGCAGGGGATGACCCATTTCATCGGTCTCGCGGAGCAGGCCGGATTCGAGACGGTTGTTCAGGAATCGCGGAAGGGCTGGTTCTTTCTGGAATTCAAAAAGCCCTGATCCCCGGACTCTCCTTCTCGGGGGACGCGGAGGCCCGAATCCGGAGGGACGCGGAAGGGACGCGACGACTTGCATACGGCTTAGCCTTATGAGGAAACTCACCATTTCAAGGATGGTGGCCTCTGGATTGATCCTTCCCGCCGTCGTTCCCTGTCGCCGGGGAGGAATGGAACCCGTGGAACCGGAGTCCGCGGCCCAACGTTCATGTCCTCCACCGCGTGATTGAATCGACTTTCAGCCCGGCCTCCAGCGTCCGGATGGGAGACCATCCGGTGGTCTGGAGCAATGAACATGTCAAGGCCAGGAACCTGTACATCTTCATGGGACACCCTCCCGATTTGTTCAGAAATGAAGCGTACGCAACACTCGTCCGCAATGCCAATTTCTGGGCCGCAGGGGAAAGACCATGACGGATTTTATGGGGGAGTGCCCGCCTTTGCATGCGGCCGGGGGCACGGCGGGGGACAGAAGTGACCCTGATCCGATTCCAAGAACACCCCTTGCACGCACGACATCCCCCCGGTTTTGACTCCACCCGCAGTGGAAATAGTCCTTGATTTTCACCGACTGATTCATTAATATTTTCAAATTACGTCCTTTGCATCCTTCCTTTTCCTGGTAATCGATTCTTCCTTCCGTGCCCGAGCCGGCATGGGAAGGGGAATCATAGGCCATCCCAAGAGATAAGACACGATCCATGGGCTGGTACCTTGAAAGCCGCCATGCCGCGGCAAGTGCCGACACTCTTTGCGTTGAGGATGAGACCCCATGACAGTCCGATCAATTCGAATCGTCCATACCCGAAGGAGCATCCTGTTGGGTTTGGCCGTTCTTTTAGCCCTTATCGGCATTGGAACGGCCGGAGCCATCCTGATGGGCCGGTCCGGTCCGTTTCAACTCCAGGACGGCCCTCACGTTGGACCGGCCGGGCTCTTCAGGCTGGGAAAACTGCTTCTCTGGATCGGTCTCTCCGGCGGAGCCCTGACGGCCGCGGCCGTTCTACTCGCGTTCCGCAAGGCCGCCGTCAGGCCTTTCGATGATCTGGTCCGAGCGGGCCGGCTCCTGACGTCCACCGATTTGAAGTCGTTGACGGATGCCATGTCGGAACTGGCCCGGGGCAATTTCTCGAAGCGGCTGGCCGTCCGGGCTGCGCCCCTGCCCGATTCCCCGTCGTCGGAATTCGGCGAACTGATCACGGTGTTCAACGGGATGATCCGCAGCCTCGGGGAAATCGTCCATGAATTCAATTCGGTCAACGACGTACCCTGCCTGCGCCTGTGTTTCGTGGGCGGAGACGTTTACCTGCAGGGCAGGCTGAGCGGCGAGACCATGGGGAAGGCGCTTGAAGGCAGCGGCGAGGTTGCCGTGTTCACCGGTTTTTTCCACGCGACGGGGCAGGAACTTCGGCGAAAGGGATTCCAGGGCCTGCTGAACGAGCAGTACGGCGGCATCCGGATCGTCGAGGTGCTCGAAAACAGGGAGGATCCCGAGACCGCGTACCGGCAGACGAAGGACCTGTTGAAACGGCATCCCCGGCTCTCCGGAATATACATCACGGAAGGGGCCACCCCGACGGGTGTGGCGCGCGCAGTCGCCGAATCCAGGAGGCAAAAATCCGTTAAAATCATCTGCCACGACATCACCGACGAAACCATGCGCTACGTCAAGCAGGGCGTGATCACCGCAACCATCGGCGACAATTCGTTCGCTCAGGGTCACGATCCGGTGATCCACCTTTTCAACCACCTGGCTGCGGGATGGCAGCCCGACACACCCCGCCTGCTGATCGACATGGACGTGGTGACGCGGTCCAACTCCCGCCAGTTTTGGGAGGAGGGCCGAGGCACCATTCAGTCGCCGGAATCGCAGATACGGCTCGCCAAGCCAATGGGCGCGCCCAGCCGGAAACCCCTGCGTCTCGCCGTCATCGGGTGCGAAAATTCATCGTTCTGGTATCCGGTCCGCGACGGCGTCCTGGCCGCGGCCGAATCCCTGAAATCCTACAACGTGACCGTGCAATGGATCGCGCCGAAGAAGGACCTGACAGCGGAGGTCTGCGCACCGATCCTTCAATCGCTTATCGACGAGCGCGTGGACGGCATCGCCACCATCGTGGAGCAGAGGGAACTGGTGCCCCACATCAACCGCGCCGTCAAGGCGGGAATACCGGTCATATCCTACATCACCGAGCCGGTCAGCCTGAAAGGCCTGCTGTTCACCGTGGTCGAGCACGCCGGCAAATTGATGGAATTGAGCCGGAACCTGTCAAAAAGCGCCATCCGGGCGAACCAGGCCACTTCGCATATCAACGCGGCCATGAGCGAAATGGCCCAGGGCATGTTCGCGCAGGATGCGCAGGTCAACGACACGCGCGAAACGCTGCGGTCGCTGATCCGGGACATCGATCAGGTGAGCCGTGAATCGAAATCCAGCGCGAACTCAGTCGAACGCACCGCACAGGCCGTCACGGCAGGAACGGACGCCATGACCAAGACGATGACCGGCATCCGGGAGATCGAACAATCGGTGACGAGCACGTGGAAGATCGCGGAAGAACTGGCCCGGCATTCCGAACGAATCGACGGCAGCGTGGAACTGATCGAGGATATCGCTTCCCGGGTCAACGTGCTCGCGCTGAACGCGGTCATCGAAGCCACCCGCGCCGGCGAATCTGGAAGGGGGTTCATGACCGTGGCCAACGAGATCCGGATCCTCGCGAAAAACACCCGGGAAGCCTCCGGCGGAATCACCGACCTGATCCACGTCGTCAGGACGGATATCGATCAGATCGAAAAGGTGATGTCGGACGGATTGGAAAAAATCAAACAGTCCGCCGGTCTCACCGATGAAGCCGTCGCGTCCGTGCGTGACATCCGACGGCTCGTCGGGGAGCACAAGCAGCGGATGGTGAACATAGCCGAATCGCTCAGGCGGATGCAGACCTTTTCGCAGAAGGTGGGCGACGCGATGGAGAAAGTGGCCGGCGTGAGCGGCAAAAACGCGTCCGTGGTGGAAGGGGTCGGCCGTTCCACCGTCGAAATGGGAGCGCAACTGGAGGATGTGACCGCATCGGCCAGGCTTCTGGAAGAGATGGCGAAGACGGAACAACAGCTCCTGACCCGGTTCGATCTGTCGGGGGACGAAGCCGCATAATCCGCAGGGGTCCCGTAAAATCCGATTGAATCCACAACCCGGGCCGCGCTCCGTCTGGCCGGCGCGTCCCGTGACTTCACATCCGGAATTTGGACGGATGCACGGCAAAAGTTTACCGGTGATGAGAGGGCAATAGAGCATGGGAAGAAAAAATGAAATCTGATATGCGGTCCGGGAAAACGGCATTTCTTCTGGTATTCTGTTTTACCGTAATTATAAACGCAGGCGATAAAAAAAGAATTTACATCGCGGCGGATGATCATACCGATTACCTGTGGTCGGCGGATGAAAACGGTTACCGCGACGCTTTTGTTGAAATGCTCGACTATTACATCGCCATGGCCGATTCGACGGTCAAGACCGAACCGCCCCCGTATCAAAGCCGGTTTTCCTGCGACGGGAGCTACTGGATGTGGAATTACGAGAAATCCAGGTCCCCTGAACAATTTCAGCGGCTGATCGATCACATCAAATCCGGTCACATCACGGTCCCTCTCACCCTTCTGACACTTTGTTACGGCGGCATGCCCGCCGAAGCGGTGATCCGGAGCATGATCTACGCGGGGAAAATCGAACGGCGATACAACCTCCGATTTCCATTGGCCGTTCCCATGGAAGACCAGACCATGCCCGCAGGAGTGGGGTCCCTGTGGGCGGGAGCCGGCGCGAAATACTGCTGGATGGGCATATGCGGCTGCGCTTCACGAATCCATTTTCAAACGCCCCGAGCCCATGAAATCTATTGGTGGACCGGTCTTGACGGGAGCAAAGTGCTCACCAAATGGAACAGTCTGAATGACAATCCGTCGTTGAAAGGCTACGCGAATGAGTCCTTGGGGGGCTATGCCGAGGCACGGCGGCCCCATGAGGCGATTCATTATGTCGAAAATGACAGCGGCTTCAAGTCGCGTTATCCGTATCCGGTGATCGGGATTTTCGGCAAAGGATGGGACGACCTTAAAACCCGGTCGATTGAATTCATCGAGGCTGCAAAAAGCCGGACCCACGAAAACCGGCAGGTGATCGTATCCAATGAAATCGATTTTTTCCAGGATTTTGAGACGACCTGCGGTTCAGCGATTCCGTCCTTTCTGGCCGGTTTCGGAAACGAGTGGGACATTCTCCCTGCTTCTATGGCGGGGTTGACCGCCCGCGTGAAGAACGCGACTGAAAAACTGAGGAGCGCGGAGGCCATTTCCGCGCTGGTAAGCCTCCAGGACTCCGGCTTCATGAACGGGCGTGAAGACGCCCGGGAACAGGCGTTTATCAACATGGGATTGTTCTGGAATCACGACTGGACGGCAGACGGCCCCGTGAGCAAGGCGGATTATCAAAGATGGGCGCGCAACATTGTCGCGGGAATGGAAAATTATGTGGATTCTCTTTTCATCGACGCGCGCGCACAACTCGGCGATCTGATCACAAAACGCGGTCCGGATATCCATGTCTACGCATTCAATCCGCTGGGATGGATCCGGTCTGATATTGCTCAAATACCGGTCAGCGATGACAATCCCGTGCATGTCGTCGACCTGAGCACAGGCAAAGAAACTCCGAGCCAGATAACCGGCATCAACGGCAGGCGGCATGTCCGCTGGCTCGCGCAGGCCGTTCCATCAGTGGGCTACAAGGTTTTTGAAGTCAGACCGGGAAAAGGCAAACTTTTTCCCGCCGCCGCAACCCGCGATGGAAACGTTCTGGAAAACAATTTCTACCGGTTGACGGTCGCCGATCGGGGCGCCATCACCAACCTGATCGATAAAAAGCGGGGGAATGCAGAATTCGTCCGGGCCGTCCACGGCAGGGCGGTCAATGACCTGGGGGAGGGTTCCGGAAAAATGGAGATCGAGGATGCCGGACCCGTTACCCTGACGGTCGCCATCAAATCCCCGTCGCCGCTGCGGCATGAAACCCGGATCACTCTGTACCGCCATTCAGACAGGATCGACATCCATAACCGGATCCTGCAGAATTTCAATTCCACGGGCGATGATCCGCCACGCTGGGCTTTCGGCTTTGCCTTGAACCATCCCGATATCCGACATGAGGAAGTCGGGGCCGTCATCAGGGCAAAGCTGTTGTCCGACGGAGGTCATTATTCCCCCACCCACGCACGTTATGATTGGCTGACGTTGAATCACTTCGTCAATATAAGCGGAGACAATAAAAGCGTGACCCTCTCCAATCAGGATTGCTGTTTCTTCAAAACGGGGCGGAGCACGGTCGATACACTCGACGTGAACACACCGCAGGTTTCGGTGCTCATCGGCGGACAGATCGACGGGCCCGCTTTGGGCATTCCGGGCCATGGAGGAGACACGCTGTTCAACCAGCGGTTTGCCCTTCGGACCGGAAGCGCATTCGATCAAACCGAGGCCATGCGATTTTCTCTGGAGCATCAGAATCCCCTGGTAACTGGAACCGTCGAAGGACGAGACGGCCGCGACGGAGCGTTTCCCGAGGATGAATTCTCCCTGCTCGACGTTTCTGATGCCAATGTTCTTCTCTGGGCCTTAAAACCTGCTGAAGACGGAATTTCCAAAGCCGGTCTTGTTGCGCGGTTCTGGAATATGGGGGCTGAATCAAGCCAATTTGATGTTCATTTCAAGAATTGCAGGATTATGGAAGGAAAGGAAATCACGCATGTCGAGACGCCGATCAGGGAGGCGGTCGTGTCCGAGCACCGTCTCAAGGGGAGCCTGTCGCCCTTTCAATTAAAGAGCTTCAGCATCAAGGCAAAACTGTCGGTTGCATCCCGTTGACCTTCTGAACGATCCCGGTAATCCGGTAATCGAATCCATCACGTTTTCACCTCACCTAGAGGCCCCCGCCTCCGCGGGTGAATGAACTGCAGGCGCGGGAGACCCCGCAGGGCCGAAAATATCTCACGCGTTTCTATTTCCCCCGAATCGCCTGATGATGTCGACAAATTTCTGCGGATTGATATCGAAAAGAGGAAAACATGAGCTTTGTACATGCACTATCAGGTTGTGCCCCTTACAAATAGTTACAGATATTCATGAAAAAGAATATAACAATCGTTTCTATGACCATCTGTATTTATTTGACTAACAGGGTGCTGAAAAACTCACAAATACAGACTTTTTGACAACCTAATAAGTTATTTTAATGAGCTAAAACTTGATCTCTAGCCCGCTTCCCAAGCTCGAAATAACAGAAAAATAGTTTTTCAGCACCCTGTTAAACTTGGCCAGGGGTATACCATGTTGGTTCCGTTTTCTACCAAAATTAAATAATATTCTTGACAATATCAAAAAAGTTTTGTACAATATGATCGAGCAAGTGGTATATACCAATATACAAAAAATAGACAAATATGTTCAAGTGGTTTTTTTAAGTATACCATTTACACGAGATGATTATTATTGTTAAATTTCTAAAAATAAAGGCATTAGATGTATTTTATTGGAATTCATATTACCTATTTTACAATCATTTAAACATAATAGGAGAAAATTATGAATTCTACAATAAAAGTTTGTGTGCCTTTTTGGGGCACATTTTTCCTCCTTTTGATAATTCTAAATTTACAGGCACAAGGAATTTATATCGATTTCGGTAAAAAGGATATAACCCGATATGTTCAGAATGTCGGCAATACGGCCGGAAGTGACGGTGAGATTGCCCTCTCATACATAAAACCGGAATACTGCGCCAAGAACATCGGAACCGCGATGTACTTCGCGATTGATGACGCATATCTGTTTCAGCGCCCGGAAGGGACATTCAATATAATAAACATTGAATATTTTGACGGGCCTGAAAGGGAAATTAAGTTAATCTATGATTCCCGAAACAATCCGGAAAAAGAACAAAATCCGGCAATCCAAACAACCGGGTCCAACAGCTGGAAATCGGTTTCCTTTTTTCTTGAAGACGCCTATTTCGGCAACCGTCAGAAATACAACGCCGATTTCAGGCTTGAATGCGCCGACTCTATGTTCATCAATCTCGTCCGGGTTGTCCCCATCCATTATTATGTCGGCTTCAATGAAACGAATTACGAGTTTTATATAACCCAGAAAGAGCTGCAGGGCGGCGACAGCAAGACGGAAATCGTCACGTACGACAGGGAGGAATGCATCACCGGCACCATGGCCGACCAGTATCTTTATTGCGACGTGGATGATGATGAATTTTCGGCGCACAACTCCCCGGAATTTTTCATATCGGTCGAGTATTGTGATTCCGATCCGCAGCTGATGACGCGGCTGCAATACGACGCCGTCGACAATCCATACAAGGACACGCCCTTTATTCAGGGCAAAGGCTGGGGGAGCTTCAAGACCTACACATGGGAAATCTCCGACGGCCTCATGAGCGGGCGCCAGAACGGGCTTTCCGATTTTCGTCTGCACCTCCAGCAACCTGGAATGGCGATCAACCGGATCGCGCTTGGATATCTTGATTATGGACCTACCCGTGTTGAGAATGCACCCGCACGATTGGCAAATTTTAGATTGGATCAAAACTATCCCAATCCCTTCAATCCGATAACAT
>Ga0315274_10004944_pt1 | contig 19554 bp, 18 predicted proteins | sample YL17G02_20_MG_FD_203700 | JGI IMG/M metagenome (GOLD analysis project Ga0315274, IMG submission 203700) | Sediment microbial communities from Yellowstone Lake, YNP, Wyoming, USA - YL17G02_20 | ecosystem: Environmental > Aquatic > Freshwater > Lake > Sediment | place: USA: Wyoming | collected... | reverse complement strand
AAAAGGCCGATGGACTAAGGCTTAAGACGATCACTTCAATTGGGGATCTTCTCAAGAATCACAAGGCAGGAAGTCGCCGTTTTGAATTACTTCTGCGACTAGGTGAATTGCACGTTGAGCGACACGATTTCCTTCGCGACGGTGAGATGCTGACCTATGAAAAGGCCTGGGACCAGTGGTCAAAAGCTAAAGACACGAAAGGAACTGAGCCGAACTTAAATACGGAAGGCTCTAATGAGGAAATGTTGAAGGCTTCCGAATCATTTCGGAAACTAGTTACAGAATTTCCACGGCATCCTCGCACCGATGCTGGTCTGTACAGTCTAGCTAGGGTCCTAGCTCGCTTGGGTAAAGATTCATCGGTGGAGTACTATCAGCAACTTATCAAGGGGTTTCCAAAGTCACCGTTGCTTGCCGATACATACCTCTCTTTGGGCGAGTTTTACTTCGATAAACATGACATCCCCCATGCACTAGAGAATTATAAGAAGGTGATGCAGTTCAAGGACAACCGTGCATATCCTTATGCCGTCTATAAATTAGGCTGGGCCTACTACAATGCACCAAGCAAGACAGATCAAGAGACTCAAGATAACTATCGTAAAGCGGTAGCCGCCTTTAAAATCGTCGTGAAATTGTCTGAGAAGAACCAGGATGATACGGGTCGGACCTCTAAAAGCAACGTCAATTTGCGCGAAGAGGCTCTCAATGACTTGGTTTTGGTGTGGGCAGACGCAGGTGATGTTGATACTGCCTGGAAGTACTTCCGGACGGTTGGTTCAGAAGAGTCATTTTACAAGGTTCTAGAGCGGCTCGGTAACATCTACTCAGAGCAAGGTAATAATCAACAAGCCATTGCCGTTTACCAAAGACTATTGAAGGAAACACCTCTACGTGCAACTAACGTGGCCATTAGTGTCAAATTGGTTGAGCTGTACGATCTTACCGGAAACACAAAGTCCCTTGTTGCTGAACTGTATAAGATGAAAAAGCTGTATCTAGGAAACACTCCGTGGACCACAGCTAATGCTGTCAATACAGCAGCGATTGCTGATGCCAATCATCAATGCGAACTCAATTTCCACCGTTTTGGTGCGTTGTTTCATCAGCGCGGTCAAAAGACCAAGAATGAAGAGTTTTTCAAAACTGCTGCGGAAATTTATGCGCTTTATCTGGCTAATTTTCCCGAGAATGCTGCTGCCTACGACATTCGTTATTATCTTGCTGAAATCTACTTCGATAGTAAGCAATACGATCAAGCAGCCCATCACTACGTGATCATTGCTAAGTCGAACCCTAAGGGTAAATACATGAAGTCCGCAGCCTTTAATGCTGTGGCCTCAATGAATCAGTTGGTGCTTGATAAAAAATGGCCGGAATTGCCGCCTCCCGGGCAGGTCGCTAAGCCCCTCCCAATACCGCCGGCTAAGCTAAAAATGGTTCAGGCTATCGATCTATATGTGTCGCTTTTGCCGCAAGATAAAGACGGTGAGCCAATGAGGTTCACGGCCGCGCAAACATACTTTGACTACGGTCACTACCAGGACGCAACAGCCAGGTTTGAAAAGATCACCAAAGAGATCCCTAACACTAAACAGGCGCGTTCCTCAGTTCGCATCGTACTTGGGTTGTATGCTGACAAGGAAGATTGGGCTCAAGTGAATGTCTGGGGCCAGACCTTTCTCAAGCAGGATAAGCTCCTCGACGAGCCACTACGTAAATATGTAGTAGACATGCTGCAATCATCTTCATTCAAGCAGGCTCTTGCGTTTGAGAAAGATGGGAATTTTGAGCAGGCGGCCGGCAGCTTTATGAACTTCCAAAAGCAGTTTCCGGGTGATGGGAATGCTGATCGTGCTGTTTATAATGCCATGCTCAACTATTACAAAGTTGGGCAAATTGAACAGGCTATTGCAGCTGGTAATTTAATTTTGGACAAATATCCTAAGTCTAGCGTAGTCCCGGATGTACTTGCCACTACTGGGAGTACACAGGAGTCTCTGGCAAAATTTTCCGATGCCGCGAAGATGTACCAAAGGCTTGCGAATCAGTTCCCACAAGACAAAAGATCGCCTATGGCACTGTTTAACGCGGCGATTTTGTTTAAAGGCGTAAATAATAACGATCAGGCAATAGCCATCTTTCGTGATTTCGGTCAGCGTTACAGTGATCACCAGATTGCTCCCGATGCAAACCTGGCCTTAGCAGAGCTACTCGAAAGGTTAGGGCGCCTTCCAGAGGCAGTTCAGTCTTACGGACAATTTGTAAAACACTATGCTGAGACCGATGTTGAGCGTGGACTTCTAGCGTCGGCAAAAGCTGCGTCAATTAATATTTTTACAGTCGACAAAGCTCTCGGTCAAAAGAATTTGGATAAGGTCATTAAGAAGCTCACTACCAAAAACGCTCCTGCCGCGCTTGCTGCTCGCACTGTAGTAGCAGGTACTTTGTTCAAACTTAACGAGACAGCATTCCGGGACTACGGAGCAACTGGTCTAAACGATGGTGCGAAGATAGAGAGGCAGGTTTCAGACAAGCAGTCCAAGCTGGTTAAAGTAGCGGCTGGTTATGAAAAAATCATCGACATCGGCAGCTCCGAGTTCACAGTGGCAGCTCTTTTTAGGCTCGGTGAGGCGCATGAAAACTTTGCTAACGCTCTCTTCAAGGTTCCGGCGCCAACTGGCGCGTCTCCAGCTGCTGTTGATAAATTGCGTACTGAGCTAGAGAAGGTTGCAATCCCTCTGAGGGAGGAGGCGTATAAGTTCTTCGAGACTGCCTATAAGCGTTCGCGTGAGGTTGATACTTTTACCAGTTGGACGCGTTTGACGTATCAAAAGATGGTCGAATTGGCTCCGGATAAACATCCGGCTGTGGATGAATTATCTGCTGAACCAGGCTATTTGTCGCACAATGTCAAAATGAACAAACCAGTCGCCGAATTAATTGATGCCGGCTTGTAAACCGGACCGGAGGTCTAGTATGCAAATTTCATTATTAAGATCCTACAAATTTTTTCTTACGCCGATTCTAGTGGTATTCGGCGGATGCAAAACCATCGACCCTGGCGTTACTAATGTCGACAAGGGACGCGGTGAAGTGGCTATGTACTCAGCGGCAGATAGTCGTACGACTCTTGATTTACAGCGCTATAAAGAGCGTCCAAGAGCGATGGCCGGGGCGCTTAAAAAACATCTTAGAGAAAATCCAAACGATCTTGAAGCGACTGTATCATTGGCCGAAGTGGAAACTGCGCTGGGTGATCTCGATGCCGCAGAGTCAAATTGTCGAGCAGTGCTCCGCAAGGATCAAAAAAATAAAGTCGCGCGTAAGACTCTTGCTGAGATCGCTATGCGTCGCGGCAACGCGGACATGGCTGCACTTTTCCTAAATGATTTGGGTGGCTCGCAATCTAAAGACAGCGGTGTGCTCAACATGCTAGCTATGATTGAGTTGCAGCGTGGTAACAACCCAGCGGCAATGTCGCTCTTCAAGCAAGCATTGAAGGTCAATACTGATGACCTTGCTGCACGGATGAACCTCGGCGTTTTGCTGCTCAAGTATAGGCAGCTGGATCAAGCGGCAGTCGAGTTTGAGCGTATTTTGAAGAGTGTCCCGAATCATTCTGATGCCAAAATTCACTTAGCAATTATTAAGTCAGCACGTGGTCAACGAGAAGAAGCGGAAGCTATGTATAAGCAGGTGCTCGAATTGGATGAGCTGAATCCGCTGGCTCTCTATAATCTGGCCGTATTGCAAAAAGAGACCGGTCATTACGCAGAGGCCCTCACTAATTTGAAGGCCTATTTGCGTGGCACCCGCGGCAAGTCAAGTGACACAGAGCAGGTGCTGGCTTTAATTGACGGTATCCAGCACCAGCAAGCTTCCAGAGGCGAGAAGCTGTCTGATGAGGACATTGAGTCTATGGCGGTGGCAGCTAGAAACATCCCAGCTACGTCACAGCCGACGGCGAAGGTAGCGAACGGGGATGCGGTTAAAGTCAAAGCTAAAGCCAAAGCTAAAGAAATGAGCACTGACGAGTTAGAGTCCGACAATAAAAAAGAGGCGCCTAGCGCCAGCGACACCGAGGCGTCTCAGGATAGCCAGAAGAATGCGCCCGCTTCCGAGGACGACCTCGGCACTCTTGAGAAGTCACTCCAAGACTAAGCCCGGAGTACAGAATGAAGATTTATAGCAGTAGAATATCTTTTGTCCTGATGATTGGCGGATTGTTTAGTGTTGCCTATGTAACGCCGGCTTTTGCTGACGTGAAAAAAGGCGATCGGGACGGCGCTATTATAGGTAAAGATTCCACCAACATCGATTTTAGTGCAGCGAATATCGATGGAAAGATGCAGGCACCAAGCGGCTTTTTCCTTCAGGGACGCGAGTCCCAGGCCATGAGCCAAATGGTGAAACTCAGAGCCAAATTTCGCAATGAGTTGAGAAACTCTAAGGCCGCGGTGAAAGATCTGGTTAAATGAAAACAGGCACTGCGAAATGCAGTGCCTGTAACTTAATTATTTAGCTAGCCATATAAGACTTCACATACTTGAAGTAGGAGTCGAAGTCCTTCGTGTCGCCGACACCTACGTCCGGATACATCACGTCTTTTTCATTGGTTTCGTTATGATCCAGCTCTAGGCCATGGCCGACTTCGTGGTAGAAGAGTTTTTGAAGGTCATACTTTTTACCGTTTTTCAGGTAATCTTGATCGAACTGTACGTTCATCGAGTAGAGGATTGTTTCGGTTGGTTTCTCGCCTGGAATGATGACCACTGGGTTATCTTGTTTTGATTGGGTGACCCACTGGCCTAAGCCGACTTTGCCGGTCCCTAGTCCATCAGCATTTTGCTTTACTAAGTCTTTGATCACTGCGATCGAGCAGTTGGCCTTAGCTGCGTCGTTTTCGAACGTCAGCACCGTGAGACCGGCTGCAGTATTGAAATCGTTTATTAACGATTCAAACGTGCTCTTGAAGGAAGCATCGCCTTGGGTCAGAGCCAGGCGGTACTGCTTTACCTTCACGACTTTGTAGTCGGAGCCGCATGCAGTTGCGCACAGGGCGGCGAGCAGTGTGATTAATGGGAAAAGACGACGACTTGGCAAGGAGATCAGCGGCATCAGCATGGAATTTCAACCTTCAGCAAGAGCAGCGGGAACAGCAACAACAGCAGGAGGAGCAGTATGGGAGCCTTCGTCCCTGGCAGGTGGCCAGGTGTATTTATAGAAATACTATGATTATATTATGAAGTCAACACTGTTTTAAATAAATGTTATGATTTTATAAAAAAGTAATAAATACAGTAATTTATTTTAAAAAAATCGGACGCAGATCGGCATTTCTCATCCCCAACTCCCTCCTTCCCTGTCTCCGTGGTCGAGTCGGGTCAAAAGTGTGGCCCGTGAGATGGGGGATTAGCCTTCTCCATAATCAGTAATAATTATGGTTACTTACTGTATTTAGAGCCCCGCTCAGGCCTCTTCCCCACCATCAGACGGCCCATCATCTGGGGAGTAGGTATCCTGAAAGTCCAAGTCCACGACAGTGGTCCCATCGACGACTCGGGCTTGGCATGCCAAACGTACACTTCCGTCAAGCGCTAGGCCCATGCGTTGAAGCAACGCTCTCTCTTCATCACGCATCGGCGTCAGCTCACCGCCCGCTACCTTAACGCCGCAGGTTCCGCAGCGGCACGCAGCACAACCGTAGCGCATGCTCACTTTTTGCCGATTCGCCGCGACCAAAATCTTCGTATTAGGCGCGACGTCGACGCTGACATTCAGGGGCTGGAAAATAATCTGCGGCATCAGCTATTCACATAGTCTTTGATGATCTGTAAGGCCTCGGCTGTTGCTTCCGTACCTGGAACTAAGGCAAAGCGGGCGTAGCCTTTAATGCTTTCGCTTAACCAGGAGCTTGGGCTACAAATGATACCGAGCTCAGCCATGTTCAAACAAAAGCGCACATCTCCACTGCCGAAGGCACTGGGGATCTTTGTCCATAGGTAGAAGGTCGCTTTTGGAACTTCTTTCAACATGCCAAGTTCTTGAAAGACAGGTGCTGCCTGCGCAATCCTCTGCGTAAAGATAGCGCGTCGGTCGAATACATGGGCATCATCGTTCCATGCGACTACCGCAGCCTTCTGTACGAAATCTGGGGATCCTACACCGAAATTCGCGCGTGCTCTTAACATGGCGCTGAGTATATCGGCATCTCCGGCAATAAACCCAGCCCTATAACCAGTCATTCCAGAACGTTTCGACAAGCTCATAAACGACAGCACACGGTCACTGGATAATTCCAAAGGACACATTGGGCGGTCGTCTTCGGCACCATCAGGCAGCGGCGTCAAATCGATCGCGCTATCATAAATATCAACGTAGCAGTCATCGGATAGCAGGATCGTATCAGTACGGTGACACCACTCGACGACTCGCTTCCAATACTCACGACTTGCTATGGCACCAGTCGGATTGTGGGGGTAATTGATCCAGATCGCAGCCGCATCCCGCTGGATGTAAGGCGGTAGCTCCCATGGCTCGAGCATAAAACCATTGTCTGCTGATAGTTTCACTGGATAAGGGATGCCACCGGCAAACAAGGTCGACGCACGATAAACCGGATAACCTGGATCCGGATAAATAATGTGCTTCTTACCGCCCGCACGACCTACTAAACAAAGTGCAACGTGGAAGATAGCCTCTTTGCTGCCAGCTGTGGGGATAACTTCATAGTCGTTAGCACGCAGTGAAAATCTGCGTTCCAAGTAGCCCTGCTGAGCACTCTTTAAAGCGTCGCTGCCCTTGACGCTCGGATACTGACTAATCTCAGGGATGGCCTCGCGGCAAGCATCACGAATAGGCTCCCAAGTAGGGATCTTGGGGTCACCCGTGCCAAAGTCGAAGACTGGCTTGCCCTGCGCCACCAGCTCCTTACGGATGCGCGCCAGTTCCTCCATCGGATACTCTGCGAGCTCTGTGGTTATTTTATTAACTTTATTTTGTGGTCGAGCCGGTGTCTTCACTGTTGCCATATTGGGCGTCTCCAAGCCAATTACGAGCGTCCCAGATCTCGGGGAAGAAGCGCTTGCTCAAGGTCTGAGACAGGTATTTTACGCCGCTCGAGCCACCCGTACCGCGCCGGTTGCCGATCATGCGTTCTACCATGGCCACGTGCCGCTGCCGCCAGAGCAGGAGTCCTTCGTCGAGATCAATGAGAGATTCCAGTGCCGAGTATAGATCATAGTAGGCGTCAGCTTCGCGGTAAATTTTGACGGCGGCCGCCAAGACCGCTTCAGATGCCTGATACGGGGTGCTGACATCACGCTGCAGCAATTCCGCCGGCAAGGCAAAGCCACGTCTTGCCAGCAGCTGCAAGAAATGGTCGTAGAGGCCTGGCTCTTTTAGTGCCTGGGTGAGTATGGCCGTAGCTTTGGGGTCGTGCGCGTGAAACTTAAGATAGGCTGGCTCTTTAGCACCTAGCCGATATTCGAGCTCACGGAACTGATAGGACTGAAAGCCACTGGCTGGGTTCAACCGGTCACGGAAGGCATTAAAATCGATCGGAGTCATGGTCTCAAGGATTTCGACCTGACTAGTTAAGATGGTCTGAATCGTCTTGATGCGACTGGCCACGCGACTAAACATCAAAAGCTGATCGCTTGCCACGGCATGGATGGCCCGTTTAGTCTCGTGCAGAATCTGCTTAAACCACAGCTCGTAGACTTGGTGGATGATGATGAAGAGCATCTCATCGTGCTGCGGTGGCACCGTCAGCGGCTCTTGAAGATCGAGCAATTCCCTCACCTTCAGGTAGGTGGCATAGGTAGTGGAACGCTCGGTCGGCTGAATCAACGATTCTTGGTCTTTAGACATGGCGTCTGGTCCATAAGATAAGTGGTCTGCGGCCTGCTGTTAGGCCGCCAACTTATCAGGACCGGTTCAACACCGCGAGCCATTCCATATTGTCCGTCTGCGGAAACATGTCAAAAGGCTCTACTTGCCGCACTTGAAAGCCGGACAGCTCGCAAATTACCTTTAAATCCCGGGCAAGCGTATTAACGTCGCAGGATACATAGAGAAAACGTGCCTGCGGCTGGTTTGCTAGCATGCGCGCGACGTGTTTACGGGTACTTTCAGCTAGACCCCGGCGGGATGGGTTCACCACAATCAGGCTCGGCGACTGTGACCAGCTGGGCAGCAGCGCCTCAGCATCTTCAACACGAGCAGCTAAGAAGGTGGCGCTGTCGGCGAGGCGATTCTTGCGGGCATTAGCTTCGGCATCTTTCACCGCCGCATCATTCTCTTCAACACCGAGGACTCGGTACCCCAAGCGCGCCAAAACTAGGGAAATTTGGCCAGTACCGCAGTAGAGGTCCCAAGCGACTGGAGCACTGCCAGTAGCGGCGCCAGCTACGGCTTCGACACGGCGGTAGAGATTGATGGCCTGCCATGGATTCACTTGGAAAAAGGACGTCGGTCCCACCTCAAAAGCGAGATCACAGAGACTCTCACGCAGCCGCTCACTGCCGGCCAAACGTATGGTCGTGCCGCCAAAGATGGCATTTCCTGGCTCAGTGTTCAGATTCATGTGAACCGAATTAATTTTATGACCTCGCCGTTGCAAGCTGGAAATTAATCGGCGAAGTTCCACCTTCAGTGGTTCCGTTACCACAAAGGTGATCATCAATTCACCGGTGAGGTGGGCCGCTCTGATCGCGATGTAACGGATCTGCCCGGTATGGCGCTGCTCATCGTAAGGAGTCAGCGGGGAGCGGTTCAACTCGCTGCGTAAATCGTGCAAAAGATTTTGGATTGGCTGCGTATGTAGCGGACAGCTGTCCATGTCGACAATGTCGTGGCTGCCACTGGCAAATAAGCCGATCCCAAAACGGTTGACCAGGCGCTCACCCTCGGGGCTGTAACTTTGCGCGAATCCGATGGCATTAGGGCGCGCTGGCCGCACCGCCAGCTTGGCCAGACTGCGATATGCCAGGGGATGTGGCGAGGAGACTGGCGCCAAGACACGGGCCTTGCTGAGGAGCTGTGCCTCTTGCAGTACTGCAACGCCGGCGTTGAATTTGGCCTGTAGCCCCTCAGAGTAGTCCTGGTTCACGTATTTGCAGGCACCACATTGGCTTTTCATGCCACACGACGGTTCCGGGGTACGCGGCGCAAAACGATTCGAGCCGCTGCGGTTCACCAGTGGGGTTCGGCGATAAATATTCCGTGGCAACGGAGCTTGCCGGGATTTTCGAAATCCGTGCCGGGTCATATTTGTCTTTCTGTTGGGGTACGTCCTAACGACTGTGCAGCGCGCTCGAATAACATATTCTTGGTGAATTTGTCACCGCTTATATAGGCAAAAACTACCTCGAAATATAGTCTCCCTGCTCAATAGACCCAATCTGCTAAGTCCATGGGAGGCTTAGCGCTGACTTTGTTGAGCGAGCGTCGATAAACTCGTAGGGCCAGATTTTTTGTGAATCTTTTCCACGTGCTCCACTCCTCAGGCAGGGTCCTCACGGTGTAGGGTGTATTTGGTGACTTAGATCCTTTTGAGAAAGTGTAGCCGCTGAATAAGTGCGTTGCCGTGTGACGGATCCAGCGAAAGTCGACATGAGCGTTAGGGAGATCCGATTCGCGCTCCGGAACGTCGAAGAAAACCAACATATCTCCGTACTTAATGGGCTGGCGTCGAGGATCGATCTCGTAAAAGTCGCGTTTGATGGCCCGCCATAACTCGTCGTAATTTATCATCGCGCGGTGATAGCCAGGCTCCTCTTTCACATTGATGAACGAGGAGCTGGGTAGAATCGTGCTTTGAAACGCTAGTGCTGCGTGGAAGCAGTTGGGGCCGCGAAAAACCACATACTTCTTCAGCATTTGACGAGGGAAATCTGGTAGTAACGCAGTATTGACGTCGAGGGCCTCGCCGTTGCTTATCTTCGCTTTGATGGCAGTGCGTTCAGCTTTCGGGAAAAACGGCACCAACTCGCGGAGGAACTGCTTCTGCAGCTTTAGGTTGCCCCTCAAGGGCGTTGAGTCTAATACCAAATTGTGTTGGGGTTTTGAGTACATAGCGGCAAACTTTGCGGGGTCGATAAGAGTGAATCCCGCCTCGTCTAGAGTTACCGACCGCGCTGGTCCGATGGAGGTCAGCGCAGCCGAAGGCGACGACGACAACTTCCGTTTGAGATAAGCAATAAGTGGCTGCTTGTGGCCAGCTAAGGCAATTTTCTCAGCCATAGTATCGATCTGGGCATCACCGGCTCCGATGTTGAGTGTCAGGGGCTCCACCGTGTCGTCGGTAGGAGCCTTGGCTAGCCGCTCCTTCATCGTCTCGAGCGTCATATTGACCGTCTCAACTCGATCCCGGATCGGCAGATCGATCGAGCTAGTCACGTCGTTGATGTCGTATGTGAACGGATAACTACTGTCGGTGAACTGGGTCACCGCTCGTCCTTCTTGCGTAGCTAATAGGGTACTCAAGCCGATGATCAGCGTTGGTCTTTTCCCTAAATAGCGCCACAAGTTCATAGAAGCTCAACCTCTTTTCCAGGTCATGAAGCCGTACAGTTATGTCTCATCATTATTTGTTTCGGCAGCATGGGCCGAACCTTTAGCAGGCAGCAATAATTTTCCTGAGAGCTGTGTCCGGGGATAAGTGACTTGCTTGCTAGCGAGGAGGTATAATTAAAGGCAGAGATCCCCACCACCTTTTGGCCGCATTCATCAGTATTCACCCGTGCGCACAAACAAAAATCTGTGACTCTTTGTATTTTCAGAGGACCTACGTATGCCAACCATCCTGATTGTCGACGCCTGCAAGCCTAGCCTCGTGATGAGCTCCGAGGTGTTTAAAGATAAGATTACTGGTGCGACCATACTGGTCGCCGTAACTGGCAAGCAGTGCTTAGAAATTTTGGCCACTCAACAGCCAGATATGTGTGTTGTGGATTTTGACTTACCTGATAGCGACGGCGTGACTTTAATTCATGCAATGCGAAAGACTTATCATGGTCCTATTTTGCTGACAGCGTATCCAGATCACATCGTTGATGATGCCGTTAAAAACGATCTCTTTGCCTTTAACGACGCTGGAGCATGGCTCGCCAAGCCGATTAAGTTTGAAGTCCTGAGCGAAAAAATTGATCGCTTTCTGCTCGAAAAATTTCGCTTGGGCCGGCGCTTTGAGACTGCTTTGGAAACGATGATCGTTGGCAAAGGCGCAGGTCGCGGCAAACGCGCACCGAAAGTCAGCGGCCGGATTATCAACATTAGCCTCGGTGGCGCCTGCCTCGAACTCGATGGGCCGATGAAATTTAAAAGTGGCGAAGAGCTTACTATCGCTCTAAATTTGCCAACCAAATCGACGACAGCAAAAAAGAGTCCTAAGCCAGTCAGCGACGACGATGATTTTGGCCCAGAAGCGAAGATCAAGGGAGTCGTGGCCTGGATCGACAAGAAGGCCACCAAAATCGGCTTCCGCTTTAGTCGACTATCCGACAGTCAACGCAAAAGTCTCGAAGAACTGATGAAAGACACGATTAGTGCATGAACCGTCGCTGGTTGCATCGACCAATATGAGGGGCTTAATCTGGCTCACTATATTGAGTTTAGTGCTAGCGGTCGTCATGGCAGAATCTTATAACTGCCTAAGTGATTGGTTGTCGCCACCCTGGTTTGCCGCAGCCACTCTACACTCGCTGCTCGCTAGTTTTGTCGCCACATACTGGTGGCTTCACGATCGCAAAGTGTTCACTCCCGGCGCATGGCAATCATACCTTCCGGCCACCTTTGTACTCGGTGCTAGCGCCGCAGTTGCCCTGCTGAGTCGTGCGTTTGGCGGGGTAACTATTAATGCCGTGAGTGACAGTAATACTCATCCAACTTGGGCTGCTGTGATCTGGGTGCCGCTGGTGGAGGAATTTGTCTTTCGCGCTGGCATCGGTGCGGTTTACCGCCGATTAAGCCAACCAATTTGGGCGGCGTGGTTTGCTGCTTTGGTATTTGCACTAGTCCACGCAAATCCGACTTGGAGTAATCTTGTCCAAGGTCAGGTAGGTTTGGCTCTCGGAGCATTCCTGCTCGGGCTCTGTTGCGAGTATCTCATGATGAAAACAGGGCGTATCTTGCCATGTATTGCGTTCCACTCGGCTTGTAATGCAACTGTCATGATATTCGGTATATTAGACAAACGCTGGCTGGATTGGCTAGCTCCACTATATTTATAAGTGTTGGAGACTCATGTCGGATCAGAATACCAAAGTTCTCGATGAGAAAGTCGAGGAACGCATTCGGACGATGGCGAAGGTCGTGTGCATCTGCAAGGGAATCAATCTTGGTCGCGTCCTTAAGGGGATGGAAGGCTGTGAAACGGTGGCAGATGTGAATCGCAAAGTAGGCACCGGAAGTGGTGGCTGTGCAGGCGAGCGCTGCGGACCGCGCATCAAATTACTGCTGAAAAAAATGCAGGAATCGAAGGCCTAAATTACGCCCTTTCAGGTCAGGTAGGGTAACGCTGCTGTGAGAGAATCCACTAGGGCCGCAGCGTGTTCGTGTTTCTCACCGTAACGACTCCGCACTTGAATCCCAATCAGACCAGCGCGTCGCGCGCATTCGATGTCGTCAGGTTTGTCGCCGACTAAATAGCTATGTTTTAGATCGATTGGATACTTTTGAGTCGCCTGTAGGATCAGTCCAGGTTCTGGTTTGCGGCAGGAGCAGCGCAGTTTATATGGCGCGACCGACCCGTCTGGATGATGGGGACAGTAAAAAAACTCATCAATGCCAACCCCAGCTGCCGCGATGAGCTGCTGGTTTAAAGCTTGATTGAAGCGATTAACGTCGTCCTTGCTAAATAGCCCGCGCGCTACGCCAGACTGATTGCTAACCACAATCAGTAGAAAGCCTCTGCTCTTCAGGGTGGCGACTGCGGCCGCGATGCCAGGGATAAGGCGCAGATCTTCGACGCGGTAGGCATACCCAACATCCTCGTTGAGGACGCCGTCACGATCCAGAAAAACGGCCCGTTGCAGTTTATTTTTGGACTGCTCCATTGATCGCCGCTTTTAACTGAAGTCGGTCCTTTTCGAGCACCACGTAGTTTACGAGTTGCTCTAGGATCTTTTTTTGCATCTGCAGGATAGAGACCGGATCCCCAAAAGAGGCTCGCATAAAATCTAAATCCTTCAACAACTTTTCCGCCTCCCAAAAAGTCTCAATCGGCAGCAACATCTCAAAGATTGAGAACTCGTCCCTCGAACCAGCGTTACTAGGCCGTTTCGAGGCGAGAACTAGCACCTGCTTGCCGCTGATCAAGTACTTGCGGATCAGAATCTTACCCTTTCGCCTTGGCTCCAGCGGCCTTTGCTTTGGGGCTCGCCTTAGCCTTTGGCGCAGCTTCTTTTGCTGCTGCTTTGGGCTTGGCCTTTGTCACTTTTTCAGCATTTTCCGTTTTCTCAGCCTTCACGGTGGGTTTCTTTTCCTTCACCGCTACCGCGCTGGCTTTTGCAGGCTTTTTGTCAGCCTTGGCATCGGAGGCATCAGCAGCCTGATCTGCTGAAGGAGCTGGTGCGCCCGCTACTTTTGCAGTGCTTTTGCTGGCAGTTTTTTCTTTTTTCGCGGGCACCTTGTCGGTCGACGTCGATGCTACTTCCGTTGACTTAGCCGCTTTAGCAGCAACGGCTTTTGCCGGGGCTGCAGGCGTGTCCGCAGCATTATCAGCAGAAGTCTCGTCCTGTGGCTTGAGGTCCATCTCTTTGTGAACCACTTGATAAAGTCGTGGCCACAAAGTGTGGTCTTTACGCAGCCAAGCCTCAAATAATTTGCGCGCAGGGCGATTTACTAATGCTTCACCACGAAAGTACTGACTGAAGTCGCGTGGCTTAGCCAGGTCCTTCAGCTTGTGCACATGGTGCGGCAGTATAAGAAGCTCAGAGCCGCGAGCTCTCAGCACAATCGATTCCTGAACTGGAAGAATCTCAACAGGTAACACGCGCCCTCACCTCAACCTAATATGTGCAATTTGGGATACCCAGAACTTGAGCACTCAAGTTACAGACAATTTTATACAGACGTTAAAGACCTATGGCCACAGTATTTAAACCATTCTCTCATTCGGTGATCCTGTCGGGGACTTTTTTAATGCGGCCCCAACTTCCAGTGAAATTACAATATATTCAAGTTGTTACGCATAGCTCGGGTGCTTATTGGCCGGTTTTGTTGCTAGCGGCACCTGAAGATTCAGCTTTTTCTCGACTTGCAGTTAGCATCGTCGCCCGAGAAATTGCCCTCACCATCAATCTCAGCGACCGCCCTATGGCGGGACCGAAATACCGGGAATGGGTAACTCTCTTTCGCTCCGCGTGGACTGTAGCCCACCGCCTGCTTCATGAAAAAACCGCTCAGCACCGTCAGTGTCCTCTCCATATCGGGTAGGACTTCTGGTGCTACTTCAAGATTGGTGCAGTCGACGATCAGACTCCATTTGGAATGCCACTGCATCAAATTATTCATCAGCTTCGACCTGAGAGTCATGACGTAGTCTTTAGTACCTATGACCACAGGCTCACTGAAGCTCAGTTCGACACTATGCTGCTGAAAGTGATTTTGTAGCTGAATAGTCGAGCGAAAATCTGTGGCCACTCGTTCTTTCGGAGCGCGGACGCCAAGATCGATGGCGGCTTCTTCAGCAGTGGCTAGCACGGGGAAAGGCAAATACTCGTGGCCTTGCGCATTCTTTAAAGGAGATCCGGCAATCTTGCGGAGGAAGAAGCCGTTGAAGAACTTAACCATCAGCTCCAGTGCCTTGTGCACTTCCGGCTGATCCCCGATGGTCAACTGGGAGCAGTCCACCATTACCTTATAAGGTGAATGCCAAGAGCTCAGCTCCTTCATCCACGCCGAGCGCCAGGCCTGTACCGCTGCCGGCGAGTCCAGCAAGGTCGCTTCGGTAAAGCTCTGAGTCATGACTTTCTGTTGGTAATCGTGCTCGAATTCAATTTTCAAAATCAAGGCTCCCGCCAATGTATCGCACTTTTAATTCAGCAGATTGGCGATCTGATTGCGCAGTTGCTCAAGTCCATTGCCAGACACAGCCTTCACCCCGTTGATAAAGACGGTGGGTGTAGAATCGATGGCGAGGCGATTTCCTAATGCCACGTCATCTTTCACCTTGGCCAAGATATCTTTGCTGCTCAAGCAGGTGTCAATTTGTTCTGATTTGAGGCCAATGGCCAAGGCCCACTGCTTAAGCTTAGCATCGTTAATATCCTGTTGATGATCGAACAGCTGATCATGGTACTGCCAGAACTTGCCGTAGCTGCCAGCGCAGCGCGCTAATACTGCCGCCTTACAGGAATACTCATGCATTTTGCCAGGTATACTGCTGTTGCAGGAGTTATCTAATGGATAGTTCCGGAAGACGAAGAGCACGCGGTCACCGAATTCCTCATGGAGTTGGTGTAAATTTCGGGCCAATCCGCCGCAGGCAGGACACTGAAAATCTGCGAACTCAACCACCACCACTTTGGCTTGATCGCCACCTTTGCGGAAGTCTTCACCGAGGCCGGAATAAGCTGATTTGCTGACGGGTATATCTTGCGCCTTAGGAGAGATTACCGGCTGCGCCTTGGCTAGATTTTCTGCCGTTTGAGGAAGATCCAAGACCTCGGGTAAATGAGCTGGCTTAACGACGTTGAACAGCCCAATGACTGCTGCGACTGCAATTAAGGCTGAAGTGCCACCGTTACCGATGGATTTAAATGTGATGCCGGCTGGGATAAGCGCGCGACGCCCGGCAAAGAGCAGCGCCAATTGTCCGAGAGTTATAGCGTAAATCGCCATGCATACTAGGCAGTATGTACCAATTAAGGCGATCGCTATCCCACCAAGGCCGACTGATGTTAGGACGCCGATTCCAACAAGTGCGGCATATGCGTGCAGATGATCAGCAGCCGATTTAATGCCAGCCCATGCTGCACCCAACAGCACCAAAAGAGCGGTAAAGTAACCTAGCCCTAACACTCCAAGTGGAATGCCGGCCATTTCACTATATTTACTCAACGCCACTTCATCGCAGTTGAACTTAGCGCTGATGTTACATGCAGCTGCAGTCTGACCGGTGGCGTGGACTTCAAGGTGGTGCATGGTGGAATAAAGCGACAGCCCGATGCCACCAATTGCCAGGAGCATCGCTAGCAAAATCCAGGTCGAACGATGCGAAGCGGATTGGGTGGAAGATTCAGTCATGGAAACCTCCTTAGGCGATTCATTTTGAGTTGACATGCGTCTTTTCAAGAAGCATAACCCTTCAACCTATAGCGATCTTGGGGGTATAGCTCAGTTGGTAGAGCGTCGCAATGGCATTGCGAAGGTCAGGGGTTCGACTCCCCTTACCTCCACCATAAATCGCGCAGCTTTGTTAATGCTTCTCTCATGGAGCTTCATTGCTACTGATGATAGCTTTGCTGTCACAAATGCTACACCCGATGAGCATGTGGATTGTGCGGGTACGCAAAAGCGTCTGGATGAATTTCAGGTGCGCCGGGCGGCTCCAGCTCAGGCCGTTGCTGTGGTGGCTCACGGATTTAATCTGAAGCCAGATAAATTAGCGGCGCTTATTGAATCCCTTAATCAGCAAAATGTGCGGGTTTTACGCCTGACGCTCACCGGCCACGACGGCGACTACGCTCAAATGCAGCAGGTGACCCGGGTTGTTTGGCTCAGGGACATGGAGTGTGCGACCCGGGCTGGCGCCAGCAAGAGCCAGGAATTGCATGTGCCGCTCTACTTTGTCGGCGTCTCACTCGGTGCCCTACTGAATGTCGACTATATCAATCAGTCAGCGGTTCCCTATTATGACAAGCGAGTGCTGTTGGTGCCGGCCATTCGTTTAAATTGGTATACGCACGCCCTGCGTGGTCTCAACGCTCTGCCCTTTGATGTCGATGTTCCCAGTCGCTCGCCGGTCGACTACAGAGTTCATGACCACCTACCGATGGCTGCCTATAATGCCGTATTTGCAAGTGCCGCTGCGGTTAGCGATGTTAGCGCTGTTAATCTTGCGATCCCGACGCTGATTTTTGCCGTAGTAGACGATGAATTGGTCGACTATCAGGCGATTGCACGCTTGATAGAGGAGCATCCTCAGTCCAAGTGGACCCTGCAGCCGCTGGACAATGTCGATTCGGATGTAGTTCCCCACTACGCTCATAACGCGGTCGATCCCAAGTCTATGGGCCCGTCCCTGTGGAGTAAATTCTCCGTAGAGCTCGCGTCGTTCCTGGGTCTAAGCGACCGGTGACTCGCCCCGGGACGCTATTTTTAGCGCCTTAAGCCCGTGTCGGGATGGTACGCCAAAAGGGTCGATCCTATTTATTTACTTGCCGATTTTGACCAAAATCCTGTAAAAAAATACAGGCCATTCCGTGCTCACCATTGTGGCTTCAGCCTCGCTCGCACCGCTTACGTTGCTCACATTTGAAAAGGGTAAGGTACAAGCTTGGGCTGTTGGAGGCTGTGCTCGTTGTCGTTTAACTGCATCCGTTTGAGGTTACATCCATGGTCCTAACGTCCGCCATGACTAGGGGCGCAGCAGCAGCTCTCTTTTTAGTAGCTGCAGTTTTTTACGCCTCAGGCGTGCGCGCGGAGCAAAAGCCTCAAGATGAGCGGGCACTGAGCCAAGAAGTTTACTTTAGCGCTGGCGACGAGCCGCCATCCATGGACCCGACCAAACAGGCAGACACCATCAGCTCGATGTGGCTAGGTCACATTTTTGAGGGGCTGATGTCTTATGATCCTGCTGGCAATATCATCCCCGGCACTGCGGAGAGCATGACTTCTAGTGAGGACAAGAAGACGTGGACCTTTAAGATCCGTAAGAGCGCTAGGTGGCAAGATGGCAAGCCCGTGAGAGCGCAGGATTTCCTATACTCATGGCGGCGACTGGTTGATCCGGCTTATGCCAGTGAGTATTCCTTCATCGCTATAGCCGCCGGCATTCTTAATGCGGAAGACATCATCGCGAAAAAGCAACCTAAGGAAAACTTAGGCGTTAGTGCCGTCGATGACCACACCCTGGAGGTCAAGCTAGGTCGTCCGGTACCTTTCTTTGATTCACTGGCGACGTTTCAAGTTTTCTATCCACTGCGTCGGGACATCGTAGAAAAGTTTGGCGATAAATTTGCCACCGACCCCGCCAGCATTATCGGCAACGGACCGTTCAAGCTGGCAGCTTGGCAAAAAGAACAGTCCATGCGCATTGAGCGTTCACCGACTTATTGGGACGCGGATAAAGTGAAGGTTCAGGCGATCCAATCATCGGCAATGGTGAAAGACTCGCAAGCTAATTTCAATAATTTCCAGACTGGCGGTATCGATTACACGACCACGTCGTCGCCAGAAATTATCAAGCAGGCCCAAGCGGCTAAATTGAAAATTCAAACTTTCCCCACGGGCTGTACGACGTACATTGCGTTTAATGTTAGGCCGGGGCGTCCTTTTGCCAACAAGCTCCTGCGTCAGGCTGTACGCGACGGCGTCAATCGCAGCGAGTTCGTTAATAAAATCATTGGTGTACCGGGCTATAAGCCGACTCTGGGCCTAGTTCCAGATTATATGCCTGGCTCGAAAAAGGGCATGACCTACAGGCGTGAAGCTCCCGTTAAAGGCAGGGACGCAGATTACCCTAGTTCGCAAAAGCACCTACAAGAGTACCTAGCAGCCAGTAAACAGACTCAGCCTCCTTCTTTCACCATCTTGTCTGACGACGGCACCTTGGCGAAGAAATTTGTCGAATATTGGCAGAACAGTCTGGCCAAGCTGCTAAATACTGAGGTCAGAGTAGAAAGTGTCCCATTCAAGACACGCCTGCAAAAATCGCGCGACGGCAACTACGATGTGACCCTGTCGGGGTGGTGTCCAGATTACCGTGACCCAATGACCTTCATGGATCTGTTCACCGCTGGTAACGATAACAATATGACCGGTTGGGTGAATAAAACGTACGAGGCACTTATAGTTAAAGCGGCTCATGAATCGGATATGGCTGTTCGAGTGAAGCTTTTTGCCGAAGCTGAGGCACTGCTACTGGACGAAAGTCCAATGGTTCCTCTCGACCAAACTGGCGGTGCATTTGTTGTCGCTCCGGCGCTTAAGAACATGCGCCACAACGCTTTTGGTTTCAGTCCAGACTTCCGCTATGCGGAGTGGAGTGGTCAACCAAAACATTAAAGCTGAGATTTAATAGTCTATGCAGCATTTGTTATCTTGGGGATTTTTTCGCTACGTCGGTCAGCGCCTAATCATGGCGGTACTGACCCTATGGGCTTTAGCGACGTTGACTTTCGTCTTTATGCGGGCGGTGCCAGGCGATCCGTTGACACGCACCAAGGAAATCCCAGCCACTGTTCGTGCTAACCTTGAAGAAAAGTACGGCCTGAATAAACCGATTTTTGATCAGTATTTGATCCAGATGCAGCGGATGTTTATTCAGGGCGATTTTGGCGAGAGTTTTCGTACGGTCGATCGCAGCGTTAACCGAATGATCGC
>Ga0315274_10004943_pt1 | contig 19556 bp, 16 predicted proteins | sample YL17G02_20_MG_FD_203700 | JGI IMG/M metagenome (GOLD analysis project Ga0315274, IMG submission 203700) | Sediment microbial communities from Yellowstone Lake, YNP, Wyoming, USA - YL17G02_20 | ecosystem: Environmental > Aquatic > Freshwater > Lake > Sediment | place: USA: Wyoming | collected... | reverse complement strand
CCTTCAGCGGGTCGAACCGGTTCTCCGGCGTGGTGCAGTTGACCAACACGGACAACACCGTAGCCGGCACGTTCAGCGGCAACGGCAGCGGTTTGACCGGCTTGAACGCTGGAGGCCTCACCAGCGGCACGCTGCCTTCAAGCGGGCTTGCCGGCGCCTACAGCAGTCCCCTCACCTTCAACAATCCGTACAACAGGTTCACGGGTAACGGCAGCGGGCTGGTCAACCTCAATCCCGCGGCGATCGTTTGGGACAGTTGTCCGCCGTGGAGCGTGTGCGGTAACGCGGGCACCACCGCCGGGGCGAACTTCCTGGGGACCACGGATAGCCAGGACCTCTGGCTCAAGGTGAACAACCAAGTCGGCTGGCGGCTGTTACGCTCCAGCACCTCCGCGACTGAGCCGAACATCGCTGGCGGTGGCTTGGGCAACCAGATTTTTTCCGGCGCTACGGGTTCCGGCATTGCTGCCGGCAACAACAACAACATCCCATCCTATGCCAACTATTCGACTATCGCCGGGGGCTATGGCAACACCATCGAGGCCAACGCCAACAATTCGACCATCGGCGGCGGCGCCTATAACAGCACCAGCGGCGATAACGCAACCGTTGGTGGAGGCTTCTATAATATGGCTGGATATGCCAGAGCCACGGTAAGTGGCGGTATCGGAAATAGCGCCCTGGGGCTGGCCAGCACCGTTAGCGGAGGCGATAATAACAGCGCGACCAACTACTGGGGCACGATTAGTGGTGGCCGCTACAACCAAAATGCGGCGCAGTCGGCCACGATTGGCGGCGGGGAGTACAACACGATTGAGACCAACGCCCAGTTCGCCACGATTGCCGGGGGGGCGTGGAATGCGGTTGGAGGTGTATCCTATGGGGATCCGGAGAATACCCTGACCAATTCCTCCATTGGGGGTGGTTACTCCAACGAGATCTATGCCATCAGCTCGGTGATCAGTGGTGGAGTTCAAAACAAAATTGGCCGTTCTCCCTCAGAGTACTGGGAATCTGGACACACCATTGGCGGCGGGAGTCGGAACACTATTGGTTTCGAGATCTGGGATTCGACTATCAGTGGAGGGGCTGATAATGTCGCGGATTCAGATTGCTCCACCATCGCAGGAGGATCGGAAAACGTTATATATTGGGGGTGGGACACTTCCGGTAGCTCGATTGGCGGCGGGGGTGGCAACTCCATTTACGGATACTGCTCAGTCATTAGTGGTGGAAGCAGGAACCGAGTAACGGATTCATACTCAGTCGTTCCAGGCGGTTTTAGCAACAGCGTTAGCGCCAGCTACAGTTTTGCGTCGGGGTGTCGGGCGCGAGCCAGCCACGCAGGCACTTTTGTCTGGGCAGATTCCACAGATGCTGTCTTTGCCTCCACTGCAGACAACCAGTTCAACGTCCGCGCCTCGGGCGGCGTGCGATTCTTCTCCAATGCCGGCCTGAGCGCGGGCGTGAGTCTGGCCGCGGGCGACACGTCTTGGGCCGTCATCTCCGACCGGAACGTGAAGAAGAACCTGCAACCCGTGGATAGCCAAGAGGTGCTGGAACGACTCGCCGCGTTGCCCGTCAGCCGCTGGAATTACCAATGGGAATCAGACAACGAAGTGCCGCACCTGGGCCCGATGGCGCAGGACTTCAAGGCCGCGTTCTATCCCGGACGCGATGACAAGTCCATCACCACCCAGGAAGCCGATGGCGTGGCGCTGGCGGCCATCCAGGGCTTGAACCAGAAGCTGGAAGACACCGTGAAACAGAAGGATGCCCGTATCGCTGCGCTGGAGCAGGACGTGGCGGAATTGAAAGCGCTGGTGCGCTCGCTCGTGGGTCAACCCAACGGAGGTGGTCAATGAAAGCGCGAAACTTTTTGGAGTGCAGCAGCCAGCACTTTGCTCGGCCGGCGAACTCCACAACCCGGCGGCTTCGGCTCGTGTGGTTCGGCCTTCTGCCTTCTATGTTCTGCCTTGTCGCAACGGCCCAACCCTACGCCCTCGATTGGTCCACCCTCGATGGCGGCGGGGGCACGAGTAGCGGCGGTTCGTATTCCGTCAGCGGCACTATCGGCCAGCCGGATGCCGGCACGATGAGCGGCGGCCCTTACACGCTCGAAGGCGGATTCTGGCCGGGCGTGGTGACGGGCGAAGCGCCCACCCTGTTCATCCAGTGGTCCGCCAGTTCGGTGATCCTCTCGTGGTCACCGACGACCGCGGGCTTCGAGCTGGAGGCAACGGCGGACCTGGCCGGAGCGGTCTGGACCGCCGCACCCGCCGGGAACCCGGTGACGATCCTCATTACCGGCCCCGCCCGGTTCTATCGGTTAAAGAAACCGTAGCGGCAACATGCAACGCCTACGCCCTCAGTCTGCTTTTACAGGAGCTATTGGACTCGACCGCAGTTGGCGGATGTCGGCGCAACGGCCATCAGCGTCTTTGACCTCGGTGCGTTTGCCGAACAGGGCATCGACCTCGCCAAAGTGCCCTGGGATGCGTTCCCGCTCGATCCCAAGGAGTGGCGCGACACCGACGGGGACGGCATCGGAGACAACGCCGACACGGACAAAGACGGTGACGGCTGGTCTGATGAAGAGGAACGGGGGGGCAGGAACGGATCCGCTCAACCGATTTACCTTTCCGGTGAGGTAAGAAGGGACCACCCAGGAACAGGGCGGGGCTTCAGCGCCGATGGGCTCAACGTTGCGCCGGTTTTGCCTCAAGCCTTGGCCGTTTCGCGGTGGGATGGAGTTGGCCGAATTGTGCGTCGATGGAAGCCGCCAACGCGCTCAGCTTCTGGTTGAAGACCGCCTCGGTCACCTCCTGGTTGTTCTCCGCTTTGACCTCCGCGTCAGCTTTGAAATCGAAGCTGTGGGCGAAGTTGTTGCGGACCGTGTTGCCCGCCGCCTGGTTTTTCTTCTGCCCCAGCATGATCCAGGGCCGCGCGCGGCCAGGCCAGCGGCTGAAACAGGCGTTGTCCTGGATGGTGCAGCCTTGTGCATCGCCAAGGGTGATACCGTGGTAATGATTCACGCACACGACGTTGCTCTCGACCAGGAAATGAACCACCGGCCCGTCAAAGCAACCGATGCCCTGGAGTTCGTTGGGGAACGGCAATCCCTCGGTCTCACGGGCGATGATGATATCGCCACGCAGAATTACGTCGCGCACGGTACCGGTTCCGACGTTGAATAGGAAAACCTGGATGCCGTCGTCGTGGTTGTCATCGCCATCGCGGGCACTCACGAAGTTGTTCTTGATGACGTTATATTGGACGGTCTGGCCGTCGCGAGTGGCCCGGATGCCATCGGCGGAGAAGTTGGCAACGACGTTACCTTCCGCCACGCAGTCTGTCGCGCAGAGGTTGATGCCGAAGCGGGTGTTCAGGACATAGTTGTTGCGCGCGACGTGCGCCTTGCCGTGTCGTCCCAGCCAGATGCCGCTGGCGGGCTTCTCCGCCCAGTCTTTCCCCGTCCATCCGGTCGTATCGAGCACGGAGTAAATAAAGCAATCCTCCACAACCAAATCGGCGCTCTCCTCGCCGCCGTGTTCGCCGAGCATCACCAGGTCATGGGGGACACGCCCCGGCGGCGACGGAGCCAGCGAAGGTGAGACGGTAAGCCCCCGCACGCGCCACTTCCGGCCCTCGCCGATCTCGATCCAACCCACCTGCGGCGTGTGCCCTCGGTCAGCAGCAATGGTGACAGGTTGGTCGTTGTAGCCGCTGGCGATGCGGATGACTCCATGCCAGCCGGACCGGAGCAGGACGGTGTCGTCCGCCTTGACCGGCGCAGTCGGGTTGGCGGGCTTGCCGTTCTGGTCGCAGAGCTGGATCTGCCGCGCCTGGAGCACGTCCTCAATGGTTCGCCATGGGCGGTCGGTGCTGCCGTCGCCCTGCGCGCTGCCTTTGATGGGATCGCAGTAGAAGGTGGCGGCGGGCGCCGTGGCCACGGAGAGGAGGAGAACGAGCGGGAATCGGATGGTCATCGCAGCGGTCAGGGTGTCCAGAGACCGCAGAGTTGGCAATACCCGCTGTGCGAGAGCGCGCCGCCTGTGGCCGCGAGTAATTTCAAACGCATCGCTAATGAGTTTTCCCTCCCCGTTTCATGGCTTGCGTTCGTTACGTTGCGCGCCCCAGTATCCGACGAAATGAAGCCCAGTTCCGGCCGTGTGCCGGCCCTGCCGATGAACGGCCTGTGGAGCAGTGAGGCGGGGCAACCCGCACCTTGCCCTCCCGATCACGAAGGACGGCCGGCCAGTCGCTCACCGCGACGACAAGCCCAATGTCAAAGAGGAGGAGGACCATGACAACCGACAACAACCGAGCAAGAGTGATAAGTGAAGCTCAGATCTCTCGCAGAGCTTTCGTGGCATCCGCGACGGCCGTCACCCTATGTTCCGCTCTCGATGGACTCGCGGCCCAGGGGGCCGGTTCGGAGAGGAAGATGGAGCGAGAGCTGTCTCCGGCTGTTCAAATGCAATTCATGCGACCGGCGGAACTGGAGAAGGCGCTAAAGGATTTTCCCGTCGTCTACGTTCCGTTCGGGCTGATCGAATGGCATGGCCGACACCTACCGCTGGGCAATGATGCCCTGAAGGCCCACGCGATCCTGGTCAAGACCGCGGAGCGATTTGGCGGGGTCGTCTATCCCCCGGTGTACTTTCACGAGGGTTTCCCGCGGGGGTCTCTGGTACCGGTCCTCACCGAACTGTTTCAGCGACTGAAGAAGACCGGGTTTCGGGTGATTCTCGGCGTGTCCGGTCACAATGTTCAGGGACAGATTGACCTGATCAACCAAGCGCTGGCCCCGGTGGTTGCCGACGGGACGGTGGCGGGAATCGGTCTATGGGAGATCACGCTCAGTCGTGGCCCGGAGTCGAACACGGATCACGCGGCGAAGTGGGAGACCTCCAATATGATGTTCTTCTATCCGGAACGGGTCGACCTGTCGGCACTGGGCGAGGGTCCTCTGATTCCGGACATGAAGCCGCCCGACGGGATTGGCGGGTTGGACCCTCGGAAGCACGCCTCGGTGGAAGTCGGAAGGCGAAACGTCGGGCTTGCATCCGAGGCGATCGGGAGGAAGGCCAAGGAACTTCTTGCAGGTTTGGCGACGGACCGGAGCCCTTCCCAGCCGCCCGTCATCAGTCCCGAGCGTTGGTGGATGATTTGATGCGTGTCGGACCGGGAGGCGTCCGGTCAGAGCGAGCTGAGCAAGTGCTCTGAAAGCGCCGCGATTAGGTCAAATCAAGGGACTACGCGTTACTCCCCGAGTTCTCTGTGGAGCCACTGTCCGCCGCTTCATCATTCCCCAGCCACCGGATGCCTTCCGGGTGCTGGCGGATCCAATCCCGATCACTATCCTACAGACGTCCTGGATAGAGCAGGAACCGGAGTTTGTCCAAAGTAGCCGCCTGGCGCAGGGCCTCCTGAATGTTGGCGACCATGGTCCTCACGTAATGCGACCACGCCTGCTGATCGCGGATTGCGCCGACAGGGCCTCTTGGGTGCGCCGGAGTCCGGGACCTCTGGCGTTGACCGGTTCGACAAATACCTCTTCGACAGCACATTCCAGGGCGAACTCGATGAGTTCCGCGATCGCTTCGCGGCTGTCGGCAATGCCCGGCAGGAGGGGGCAGAACATTGCGTAGGTGCGTAATCCGAGTTGGTGAGCCTCCTGGATCGCGGCCATGCGTTCCTGGATCGGCGAGGCGTTGGGCTCGACTGCGGCGATGGTGCCCGCTTTGCCCAAAGGTGTCGTGATGCTGATGCCGACCGAGACTCGTTCGCGATATCGGAGGCTCAAGTCGAAGTCCTGCCGGACAGCCGTGTTCTTCGTCAGAATCTTCACGCTCCAGCCTGGCTCAGCCAGAATCGCCTCCAGGCAACGCCGTCCGAGTTGGTAGCGCTGGGCCTCCAAAGCCCATGCGTCGACCGTGGGGCACAACTGCACCAAGCCGCGGTCTTTGAGCCTTCTGGCGTCTCGAGCGACTCGTTCGGGCGTGGTCGGATCGACGAGGGCGTACCGCAACGGCTACGAGGATAAGCAGGTCCAGACGGCGGAAGGTTCGCTGCACCTGAAGATGCCCCAAGTCCGAAACACCATCGCTGCGTTCGAGAGCGTTTGGCTCCGGGCGCTGGTCCGCCGCAGCGACAAGCTGGCCGGGTTGATTCCCCAGCTCTACGTCAAGGGGATGTCCACCCGAGACATCGAGGCCGCCCTGACGGAGACCCTGGAAGTCGAGGGCGTGAGCAAGAGCACCGTCAGCACCTTGTGTGGACAGCTCAAGCACGACTTTGACCGGTGGCAGAACCGTGATTTGTCAGACCAGGACATCCTCTACCTGTTCTGCGACGGCATCTATCTTCGGCTCCGCCCCGAAGACCCGAAAGCGGTGGCCGTTCTGTGTGCCTACGGCCTCAAGTCTGACGGAAGGAAGGTGCTGTTGCATCTGGCGGTGGGGGACAAGGAGAGCACGGTCTGCAGGAAGAGCTTCTTTGAGGACATGAAGCGCCGGGGCCTGAAGGAGCCGCTGCTGGTGGTGATCGACGGCAACAGCGGACTTCGGAAGGCGGTGCGGGAGAGCTTTCCGGACTCGTGGGCGCAGCGGTGTCAGGTGCATCGAATGGGCAACATCCTGTGCAAGCTGCCGGAGAAGGCCCGCCCCGGGCTGAAGAAGTTGATCCAGAAGGCGTTCACAGCGCAGAGCTACAAGCTTGGTTTGGAGCAGGCCCAAGGGTCTTGGCGATGTATCAGGAGCAGTTCCCGGAGGCGATGAAATGCTTGAGGGCAGACTTGGAGGAATGCCTCACCGCCCTCCGATTCCCGGAGCCTCACCGGAAGCGGATTAGGACCACCAACCTTCTGGAGCGGTTGTTTGGTGAAGGGCAGCGGCGGTCGAAGGTGATTCGCCGGTTCATGAACGAGCGGTCGGGGTTGAGTTTGATGTTCGCGGTGTTGGTAGATGCATCGGCAGGGTGGCGTGGGGTCAAGATCACGCCGGCGATCAGTCGTGAGCTGGATGTCCTCATGACCGACTCCAAGGCGAAGCCGGGAGCCCGACTGGCGGCGTAGGGTGCAGGGGAGCGGCATCGGTTACGCCCCCGATATGAGGGGTGGACCGGTTTTGGATTCGCCTTGCTCTTTTCCGCCCTTGGGGCGACAAGGCAGAGGTTACTGCCTCCACGAGACGCTGACTTGTCTTCATCAGCCAACGCCCCGCGTGCAGTGCATCGGCTTGAGATGCATAGCAAGGCACGACATCGGCCTCAGCCGGGTGAACACAGTTTCAGGTTCACCTTCGGGCGCCCTGCCGTGCGCGACCGGCTCCGTGGGTCTCCGGGCCAGCTCGGGAATGGCACTCTGGGTAGGGGTGTGGTCTCGCTCAAGACCGCGAGCGCCGAGCCGCTGTCGCTGACGTTGCCCATCGAGGGGACGACGGCGTTCTTCCGGTTGGTCGCAGCGCCGCCGAATCCGGACCCCGCGCACCTGGTGTGGATTCCGCCGGGGACGTTCACCATGGGCAGCCCGCCGGATGAAGTGGACCGGGATTCCGATGAGGGTCCGCAGACTGCGGTGACGATCAGCCGGGGTTTCTGGATAGGGAAGTATGAAGTGACGCAAGGGGAATATCAGGCGGTGATGGGCAGCAATCCGATCTGGTTTACCGGCGACCTCAACCGACCGGTGGAGAAGATGAGTTGGCACGACGCCACGAATTACTGTGGCCAGCTCACGCAGCGGGAACGGGCGGCGGGGCGGATTGCGACCAACAGTGTGTATCGGCTGCCGACTGAGGGGGAATGGCAGTACGCGTGCCGTGCAGGGACGACGACGCGGTTCAGCTATGGGGATGACCCGGGCTACACCAACCTCACGAACTATGCGTGGTATAGGGACAACAGCGGCGGAACGACGCATCCGGTGGGGCAGAAGTTACCCAATCCCTGGGGATTGCATGACATGCATGGGAATGTCTGGGAGTGGTGCCAGGACTGGAAGGGCGTTTATCCTGGCGGGAGTGTCATTGACCCGCAGGGGCCTTCTACGGGCTTCGACCGCGTGTTCGGCGGTGGCGGCTGGGGCGACGTCGGGTACTGCCGGTCGGCGGCCCGCAACGGCACCCCCTCGGTATTCAATAACTTCAACTTTGGGTTCCGGGTGGTGCTGGCCCCAGGTCAGCCGTGAGCAGAACGGTGAGCGGAGCGGCTCGGAGCAGGCGGGCGCAGCGAGGGACGAGCGGAGCCGTGCCTGCGGAGGGGCAGCGTAGCCGGGACTTGGTTTGGTGCGTGCGAGTGTGAAAAGAAGAAGGCCCCGCGGAGCGGTCGCGAAATTCTCCGAAAACCGACCACCCGCCAATCTGAATGCAACTGAAGCTCTTTGTTCTGGGGCAAAGCGCGGTGGAACAAGACCCGGTGTGAGTAGCGGGCCGGAGCCTGCGCAAAAGCTCCGGGCCTTTGATGACCCAAGGCGGGTAGGGGCCTCCAACACCACCGGCATCCTCAGAACCTTTTTACAGGACGTATTGGACTTGACCGCTCCTCCGCCGTCGGCAGACTTCATTGAACGACGGCCCTGTAGCAGATGTCGAAGAGCGAAGACCCGAAAACCGGTGACGTTCCAAGAAGCATTCTGTGCTCGTTACCATTGCCCGGCTGCTCAGTTCCACGAACGGGCCTTTCGGCCTTGTTTGTACTCACACGCTGTGCCTATGGCTCTCGTGCTGCGCAAGCTGGCCCCGGCTTTCTTCCGGGAAGACCTCCAACTGATTCAACAGCTCGGCTTGGACCGGGACCTGGAGGAGGTGGATGCGGCGCTGAACGACTTTCAATATGTGAACCGAGCGCGCCGGCACTGGCTGAGAACCGGATTGAAGATCCGCCTTTCGGGCCGAAAGGCGAGGGAGCTCGCGGCCGATCTGCTTGGGTGAACTCTCGACGTCATTCGATGCAGCCGGACCCCCTCGGCCGCTTGGGATCGCCCTCTGGTCACCCCCTCCAGTTCCACTCGACTCTTACCTGATTCGCTGAGCGCTGGTTGGGGTGCCCGCCTGCGTCCCCGGCGGGCGCAGCTTCAGCCTGGACCAGAGCGTGCCCCGGGAAGTCGGCGACGGCACCGCCTCAGCCGATCCGCCAGACGATGCGCGCCTTGGTCAGGTCGTAGGGCGACATTTCCATTTTCACGCGGTCGCCCGTGGTGATCCTCACGAATCGCTTGCGCATTTTGCCCGCGATGGTGGCCAGCACCTGATGCTTGTTGTCGAGTTCCACCCGGAACATCGTGCCCGCGAGCACAGTCACCACGCGGCCTTCCACTTCGATATGCTGTTCCATGACGGTCTCTGTTCGCCCACCGGTCTGGAGCATCAAGCGGCATTCCCGAGACCGGTGGCGGAGGATGCAGCCCAAAAGAGAAAACGGAGCCTGTTCCGCCCAGGCTCCGCGCGCAAACCGACGAATTGCTTAGTAGCGATCGCGGCGTCCACCGAACTCACGGCGCGGTCCGCGCCCGCCACCGGCCGGCCGCTCTTCCCGGGGGCGCGCGACATTGACCGTGAGATTGCGGCCGTCGAGCGGCGCGCCGTTCAGGGCGTCGATCGCCTTCTGCGCCTCTTCGGGCGTGCCCATGGTGACGAAGCCAAATCCGCGCGGGCGGCCGCTCATGCGGTCCACCATCAGGTTGGCCTCGACGACGGTGCCGTGGGCGGCAAAGGCGTCCTGCAAGTCGTTTTCGGTCGTGTTGAACGACAGGTTTCCTACAAACAGTTTCGTGTTCACGGGATGTTCTTTGTCCTAGATTCACTCTTGCATGGCCCAAACTGTTCCCGACTGCCGGGTTTCAAATCATCACTGAACTATGGTTCACCTGAAGATCCACCATGTCTTGGAAGCGACAAGCCATCTAAAAGACGGAGGGAAGATGCCGATTCGCCACGGAATGGCAAGCGTTATTCCCACTTTTATGGGAGCGGCGGGTCGATCGGGACCCCGGGTGCGGACGATCTACCCCGCCTTCCCCCCAACGCTTTGCGCGAAGCTGGCGCGGAGCTTGACAGCCCACGCGCGCCCGCATCAGCCTGTAACCAAGCTGAACCCAACCCGGTCACCAAGATCAGAATGTGGATGCCGAAACCGTTATGGCTGAGGCGGACCTCGACGTCCGGATCTGCCTGGAGCGTGTCCGTCAAGGCGACGAGGACGCGGCCCGGGCGCTGATGGCGCATCTGCATCCACTGGTGCTCAAGCTGGTTCGGGCGCATCTGCCGCGCCGGAGCAGCGAAGAGGATCTCGTGCAAACGGTGTTCATGAAAGTGTTTACGAAGCTGGATCAGTACGCCGGGGCGGTGCCGTTGGAGCATTGGGTGTCGCGCATCGCCGTGAACACCTGCCTCAACCAAATCCAGCGCGAACGCGTGCGGCCCGAACTGCGCTTGGCCGACCTCAACGAGGAGGAGGAGCAAGTGGTGCAGACGCTCGCCTGCACCCAGACGGATCTGCCAACGGACTCCAGCCTGGCCTCGCGCGAGTTGGTCGAGAAGCTCCTGGCGCGTCTCAAACCGGAGGATCGGCTGGTCATCACGCTGCTCCATCTCGAAGGCAAGAGCGTGGAAGAAACCAGCCAGGTGACCGGCTGGAACGCCACCCTCGTGAAGGTCCGGGCCTTTCGCGCCCGGCACAAAATGAAGAAGCACCTGGAAACCCTCCTGAAAGAGTGTCCCCATGAAAGCGTTCAATGATCCCTTGGACCGCCTGCTGAAGTCCGCCGCGCAAGCCCCGCCGCGGCCGGTGGGCGAGTTGCCCTTTGCGACCGAGGCCCGTGTGCTCGCCTATTGGCGGGCGGGCGCGGCCGAAGACACGGGTTTGGCTCTGCTGTCCCTGTTCCGGCGCGGGCTGGCGCTGGCCGGGGCGTTGAGCGTGCTCGCGGTCGCGGTCAGTCTGTGGGAAATGCACCGCGACACGTCCGACGTCTGGGCGGTTTCGGATCCCGTGGTCAACCTGGCTTCCCTGCCATGAAAGACCTGATTCGCAGCAAGGCCGTCGTTTGTCTGATCGCGATCTTCATCGCCGGGTTGGCGGCCGGAGGCGCGGGCGGCCTGGCCTTGGGCAGGCGGGCCGAACACCGCAAGCGGCCTCGTCCCGATCCGAAGGAGATGGTGGACCAAATCCTGGGGGGCCTGAAGCACGAGCTGAAGCTGACCGAGGAACAGGTGCGGCAAATCCGACCGTTGATCGAGCACACCAGCGAGGAGATCCACTCCTGCCATGAGGACGTGGGGATTCGGATCGGGGCGCTTATCAAAGAGGGCAACCGCCGGATGGAAGCCTTTCTGACGCCGGAGCAGAAGGAGAAGTTGGCGGAGATGGAAAGGCAGCGGGAACAGCGCTCCGGCAAACGCCCGGAGCCGGAACACGGACCACGGTGAGCCGGGCCCGGCAACCGATGACCCGTCCTGCCCCCGAGCGAGGGATTCCCCGTAACCACCGTCCCAGCGGAACAGTCACCAGGAGCGTAGTGCACCGGCTGGGTGATAACCCCTGAATTGAACGACGGCGACCAAAACCAACGTATGGCAGCAACGAAGAGACGGGGATGGATTAAGTGGCTCGCGGGACTGTTCCTGATTGGCGGCGGGCTCGCCTGGGGTGGGTGGTGGTACCTGCAACGCTCCAGAAATGCGCCCACCGACTTCAAGACCGCCGCCGCCGCGCGCGGGGATATCCTGCAGACCGTGACCGCCAACGGCCAGATCAGCCCGGTCAAGAGCGTCACGGTGGGCAGCCAGATCTCCGGCCAGATCCTCGACATCAAGGTGGACTTCAACTCGAGGGTGAAGGAAAACGATGTGCTCGCCCAGATCGACCCGTCCACCTACCAGCGCAGCGTCGCCCAGGCGGAGGCGCAAGTGCTCAGCGCCAAGGCCTCGCGCGAGTTGACCGAGGTGAATTACCGCCGCGCCACCAACCTGCTCCAGAACAACCTCATCCCGGCGGCCGACGCCGACAAGGCCGTGGCGGATCTGCACCAGGCCGAAGCGTCCGTCAAGATGGACGAGGCCAACCTGGAGAGTCGGAAGGTGGACTTGGAGCGCACTACCATCCGGGCTCCCATCGACGGCGTGATCATCTCGCGCAACGTGGACGTCGGGCAGACGGTGGCCGCCAGCTTCAACACGCCGACGCTCTTCCTGATCGCCAATGACCTGAAACAGATGCAGATCGAAGCCGCGGTCTCGGAGGCCGACGTGGGTGGGATCCTGGAAGGCCAGCCGGTCACCTTTCTGGTGGATGCCTACCCGACGCGCCAGTTCGAAGGACGCGTCAACCAGGTGCGCTTCGCCCCGATCACCAACCAAAACGTCGTGACCTACACCACCGTGATCGGGGTCAAGAACGACGATCTCAAGCTGCGCCCGGGCATGACCGCCAACGTGTCCATCATCACGTCCCAACGCACCAATGTGATCCGGATTCCGAACGCCGCGTTGCGCGTCCGCCCGCCGGACAGCGCGATCCTGAACTCCGGCACCAACCTCGTCGCCGCCGCGGGCGATCTCAAGAACTCGACCAACGCGGCCGGCGCCGCGGCCGGCGGCATGCCGACGCCGCCCTGGGGTGCCGGTCCAGCGCCCAGCCGCGAAGACATGCAGAAGTGGATGCAAACCCTGACCCCGGAACAGCGCGACCAGATACGTCAAACAAGGGAACGCATGCGCGCCCAGTCCGGCGACGGCCCCCCGGGAGGCGGATCCCGCGGCGGGGGCCCTGGGGGGGGGAGGATGGGAATGTTCGGCGCGACGTCAGGTCGGAGTCAGGCCAGTGACGTCCCGGAGAAGCGCACGATCTACGTCTTGAGCAAGACCAACTCAGCGGGGGGCAAGGAAATCCAGCTCGCCAAACCACTCTCCGTCAAGATCGGGGCCACGGATGGCGCCTTCACGGAGGTCGTCGAGGGATTGAATGAAGGCGACCTGGTCATCATCGGACAGAACACGTCGCAGACGACCGCGGCCTCGCAGGTGCCGCAGGGCACGAGTCCTTTCACCCAGCGTTCTCCGTTCGGTGGCGGGCCGCGACGGTGACCCGGCCAATCCCAAGCGACCTGTTCCGCCATGCCTCCCGTCATCCAACTGGAGAACTTCACCAAGACCTACCACACGGGCGAGGTGGAGGTGCCCGCCGTGCGGGGCGTCTCCCTGATCATCGAGCCGGGGGAGTTCGTGGCTGTCATGGGCGCCAGCGGCTCGGGCAAGTCCACCCTGATGAACACCATCGGCTGCCTGGACCGGCCGACGACGGGGCGTTACCTGCTAGACGGGGTGGACACCAGCGAGTTGAGCCGGGATGAGCTCGCCGATCTGCGCAATCGGAAGATTGGGTTCGTGTTCCAGGGTTTCAATCTGCTGTCCCGCACGTCGGCCCTCGAAAACATCGAGCTGCCGATGCTCTACGCCCGGCCTGGCATCCGGGGACACGAGCAGCGGGAGCGCGCGTTGAAAGCGCTCGAGTTGGTGGGATTGGGCGATCGGGCGGACCATCATTCGAGCCAGCTCTCCGGCGGACAGCAGCAGCGCGTCGCCATCGGCCGCGCCCTCGTCAACCAGCCGACCCTTCTGCTGGCGGACGAGCCCACCGGCAACCTCGACACTCACACCAGCATCGAGATCATGGGCATCTTCCAGGACCTGAACCGCCGGGGCATGACGGTGGTCATGGTCACCCACGAGCTGGACATTGCGCGCTACACCCGCCGCACGGTCGTGATGCGGGACGGCCACGTCGTGCAAGACCAGCCGGTGACGCAGCGGTTGGATGCCGTCGAGGAACTGCTCAAGCTCACTCAGGAACAGCAGGCCATCCAACTGGCGCCATGATCCTCCTCGCCACGCTCAAGCTCGCCCTCCGCGCCTTGCGCCGGAGCAAGATGCGCACCCTGCTCACCATGCTGGGGATCATCTTCGGCGTGGCCACCATCATCGTCGTGGTCAGCATCGGCAACGGCGCCAAGGCGCAGATCGAGGCCCAGATCGCCAGCCTCGGCCAGAACCTGATCATTCTGCTCTCCGGCAACTTCAGCCGGGGCGGAATGAGCATGGGCTTCGGCATGGCCCCCACGCTGACCAAGGAGGATTACGAAGCCATCCGCAAGGAGGTGGAGGGCGTCAGCGGCGTCAGCCCGGAGGTGCGCGCCTCCACCCAGGTCGCCTCCGGCAACCAGAACGAGTTCGTCCAGGTGTTCGGCGTCGGCGCCGACTATATCGACATCCGCGCGTGGCCTCTGGACAGCGGTGCGAACTTCACCGAAGCCGATGTGCGGCGTGCGAACAAGGTCGCCATCATCGGGCAGACCACCGCCAAGACGCTGTTCAGCGACGTGGATCCGGTGGGGCAGATCATGCGCGTCAAGAACGCCCCCTTCGTCATCGTCGGAACGCTGAGTCCCAAGGGGATGAACCCCCGGGGCGAGGATCAGGACGACATTGTGCTGGTCCCCTACACCACGGCGATGAAGCGCCTCACCGGCGCCACCACCTTCCGCTCCCTGAACATCCAGGCAGCCTCGCCGACCGCCATCAACAGCGTGACCAACCAGATCGCCGACCTCTTGCGCCAGCGGCATAAGCTCGGCCCCGGCCGGGACGATGATTTCATGCTCCGCACGCAGCAGGAGATTTCCGAGGCCGCCACGGCCACGTCGAAAGTCATGACCGTCCTGCTCTGGGTGGTGGCGGGTGTCTCACTCCTCGTCGGCGGGATCGGCATCATGAACATCATGCTGGTCAGCGTGACCGAGCGCACCCGGGAGATCGGCGTCCGGCTCGCCGTCGGCGCGCGCGGCCGGGATATCCTCCTGCAGTTTCTGATCGAGGCGATCACGCTGACGGTGCTGGGCGGCCTGATCGGCATTCTCTTCGGCGTGGCCGGTTCCAGGGTGGTGTCGGCCACCCAAGGCTGGGTGACGTTGGTATCGGTCGATTCGATTGGCCTGGCGTTCGCGTTCAGCGCCGCCATCGGCATCTTCTTCGGCTTCTACCCGGCCCGCAAGGCCTCGCGCCTCGACCCGATTGAAGCGCTCCGCTACGAGTAAGAACGGTCTGGTCCGTGGCCGGCGCCGACCTGCCTCAACCTTGAATCCGAACGCCGCTTCCTCCCGGAATCCCACCCGCGATCCGAATTGAACGTTTCGCCCCTTTTTCCTTGCCAGAGCCCGCCGCCGTGGTAGAAGGGGGGTAATCAAATCATAAGCGCTGTGCGCCACCGTTACCTGTCACTTCCCTGTTGTCTGGATCCGGAGCAGGTGCTCCATGCATCCCAGCCGGCTGGCACACCGCGGTTCCCCTCCGGAGACATGTCATGAAAAACCAATTCCTAAAAACCCTGACCCTGGCGCTTATCCTCCTCGGCCTAACCAGTTCCCCGTTGTTCGCGCAACTGGGGATCAAATCGGTCGGCTCCGTGCAAAAGAAGGACGGACCGATGCAGGTGACCGTCGTGTTCTCCGAGCCCGTGGACGCGGCCACGGCCGCCGTGGCCGACAATTATAGTCTGGGAGCGGGTGTCACCATCAACACCGCATCCATGATGACCAGCCTGCCCGGATTGAACGAACCCGGCAACGGCGAAGGCTCGCTGCGCGGACGCGTGATCGACAACCAGTGCGTCGTCCTCGACGTGACCGGATTGGGCACGGCCCAGACCACGCTGACGGCGACCGGCATCACCGCGGGCGGTGGCGCGCAAACCTTCACCGGTTCCCGGACCTTCGTGCCGTCGGGCTATTCCTGGGCTGAGACCGGCCGGATCTACACCCAGGCGGGCAATCCGGGTTGGACGGCGCCAGGCCACCGCGAGGGCAAGGTCATTGCCGATTCCGACAATGGCTTTGACATCTTCAACCAAGGTCGCCGGGGTTGGGCGGGCGAAGACGAGTTCACCTTCGTTTACAAGCCCGTCGACGGCGACTTCGATTTCAAGTCGCGCATCGAGTTTCAGGATTTCGCCAGCCGCTGGTCGCGCGCGGGGATCATGGTCCGCGAAGCGGTGGACGACGGGGCTCCGGAAGGCTGCATGCACCGCTATTGCACGTCGCACACCGACCCGGTCAGGGCATGGAGCGATACCGCTGCGGGCGTCGTGGCGGGGAACAACCAGTACGAGTCGAACTACCGGATGAACAGCTTCCTTACGACGTCGCCCGAATGCGGCGACGGCACCCACGCGATCGGCAGTCCAGAGCAGGAAGCCGATACCGCAGGCGGTGGCGGTGGGACCCCCGAGTATCCCCAAGCCTGGCTCCGGTTGGTCCGCGTAGGCGACATCATCACCGCCTATTACAGCAACGATGGTCAGAACTGGAGCGGCGAGTGGGTTCGGGATTTCAGCGCGTCCGAACAGGGCTCGCTGCCGACCAGAATGTACCTCGGACCGATGTTTTGCACCGAGTGGGGGAATATCAACACGGCCAATGTCGGCGCCCGCGAACGCTACTACCTCACCCAGCACCGCTGGGGCCCGCTCCTCACGCCGTACGTCCAGCAGGTGGTCGGCAATCCGTTTGGTTTCGTCGCCACCGTCAAGAACTCGATGACCGTCATGGTTCCCAGCACGCTGCAACTGACGCTTGATGGGGCCAGCGTGACCGCCACCTCGGTCGTGGGCCCGGACGTCAACGGCGTGACGACCATCACCTACACTTCCCCCACGATTCTCGCCCCCACGCAGCACACGGTGGTGGTGCAGTTCGACGACAACGGCGTCCCGCCGAACACGATCATCAAGACGACGACCTTCACTGTGTCCTATGTGTCGATCCCGGAGAGCTACGCCACCACGACCTTCTCCGGCGTGAAGGGCACCCTCATGGTCAGCGGACACAAGATGCCGGACGGTGTCGCGCGCGGCTTGGGCGACAACACCACCGCCGCCACCGAAACCCAGTTGCAGGACGGCTTCATCGACCCGGACACGGGACAGCCTTATGCCAACAATATGCCGGACATGGAGGGGTGGACGCCGGAGCTGGTGGAGGTTCCCTTCAACTTCACGATGACCCCGGATTACGCGGGCTATTTCAGCGGCACCAACCCGCCGCCGGAGGGCACCTATTGGGACAATTCCATGCCGTTGGGCATCGGCATGGGCTTTATTTACGACTCGTTCTCCATGCAGTTCTACGGCTATGCCGATCTGAAGGTGGGCGCTTATACCATGATCGTTAACAGTGACGACGGCTTCAAGCTGTCCTTCGGCCCGAACGCCTTGGATGTCATCGGCACGAAGGTCGGCGAGTATAATGGCGGTCGTGGCGTGACCCAAGGCGCCGATCCCGATCCGGGTTTCAGTTTCGTGATCACGAAGGCTGGCGTCTATCCGTTCCGCCTCACCTTCTCGCAAGGGGCGGGCCTCAGCTTAAACGACGCGAGCATCGAGTGGTACCTGAAGGATGCAGCCGGTAACCGGATTCTCGTCAACGATCCCTCTGCAGCCGCAGTCAAGACCTACCCGAACGGGCGCGGGCGCGCCTACCTCAAGAAGTTCCTGCCGTACCCCGGTTCGGCTGGCGTGGAGCCTCGTCCGACCCTCACGTTCCAGACCGTGGATGATCTGACCACGGTGACGGACAGCTCGGTCAAGGTGATCCTGGACGGCACGGACATCAGCTCGAGCCTGGCCAAGGTCCGGGCCGGCGGCACTCTCACGATGACCTGGACGCCGGCTGCCGATTATGCGTTCGAGTCCCAGCACACCGGCGAGTTCAGCTACACAGAGAGCAACGGCACGAACCGGACCTGCGCCATCGACTTCACGATCAAGGGCTTCCTGCCTGCCGACCTGCCCGCCAGCTCGTTCTGGATCGAAGTCGAGGACTTCGACTTCGACCGGGGCAAGTATCTGCCTGTGGCTGACACGGCAATCGGGACCGATCCGGCAACGGCCTACCTCGGAGGCGGCTACTTAGACCTGGTGGGTCAGGGCTACCTGGCGGCCGTCCTGGACATCGACTACCACAGAGTGATCGGACCGACCAACGACGACGGCTCGCTTGGTGGCTATGTCTATCGCACGGATATTCCGGCCTGGCTCGATCCTCCGGATAACACCCGACCGGGTTACTTCGTCCCGCTCGGGGGCAAGCTCGACGCCGGCGTGGCCAACACCCGGCCCGGCGGTGTCACCGTCACCGTCAACTACAACACGGCCTGGTCAGGCTCATCCTGGTACAACTACTCCCGTACCGTGCCGAACGGCATCTACAACGTCTTGCTGGCGGCTTGTTGGTACAGTGGCGACTCTGCAGAGCCTGGCTATCCCGGCACGATTGACTCCGCGCTGGATAAAGTCACTGCGGGTGTTGGGACCACCAGCCAGACGCTGCAGCGCTTGGGCACGTTTTCCGGCCCAGCCAACGGGACGACCGAAACGCTGACGGTGCTCAAAGGGTCTGACGGCACACCGGCGGTGATCAAATTCGGCGGCAAGACAACCTTGCGGCTGAGCGTGAACTCGGGTGACAGCGATTACCTCGCCCTCGCGCCGGTCAGCGGCGTGCCCGCGAAGATCACCGACGCCACCCCGGCCAACGGCGCGGTCGCGTCCCGCAGCACACCGATCAGCGTGAGGATCGAGGACTTCAACACCACCGTTACGCTCAACACGGTGAGACTGATCGTGGACACCGTAGATGTGACCACCCAGGCTAATCCGACCAAGCCGGCGGACATCACGACGATGTCCTACACGCCAGCGGGTGGCTGGGCCGCCAACAGCACGCATACCTACATTGTGCGGTTCACCGACAGCGCCTCGGCTACGACCTCTGTCACAAACACGTTCAACGTGAATGCGCTCGGCGCGCCGGGCCAGTTCGTGGTCGAAGCGGAGGACTTCAACTACGGCAGCGGCCAAGCGATGCCGACGGCCAGTACCATGCCCTACACCACGGGGGCCTACACCGGGTTGGATGCGGTTCTGAACGTCGATTACTCCAGCGGGAACACCGTGAGTGCGACGGATTATACGCCACCCAACTATCGCAGCACGACCGGCCAACTCATGACGGCAGGTCAGCAGGTCTGCTTCAGCTCAATGGGAGCCGGGGATCGTGGCAGTTGGACGATTTCCGCCAACTACACCATCGGCTGGGCCGGCGGCGGCTCCTGGCAGAACTTTACGCGGACCTTCCCGGCCGGGACCTACAGCGTCTATGCTGCACTCTCCACCGGAGATGGCAGTGACGAGCAAGGTTCCATGGCCCTGGTTACCAGCGGAGCTACTACGACCGCGCAGACGCTCCTCCCGCTGGGCACGTTCCGCGCTCCGACCGGGGGCGGATGGGGCGTCAACGTCCTGGTTCCGATGAAGGATCCGAGCGGCGCGCTAGCCACAGTGAATCTCGGCGGAGCGCAAACCGTCCGGTTCACCTCGGATAGTGGCGATGAGGACTACTTCCTCTTCGTTCCAGGCTCGACGCCGGTTGCGGCATCCATCGTGACTCCGCCCGCGAATCAGTCGGTCGCAGCCGGCGCGACGGCCACCTTCACCGTGGCCGCCTCCGG
>Ga0315274_10004942_pt1 | contig 19558 bp, 18 predicted proteins | sample YL17G02_20_MG_FD_203700 | JGI IMG/M metagenome (GOLD analysis project Ga0315274, IMG submission 203700) | Sediment microbial communities from Yellowstone Lake, YNP, Wyoming, USA - YL17G02_20 | ecosystem: Environmental > Aquatic > Freshwater > Lake > Sediment | place: USA: Wyoming | collected... | reverse complement strand
AAACCACTCGTGTTTTGCTTCGGCAAAGTCCGCAACCATCACCTTGTCCCACTTCTGGAACCAGTCCAGTTGCTCCGCCATTTCCCCCCAGAATCCTTCCGGGTCTTCAATCGACCTCCGGTAAAGCTTCTTATATTCCGCCATGCTCTTGATATATGCTGATTTGGTGAATTCCTTCGGGGGATTAAAGCTTCTCTTCTCCCCCATCATGGATGTAATTCCTTTAACTTCGCTCATCAAATTCTCCGTCTCATTCTTAACCGATTTCAACACCGCGTGCTTCGTTCGCTTCTCTCCGTTACTTTGAACCTCTACTGATGGGTTATTACAAAATTCCCGATATTTCCTTTAGTCCTGAGCGGTAACGCCCATCAATTGAGTATAGGCATTGTTGAGCCTGGTGGCGATGGTCTGAGCGACGCTCCGGTGTATTTTACATCCAATCGGTGGATGGTTCTGGCACAACTGGGCGAGCTCCAGCCCCTTGAACGCCAGCACCTTTGTAGTCTCGATTGCCTTCACTGTGCTGAACATGCGATGGGGAGGCAGTATTGCCGACCAGCACACCAGTTCAAAGTTGGATGCCGCCTGAATCTGGCGGTGCATCATCGGGCCCAGCTCCAGATATATGCCAACGAGTCCGTCCTCAATGATGAATGCCTTTTCCTGGCTCCTTCCCTGCTTGCCCAGGCTCTCCCCAACCTCATAGACCTCGCTGGTTGCCATGTCGGCGATGAGCTCCAGTTGCTTCTCATCCAGCTCGCGAAACATGGGACATCGCTTCAGTACCTCGATCTTTTTCATTCCTGAACCTCCTCGATCTCTTTGAACCAGGTATTAAAAGGTTACTTCTCCGCACCGGCCAGCGCCTTCTTTAATGCCGTCAGTTGGCTCCGGGTGCTGCCGTCCAGCAACCTGTCCCCAATCCGGGCGGTAAAGCCGCCGATTATGCCAGAATCAACTTCGGACTTGATTTCAACCTTCCCGCCCACAATGCGGCCGAGATGTCGGGCCAGCTTTTGTTCATCCTCTTTGGCCAGCGGAACGGCTGTGGTCACCTCAGCCAGCTCTATACCACGGTGGCGGTTCCAAAGCCTCTGGTACTCGTCCGCAATTCCACCAAGAGCCGCAAGCCGGCCCCGGCTGACCAGCAAGAGGACCAGGTTTAAAGCCAGCGGATTTACCTCTTTCATCGGCTCGGAGAGCCATCTCTCTTTTTCACGGAAATGGATTCTGGGGCTCTCCAGAAACGCGGCAAAATCCTTATCGCTTACTAGCTGGACCATCTTTTCCAGGTCAGACTGCCAGCGTTCTAACTCACCGGCTTCCCGCGCGATTTCAAACACCGCCTGCGCATATCGCTTGGAATACGCTCTTACCGCCATGTCTCTTCCTTAAAAACTATTTTATTTCTTCTTCAGGGCATCGCTCTCTTTCAGAACCTTGTCAATGAGCTCGCGATGTGCCTTCTTATCCAGCGCACGGTCAATGACCTTCTCCGCCGCCATGATGGTGAGGTCAGCCACTTCCTTTCTTATCTCGCTGATGGCCTCGTCTCGCTCCCGCTGAATATCGCGGCGCGCCCGGGTAATGAGGCCTTCGGCTTCCTGCCTGGCGCATTGCTTAGCTTTCTCCCTGATTTCATCGCCGGCCTGTGCCGCCCGGGCAATGCGTTTCTGTCCTTCCTTGTCCGCCGCCTCCAGTTGCTTCTTCACCTCTTGTTCGGCTCGGGCCGCCTGCTCCTTAATGGCATCCACCTGCTCCATGCTGTCCCTGATTCTTTTGGAACGCTCATCAAGCATTCTCATCACCGGTTTGTAGGCAACAAAATAAAGGACCACCAGCAGAATGACCACGTTTACAATCTGCGCCAGCAATGTCGGCACATTTATGCCAAGTCCAGCCAGTCCCTCCATAGCTACCTCCTCATTGCCTTCCCGTCCTATACGGCACACTCGGCGTTGGTCACGAGAAAAAGACAGCTATCAGTACCATGCTCATGACGAAGCATACGCCCAGTATGGCGGTGGCAATAATGATAACTACTGAAATTGGTATGCCATCCTGTCCCATATCGGCCTCCTACGCAATCAATGCCAGAATAATGGCGACAATCAAGGCGTAAATGCCGATTGCCTCGCAGAATGCCGTCACCAGAATCATATTGGTCATTATCGGACCGCTAGCCTCCGGATTGCGGGCTATTCCCTGGAGTGCCGAGTAACCAATAAGCCCGATTCCCAGTGCCGGTCCCAGTAACCCCAGCCCGGTCGTCAGGCCCACGGCCAACATCTTCATCGTTTCTGGATCCATATTCAACCTCCTTCAGCGATTTGCCCAGAACATATTTATTTTATATCAGTCCGACTCTTCTCCGTGGTGGGCTACCGCCAGGGTCAGAAAGACCAGGGTCAGCCCACCAAAGATGAGCGCCTGAACAAAACCAACGAGCAGTTCGAGGCCGTAGAACGGCAAGGCAAACACCCACGGTATTAAAAATGCCGCGACGAGCAGCAGTATTTCGCCGGCGGTCATATTGCCAAAGAGACGGAAGGTGAAGCTGACAATACGCACCATTTCACTCAGCGCTTCCAGGAGCCCGACAAAGATGTTAATAAATCCGGTAAACAGTCCCCCCAGCCCGGCCCACAGCCTGCCCTTTACCATCTGCCTGAGGCTCTGGAAGAATTGCCCCACATTTAAAAATTTACCCAGATAGCGCAGCCCCAGCGACTTCAAACCGAAGTACTCAACAAAGATAAATGACACCAGCGCCAGCGCCAGAGGCATGTTGATATCGGTATTGGCGCCGCGCAGCAGGTGTATCTGTTCGCCTTCAGCGTTGGTTACGAATATCGAGCCGAAGCCCGGAATCAGGCTCAGCCAGGCATTGAAGGCAACAAAAAGGAAAATGGTAGTCACCACGGGAAAGAACCGCCGCCCATTTCCCTCTCCGGCAACTCGGCGGCACAGGTCATAAAGCCAGCCAAGTAAAGATTCAAAAGCGCTCTGCAGCCTCCCGGGTATAATCCTCATGCGGCGCGTTATCACGTATGACAGGCAGATAAGAACGACCATCGTAATCCAGGCACCAATGAGGCTGTTGGCGACGGGAAAGCCAAAGAGGTGGCAAACCGTTTCTGCGGGAAGCCGGAATTCGGGATGGGGCAGGCTGAGCCACGCCGGCAGTCCCAAATCACCAACCATCTTTCTGCCCAGCGGACCGACCAGGAAGCCAACGACCAGCAGAATGACAAAGATGAACAATACTCCTACCAGAAGATGTCGGGGCATCCCCAGCGCACCTCGCTTGGCCATCAGCCACTCTCTCCGTTTTTCCTATTTTTCATCAGCGGTATAAGCATCCGGTATACCCCGTAGAAAGCAACGACAATGCCGAGGAACAGTCCCACTATTCCCAGAGCCGGACTGGTATCCAGCTGGCGGTCCAGCCAGATACCGGCCACCACGCCCAGCACGATTGAGCCACCGATGAAGAACCCCACCCCCACCAGCCGCAGGGCCGCCGTCCATCTGCTCATGTTCGCCTCAAAACCCGCGCCAATGCGCAACCCAGTATATTGTATCACCCCACGCTGAAATAAACTACCAGAAGTCACCGAAAATAAAAGAGCCCTAACCTTCAGACGTTAGGGCTATCCACCATCACACATGACCACTATAAACATAAGGCTAATCTATCTGAGCTTCTCCTGACCAAAAAGCCTTGAGAAGTTACCATTAAAGTCCATCAGAAAATTGTGCATGTCGAGCACGTCATCGATTTCAATCTTTTCGTGCCGGTGTTCATTTATCTCGGCAGCGGTGAGGTCGTTCCATGCTACCGGCACTTTCTCTTCCCTGACCACGGCTGCCACCAGGCACTGGGTATGACAGGTTGAACAGAGCACCCTCAGAAACCACATATCTTCGCGGTGACCCAAAATATCAATGTTGTAAGACTCATAGTGCCGACCGCATGAATCACATTTCATCGAGGCCATCAGTTTTTTAATCAGTCTCTCTTCCACCGCTCGTGCTCCGATTACCCTGCCCCGGGTTACTTCAGGATTTGCGCTTGTCAAAGTCATCCATATCAAGCGTATTGATGAAGTCATAGAAAGCCGACAGCTTTTTCATCTCTTCTTCGGATACTTTTTTGTCCTTTTTGTCCGCCTCCTCCGATTCCTCCATAATCGGCTTTCCGGTCTCTTCATCAAGCAGGATACCTGCTTTATCTAAAACGGCTTCCTCGGCAAATATGGGGGCATCAGTTCGCACTGCCAGCGCCAGAGCATCACTGGGACGCGAGTCAATTTCCAGCTGCTTGCCATCCTTGTCCACATTAAGGATAATCTTGGCATAAAACGTGTCGCTCTTAAGGTCGCTGACGATGATGGACTCTATCGCCGCCCCCAGTGAGTCAATCACCGAACTGAGCAGGTCGTGAGTGAGGGGTCTCGGCACCGTGACGCCTTGAAGCTTCACGGCAATGGCATCGGCCTCCGCTGGGCCTATCCAGATAGGGAGATACCGCTTGGCCATTTTTTCTTTCAAAATCACCACCCGTTGGTAATTCATCAAACTTACGCGGATACTGTCAATGGTCATCTCAATCATAACCGTACCTCCCCGCTTTATCAGCCAGCAATTTAATTCTACGTCAGACAGCTATGCTTGTCAACCAGAATTGGACGGATTACTTTTCTAAAGTTACTCTTATACATAACATGTAATTATGTTAAGTTAAAGGCAGATTTTCGCTATCCGGTGTGGTATAATATATATGCCGACCTTTCGGCATTCTGCAGTGAGATTGAAGCCTTTGTGATCAGGCGCCTTGCGATTCGTCAGCTCAGTGAGGAAAAGGAGGAAAGCCTTTCACCATACGCGGTGAAAAGCAGGTTCTCCAGAGGTAGGCTGAGAGACGAAGAGCCCTGCCCGATAAGGACCGCTTTTCAGCGTGACCGCGACCGTATTATCCACAGCAAGGCGTTCCGCCGCCTCAAGCACAAGACACAGGTCTTCATCGCGCCGCTGGGCGACCACTACATGACCCGGCTAACCCACACCCTGGAGGTCTCCCAGATAGGTCGTACCATAGCCCGGGCTCTTAACCTGAACGAGGACCTGACCGAAGCGATTGCTCTTGGTCATGACCTTGGCCATACCCCTTTCGGCCACGTCGGAGAAGATGTGCTCAACGAACTCTGCACGCATGGTTTCCGGCACAACGAACAGAGCCTGCGGGTGGTTGACCTGCTGGAAAATGACGGCCGTGGCCTCAACCTTACTATCGAGGTCAGGGACGGTATCCTGAACCACTCAAAATCGGGAAGCGACGTGCTGGGCGATGGGTGGGGAAAAGTAAATACCCTTGAAGGTGAGATTGTCAAAATGGCGGATATCATCGCCTATATCAACCATGACATTGGCGATGCTATCAGGGCCGGTATTATTACGGAACGCGACCTGCCCCTCAATGCGGTAAGAACACTGGGCATATCGCATTCACAGCGCATCAATGCTATGGTCAGTGATATTATTGATAGCTCGTGGGCGGCCAGCGGTTATGATAAAATAGAAATAGAACGCCCGAAGATAACCATGAGCCCGGCGATACTAGATGCCACCAACGTGCTCCGGGAATTCCTTTTTCAACGGGTGTACCACGTGAAGTCCGCTGAGGAGGAGAGCAAGAAGGCAAGGGAAGTGGTCTGCCACCTGTACCGGTATTTCACCAAACATGAAGACGGACTGCCACCGGAATACTTTACCTACAGTGTTGATACCGAGCGGAGAGTCGTCGACTATATCGCCGGTATGACTGACCAGTACGCCCTGAGGGTAGCTGCAGGGCTCAAAGATTGATTAATAAAGGGAATCAGCGAGCCGATGAGCGCTATTGACGAAGTTAAACAGAAGACAGACATTGTGGGCATCGTCAGCCAGTACGTGGCGCTGAAAAAGGCGGGGCGCAACCTGGTCGGGTTATGTCCGTTTCACAGCGAAAGAAATCCCTCCTTCTTCGTCTATCCGGAACAGCAGAGCTGGCATTGCTTTGGCTGCAACACCGGCGGCGATGTTTTCTCCTTCATCATGAAGAAAGAGGGTCTGGACTTCGGCGAAGCGCTGCAACTACTTGCCCAGAGGGCCGGGGTTACCCTCCCCTCCCGAGCCGGAAGGGACGAGGCAAAAGAGGAGAAGGAGCGACTTTATAAAATCAATGAGGCGGCCGCCCAGTATTTTCACGACCGGCTGCTCAACTCCCCCGATGGAGAAAAGACCAGAAAGTATGTTCAGAGCCGCGGTTTTACCGACCAGACGGTATCCGAATTTCAACTGGGCTACAGCTCAGACAAATGGGATGACCTGAAAAAGCACCTCCAGGAGCGGGGCTACACAGAGGCGGAGCTGGTAAAAGCCGGCCTGACCGTTGAGGCAGAGAGCGGCCGAACCTATGACCGCTTCCGCAACAAGCTGATGTTTCCCATTTCTGATATAAAAGGACGTGTCATTGGCTTCGGCGCCAGGGTGCTTGATGACTCGCTGCCCAAATATGTTAACTCACCGCAGACACCGGCTTTTGACAAGAGCCGCAGCCTCTACGGCATCAACCTGGCCACCGCCGGCATCAGGCAGCAGGACACCGCGGTCATTGTTGAGGGCTATGTTGACGTCATTACCGCCCACCAGAAGGGCTTCAATAACGTGGTCGCCTCCATGGGCACCTCGGTTACTGAAGCCCAGGTAAGCGCACTGAAAAGGCTGACCCGGAATCTGGTACTGGCCCTTGATGCCGACGCTGCCGGCGGGGAAGCCATGCTGCGGGGTGTGGGCTATGAAAACATCCTTGAGTCCGAGATAAAGGTTGTCATTCTGCCTCAGGGGGAAGACCCGGATGACGTTATCAAGGAAGATGCTGATGCCTGGCGCAAGTTGCTGTCCGAGGCAACGCCAACCATGGACTACACCATTAACATGGCTACCCGCAAGCTTGACTTGGGCACAGCCCGAGATAAATCGCTGGCGGTAAAGGAGCTGTTGCCAGTCATAGCCGAAATGAAAGACAAAGTTCGCCAGGCGCATTATGTACAGAAGCTGGCGCATCTGGTCAATGTCAACGAACGCACTATCGAAGCCGAGTTGAGCAGATTAAAAACGGGCTCGGAACGGAAGGCAACACCGACACCAGCACCGGAAAAGGGCACGTATGCACCGCGTGCGTTACTGTCCCCTCGACTGGAGGAAGGTTACCTTACCCTGCTGTTGCAACACCCAGAATTAAAAGCTAATGCCGAAAATATTTTGCCCGAATATTTCCTCAACAGTGAAAATCGGGTAGTCTTTCTTACCTGGAATAAGGTGGATGATCTGGCCAAGCTCAAAGATACGCTGGACCCGGCCCTTCATGAGCATCTTGACGTCATTGCCAGCCGGGAGCTACCATCTGACCGTCTGGACGAGAGGGATGCCGACTACCGCCACCGTCTGGAGGAACGGTACTACAAAAAGTTGGCAGAGGAAATAGGTGAAATACTGGCGCTGGAAAGAGAGGCAAAGGGGGCCGGTGCTGACCTTGCCAAGCTTGTTGATGAGTTAGGAATAGGCTACGCACTCCGCTTAAAGGAAATATATGAGCGAAAAAGCCAGAGACGGTCGGAGAGCAGGAGGTAAGACATGAGCATGGAAGAACTGGAAAATCAATTAGTTCCTGAAGGCGAGCATGATGAATGGAAAACCGGGGAGGAACTGTCGAGCAAGTCCCCGGCTGAAGATAAAGCCCCCCGGGACCAGGCCGAAGGTGCTGAGGCAGAGATGCCGCACGAGCGGGACGAATTCTGGCACGAAGAGCATTTCGCTATTGAAAAGCCTGAGCCAGTTCTCGAACTCATACCGGAGGCACCAATTGGAGGCCTGGTAGAACAGGAAATAGCTGATGACCCGGTCCGCATCTACCTGCATGAGATCGGCCGGGTGCACCTCCTTACCGCCGAGGATGAAAAAACACTGGCCAAAAAGATGGAGGAAAGCAAGCGCCTCAACGAGATAAAACAACAGTACCTGCAGGAGCACGGCAGGTCGCCCACGGCGGTGGACATCGCGCTGGCCGTTATCAGGGAGACCAGAGAGGCGTCTGAAATCATACAGCTTATTCAGGAACAGCTCGGCCTGCCCAGGCCGACCAGCTTCCTTGACACCATCAGCAGTGACAAGCTTCAGGCGAGCCTTAACAATACCATTGACCCGCAGCTGATCTATGATATTTCCTCACGAACCGGACTCTCCATGCTGGATACCGAGCAGAAGCTGATTAATCTGTCGCTCAACGGCAAGCTGCTGACCGGCGATGTCCGTGAAGCCATCAGCCCCGATGTTTCGTTTCCTGATGTTGACCGACTGGTCAACGATAAATCGTTCATCAGAGCGATTAAAGCTCGCGAACACCAGCTTGAGGCCCATTATCGCAGCATTGATTTTGAGGCCAAAAGGGCGGAAAGGCACCTCATTGAGGCCAACCTGCGTCTGGTGGTGAGCGTGGCCAAGAAACACATCGGGCGCGGCATGTCCCTCCTTGACCTGATTCAGGAAGGCAATATCGGCCTGATGCGCGCCGTAGAGAAATTCGACTACCGCAAGGGCTACAAGTTCAGCACCTATGCCACCTGGTGGATACGTCAGGCGCTCACCAGAGCTATCGCCGACCAGGCACGTACCATCCGCATCCCGGTTCATATGGTGGAGACCATAAATCGACTGCTCAAAACGAGCCGCCGTCTGGCCCAGGAGTACGGACGTGAGCCTACCTCCACCGAGATCGCCAAAGAGATGGAGATATCCTCGGAAAAGGTCAGGGAGATTGTCAAAGTATCGCAATTGCCCATCTCACTGGAGTCGCCCATCGGTGAGGAGGAAGACAGCCCGCTGGGGAACTCAATCGAGGACCGGAACGCCCTGCCGCCGGTGGATGCCGCCTCAAAACAGCTCCTCAAAGAGCAGATTGAGGGTGTGCTCGATACGCTCACGCCACGAGAACAGCGCGTCCTGCAGCTCAGATTTGGCCTTGAGGACGGGCGCAGCCGGACACTGGAAGAGGTGGGCAAGGAATTCAACGTTACCCGGGAGCGAATTCGCCAGATTGAGGCGAAAGCGCTGAGAAAATTGCGCCATCCCAGCCGGAGCCGCAAGCTGAAGGACTATCTGGAATAGGGGCTAGTGGAACATCCCCATCAGGTTCTGTGGCAGTTTCCCCTTCACCCCCATCTTTATCAACTTCTGCATCTGGTGGAACTGGTTGAGCAGTTGATTCACATCATGGGTCTGGACACCGCTGCCCCGCGCAATGCGACGCCGTCGGCTCCCCCCGATGGTTCCCGGATTGCGCCGTTCCCCCGGGGTCATGGAGAGTATCATCGCCTCCACTTTCTTCAACTGCTTCTCTTCGACGCCCTGCGGGAGTTTCGCCGCCAGACGGGATATGCCGGGCAGCATTTCCAGCAACTGCCCCACCGGCCCCATCTGCTTTACTGCCCGGAGCTGCGATAGAAAGTCCTCCAGGTCAAAACCGCCCTTCTCCACCTTCTTTTTCAGCTCCTCGGCCTGACTCTGGTCAAAGGCCGCCTCTGCCTTTTCAATAAAAGTGAGCACGTCCCCCATCCCCAGAATGCGTGAAGCCAGACGGTCAGGATGGAATGGCTCCAGGGCATCCACCTTCTCCCCGATGCCAATGAATTTTATCGGCACGCCACTGGCCCAGCGGATGGAAAGGGCAGCCCCGCCCCTGGCATCACCGTCCATCTTGGTCAGGATGAGGCCAGTGAGGTTGACCCGGGCGTGGAAATCCTCGGCACTGCGCACCGCATCCTGGCCGGTCATGGCGTCAACCACCAGCAGCACCTCGGCCGGATGCAATGCCTTTTTCACCTCGGCCAGCTCTGCCATCATCTCCTCATCGATATGGAGTCGGCCCGCGGTGTCAACCACCACCCAGGTGGCCGCCATAGACTTAGCCCTGTCCAGGGCGCGGACGCAGACGTCCTGACTCGGCACGCTGGTGCCTTCACGGTAAACCGGTATATCCATCTGTTTTCCCAGGACAACCAGCTGTTCAATAGCTGCCGGGCGCCGATTGTCCGCCGCCACCAGCAGTGGACGCTGGCCGGAATGCTTCAGATGAAGTGCCAGCTTGGCGGCCGTGGTCGTCTTGCCGCTGCCCTGCAGCCCGACCAGCATGGCCACAAAAGGCGGCTGACCGGAAGTGCTTAATCGACCCGGCTCCTTGCCGAGCGTGTCAATTAGCTCCTCGTTGACGATTTTCACCACCTGCTGGCCGGGGGTCAGGCTCTGCTGTACCTCCGCGCCGAGGGCGCGCTCCCTCACCCGGCCGACAAAGTCCTTGACCACCTTGAAGTTGACGTCAGCTTCCAGGAGGGCCAGACGCACCTGGCGCAGGCCGTCGTCGATGTCCTTCTCCGTCAGCCGACCCCGGCTGCTCAGGGCACGGAATACCTTGCCTAGTTTTTCACTGAGAACTTCAAACATATACAAATTTATTCTAGTTGGGGACTTGTCTGGCCGTCAAGCAATCGACATTCTATATTAAGTCTAATCGTTGTTGGTTTCGTTGCTCGGTTGCAGAACTTGAATGTGTTATCAGGTTGTGGTCTCCTCCCATCCGAGTTTATTCTTTACGGCAGCTAGTATTGTTTCATTTACACGGATAAGGGTATCTTCTGTATTTCTTGCAGGATTAATGATTTCTTTATAACTTGTAACAATCTGATTAAAAAGCTGTGGATGTGTATCTTCATTCACAGTATAGCTAGGGTTACTCTCAGGGCGTAAATATGGAATATAATCATCTATTCTGGCCCACTTCCGGACGTCTCTGCTTGTTACTTCTGCATTAGCTATTACCAGACCAACCAATGGTCGCTGACACCACCATACAGGGACATCATTTCTCAAGGCATCCTCGGTAACGCTTATGATATTGTTTTGGTATGTCTGTAAGTGTCCCTTCTCCATTACTGCATACACTTTTAACAAGTTATAAAGAGGGTGATGCAATACTAATTTAGCCACTTTGTGCGTCTTTAGAATCCCCGATTGGACTAATGTTGTTCCAACCCACATCGCTAACCAAACGTATTCTGTTTGAGATATTTCTTTAAGAAATAAGCCTCTCTGTTCTGCCAATTGATGCCTATTTTCATAAAATTCAATTCCAGTATGTAATTGAGCCTTTCTTCCGAATAGCCCCTTAAGCATTGGGCTTAAAAATATAAGAATTCCTGAAAGAAGAAAAAATATACCACCAAATAACAATAATTGCTCCCACCAAACCCAACCCCCCACGAGTAGTTTGAGTGCAGCCCTTAATATAGAGGTGACCCCCAATGCCGAAAGCGCAGTCCAGACTTCAATCCCCCTCCAACCCCAACGCAACCAACGTAATAGCCTCTTAAACATACAATTATTTTACCACAGTATTATGCTAAAATAACTACCAAATGAAACCTTTTGGAGCTCATATATGATTCCCCTGAATCTGAAACTGCGTAATTTCATGTGCTACCGTGACAACGTGCCGCCGCTTTCCTTTGCCGGCATCCATACCGCCTGCCTTTCCGGCGCTAACGGCAGTGGCAAATCGGCGCTAATTGACGCTATGACCTGGGCGCTCTGGGGAAGGGCCAGGGCCAAGAGTGATGACGACCTTATTCACACCCATCAGAAGGAGATGGAGGTGGAGTTTGATTTTGCCGTTGAGGGGCAGGCGTACCGTATTATCCGCAAGCGCGCCAGACCAAAGCGACCCGGTGCCGCCGGCCAGTCGATACTGGAATTTCAGATGGCCACTGACGGTGGTTTCAAGTCCATAAGCGGCAACAGCATTGCCCAGACGCAGCAGAAAATCACCAGCACACTGCATATGGACTATGACACCTTCATCAACAGCGCCTTTTTGCGTCAGGGCCATGCCGATGAATTCACCACCAAGCGCCCCGCCGAACGCAAAGAAGTGCTGGCCAATATCCTGGGCCTTGCTTATTACGACCAGCTGGAAGACCGGGCCAGAGAGCTGGCCCGACAGCAGGAGTTTGAGAAAGCGCAGCTGGAGAGCACGCTGAGGGATATCAGCGTTGAGCTGGCCCTGAAGCCGGAGTACGAGGCAGAACTGGAGAAAGCACAGCATATACTCTCCCGGATTGAAGAGGCAGCCAGAGAAAAAGAAAACAAACTCAATGAGCTGCGCCAGCAAAAAGATACGCTGGAAAAAAAGAAAGTGCAGCTCGACCAGCTGGAAGCAATCACCCGCGACCGGCAGACAAGCCTGAAACTGCTGGAAGCGCAGGTCAGCCAGCTTCAATCACGCGTTCATGAGTACGAGGCGCTCATTGCCCGGCGCGACCAGATAGAATCAGGCTACCAACAGTATAACGAGGCCAGAAAGCGATGCGACGAGCTCGACCATAAGTTCCGCCAGTTGGTGAGTCTGGAAAAGCAGCAAGCACAGCTGGAAAGCAGGATAAAGGAGGCCAGCCAGAGACTGCTCACGGAACATGCCCTGGTGCAGGAACGGGTCAGGGACCTGGAGAACAGGATAGCGGCGTTCGCGCAGAAACAGGGGCAGATTCAGCAGCTTCAGGCGCAACTGGGCCGGATGGCCGGGAACGAGGAGGCACTATTCCGGAAAAAGCAGCTGAGCCAGGAACTGCAGACAGCGGTCAACTATCTGGAATCAAACATAAACCGGCTGGAACGGGAACGGAAAGAGCTTGAGGAGAAAATCAATCTTCTGGCCACGCAGACGGAAGCTAAATGCCCCCTCTGCGAGACTGAGCTCGGCGCCGAAGGTCTGAAGCTCATTGAGGCCAAATACACCGCCGAGAAACAGAGCAGAGTCGATTCGCTGACGTCGAATCAGGCCGAGCTTGACCAGAAGAGCAACGAACTTGGTTCACTGAACGGCGAAGTCGTCCTACTGGAGAAGCAGTTGAACCAGGAGAAAATCACCCTGCAGAGCCAGGCCAGCCTTCTCAACAAAGAAGCCAATGAAGCTGCCGACGCTAAAAAACAACTCACCACGGAGAGAAATCGCTTATCCGGGATTGAACAGCAGCTGGCCAAAAAAGAATTTGCCGGTCAGGAGCAGGCGGTACTGGAGGAAGTGGAAAAGCAGCTGGCCACCCTCGATTATGACGCCGGACAGCATGAACAAATAAGGCAGCAGATGCACGAACTGGAACAATATGAAAGCCCGATGCGGAAACTAGAAGAGGCTGACCGCTTTATCGACCAGGAGAAAGCGGCAATAGCGCAGGCGGAGACCCACGCCCGGGAATTGCGAACGAGCGTGGAAGCTGATGGACGGAAGAGAGAGGAGTTAGCCAGAGAGCTTGAAGTCCTGCCCCGGTTCATCGCCGAGATAACAGATGCCGAAAACGAGTTCCGGGAGCTGGAACAGCAGCAAAAACAGGCGCAGGAAGCGCTGTGGAATGCCAAAGCCAGACTGCAGCACTGCACCGAACTGGAGAAGAGGCAAAAGGAAAAGGAAAAAGCACTGGCTCAGTCGGCAAAGGAGGAAAGCATTTACGAAGAACTGGCCAGGGCCTTCGGCAAGGGTGGCATACAGGCATTGCTCATTGAAACGGCACTACCCGAGATTGAAGTTGAGGCCAACCGGCTCCTCGGGCGGATGACGGACAACCGGATGCATGTCAAGTTTGAGCCTCAGCGGGAGACCAAGAAGGGCGCTGTCACTGAAACCCTTGATATCACCATTGCCGATGAACTCGGCACCAGGAACTACGAGATGTTCAGCGGCGGCGAGGCTTTCCGCATCGACTTTGCCATTCGTATTGCGCTGTCCAGGCTGCTGGCCAGACGGGCCGGGGCACCGCTGCCCACGCTGATTATCGATGAAGGTTTCGGCACACAGGACAGCGCCGGCATCGAGAAACTGAAAGAAGCGATTAATTCCATTCAGGATGACTTTGAAAAAATACTGGTCATTACTCACATTGAGGAACTGAGGGATGCTTTCCCCACCCGCATTGATGTGGTCAAAACCAGCATGGGCTCAACCTTGTCCATAAACTAGCCATTCACAACCTTAAATATGTTTTAGTCTTAAGTATAAAAACTTTAACCGGTTAGAGCCGGCGCAACATCTTTTTTATGAAGTACTCTGCCCAGATATTGCCCGGTTGCCGAGCCCTTCACCTGCGCTATCTCCTCGGGAGTTCCCGTGGCCACCACGTATCCCCCCAGGTCCCCGGCGCCTGGGCCAAGGTCAATGATATGGTCAGCGTTCTTGATTACATCCAGATGGTGCTCGATGACCACCACCGTATTGCCGGCCTCGACGAGCCGTTGCAGCACCCTCAGCAGTGCCGCGACATCTTCAAAAGATAGCCCGGTGGTCGGTTCATCCAGAATGTAGAGCGTTCTGCCGGTAGCACGGCGTGATAGCTCGGTGGCCAGCTTCACCCGCTGTGCTTCACCGCCGGAAAGCGTTGGCGCCGGCTGTCCGAGGCGGATATACCCCAGCCCAACGTCCTGCAGCGTCTCCAGCTTGTTTCTCAGCTTGGGGAAATGGGTGAAGAAGGCGAGCGCCTGCTCCACCGTCATATCGAGCACTTCGGCGATGTTTTTGTCCTTGAACCGTACCTCCAGCGCTTCCCGGTTATAGCGCTGGCCCTTGCACACCTCGCAGGGGACGGTGACATCGGGGAGGAACTGCATCTCAATCTGGATATACCCTTCCCCGCGACAGGCCTCACAGCGCCCACCTTTCACATTGAAAGAGAAGCGACCCGGCGCATAGCCTCTCATTCTCGCCTCAGGCACGGTGGCAAACAGCTCGCGAATCGGCGTAAAGGTGCCGGTATAGGTAGCCGGATTGCTCCGCGGCGTTCGACCAATCGGCGACTGGTCGATATTGACCACTTTGTCGACATGCTCCGCACCGATGATTTCGTCACAGTCGCCAGCCCTCTCTCGTGACCGGTAGAAAACCTGGGCCAGTTTACGGTACAGAATCTCGTCAATAAGGGTGCTTTTACCGCTGCCGGAGACGCCGGTAATGCAGACAAACTTGCCCAGCGGGATACGGACATCGATATCCTTCAGGTTATTCTGCCTTGCCCCCCGCACCACGATTTCACCACCGTTGCCGGGACGTCGCTTGCTGGGCAGCGGAATCTGCTTGGTGCCGCTGAGGTACTGGCCGGTGACTGATTCCCTGCTGGCCATAATATCCGCCAGCGTGCCCGTGGTCACAATCCTGCCGCCGTGCTCCCCCGCCCCTGGCCCCATATCAATGATATGGTCGGCGGCACGCATCATGGCTTCATCATGCTCCACCACCAGTATCGTATTGCCCAGGTCCCGCAATCTTTTCAGGGTATTGATAAGGCGAGCATCATCCGCCGGATGCAGCCCCACGGTGGGCTCATCACAGATATACAGCACGCCCATCAGCCCGCTGCCAATCTGCGTGGCCAGCCGTATCCGCTGCGCCTCACCGCCACTCAATGTCGCAGAGGCGCGGCCAATGGTCAAATACTCCAGCCCCACGTCTTTCAGGAAGCCGAGCCGGGACTGAATCTCCTTTAAAATCTCCCGGGCAATCATTTTCTCACGCTCACTGAGCACCTTATCGCCAATCTCGTTTATCCACTCCAGTTCGTGCACCACCGACATCTCACAGACGTCCATGATATTCCGGCCGCCGATGGTCACCGCCAGCGACTCCGGTTTCAGCCGTTTGCCCTGACAGACGGGGCACGGTGTGGAGACCATATAGCGCTCAATATCCGCCCGCGAGTTCTCCGATTCGGTGTCACGGTAGAGGCGCCCCATGCGGGGTATCACGCCCTCGAAGCCGCTGAAGGACTCCCTGATGCGCCCGAAGCGGTTGCGGTAGCGGTGCCACTCCCCCTCTTCGCCGTAGAGTATCAGATGGTAATGCTTCTCCGACAGGTTTTTGACCGGGGTGTTCAGCGAGAAGCCGTAATTTCTCGCCAGAGATTCAAGCTGATAGAAGTACCACGACTGGAACTGCCAGGGACGTATTGCTCCCTCAGCGATGGACAGCTCTTTATTGGGGATGACCAGCTCCGGTTCGATTTCCAGCTTGACGCCCAGGCCGGAGCACTCGGGGCAGGCCCCGTGCGGACTGTTGAAGCCGAAGGTGCGGGGCGTTATCTCACCAAGGCTGATGCCGTCGTAGACACAGGCAAAGTGCTCGGAGAAGAGAAGCTCCTCACCATCTATGATGGAGACAAGCACCATGCCGGCGCCCAGTTTAAGGGCGGTCTCCACCGAATCGGCAATCCGCTGCCTTTCGCCCTGCCCGACAACCAGACGGTCGACCACCGCCTCAATGGAATGCTTCTTGTTTTTATCCAGCTGGAATTCCCCAGAAAGCTCATGGAGCTCGCCATCAACCCTCACCCGGACATAGCCAGCCTTGCGCAAATCGGCAAAAACCTGCTGGTACTCCCCCTTGCGGTCGCGGATGAGCGGCGCCATAATCATGATGCGCCTGCCCTCGGGAAGGCCCTGTACCGCGTCCACAATCTGCTGCACCGTCTGGGTGGTGATTTCCCGCCCGCATTTAGGGCAGTGGGGATGGCCAACCCTGGCGAAGAGCAGCCTCAGGTAATCATAGACCTCGGTCACCGTGCCCACCGTGGAACGCGGGTTTTTGCTCGGACCTTTCTGGTCGATGGAAATGGCCGGGCTGAGGCCCTCGATGTAGTCGACATCAGGCTTTTCCATCCGGCCCAGAAACTGCCGGGCATACGCCGACAGCGACTCCACATACCGGCGCTGCCCTTCCGCGTAGATGGTGTCAAAGGCCAGCGAGCTTTTCCCCGAGCCGGAGACGCCCGTAATGACGACCAGCCGGTCGCGGGGAATGGTGACATCTATATTCTTCAGGTTGTGCTCACGGGCACCTTTAACGATGATGGAATCAAGTGACATTTCTCAGCACCTTCCTGTACCGTCCAGAATTATTCTAGCACTGGAGCGGCCGCCCTCACAAGAATTTGTCGTCGAAGCTACCAGGTGCTACAATCAAGGCACGGGTTTTAATGCACGGATACGACCACCAGAGTAAAAAGATAACGGTATCGGACGAGATACGTCTTCGCCAGCTTACGGTTGACGTAGCGCTACTGAAGCTCGATCAGTACCTTCATGACGCCTTTATGGCCGGCCTCTATCAGGTCAGTGTGGTTCACGGCAAGGGCACGGGAACGCTGCGCCAGGCCATTCAGGAAAAGCTGTCCGGACACCCGCTGGTAAAATCATACCGCACCGGCAGGTACGGTGAGGGAGGCGCCGGCGTGACCATCGTTCAGCTTGCCGATAAATAGCCATGCCAACGCAGGACGCGTGTCGATTTGAAAGCACGGCGTTTTTTCGGCTATAATAGCTTTGGTCTGTGGTGAGTGTAGCCCAGCGGTTCAAGGCGCCAGGTTGTGGCCCTGGAGACCGAGGGTTCGAATCCCTCCACTCACCCCATTTTTTTATTCTTTTTTGCCCTTCCTCACCTATTGCACTGCGATAAGTGTGTTCTCTTTCTGTTTCAACAGATGACTCGTAGACCAAGTCCTTCCAAGTTTAGCGTATGGTTAGGGCCACCTGTTCGTCAGTGGGCGTCTCAAAGTTCACCTCATGCTTAGGCGGGTCTTGCTTCTGAGTTAGCAGGGACACTGGTACCATCACAATGAGAGAGACCACCGGTGGAATTAAGGTATCCAAACCGGCTAATTCTGGCGGAATAGTAAAGAACAGAACCAAGCGGAGGATGGAACCAACAATGACGGCGGCCAAAGCACCCCACGCATTTGCCTTTTTCCAGTATATGCCCAGTGTCAGAGGAACAAAGCACCCGGCAAAAACCACATCAAAAGCCAGAACCAGCATCATTCCTGGCTCAGGTTTGACATATGCCACAAAAGCCGAGAGTGCCATTACTGGGATAATCATGAGCCGAGCGTATAAAAGAAGCCTTTCGTCCATGACTTTCCACGCAACCTCTTCCGGAGGTCTTCCCAGTTTTCTGGCTTTTCTCATGCGTAACCATCTCCCAATGTTCCTCTGCCACATATTCCTAGCAAAGACTGAGGCTACGGCTAATGCCCCGCCATTAGCGGTGGATACCCCAGCACCAATAACACCAGCCATAACGAATAGTCCGATAACGGGAGGAAGAATAAGAGTTCCCATCATTGGCAGAACAGTCTTAGGGTCAGCAACTCCTGGAAAAAGCTTTAAAGCCATCAAACCCAAGACTGAAGCCGCCAGTCCGGCTACGAGGGTAAAGAATGCTCCATAGTAACAGCCTCTTACCGCTATTGAAGGAGTCTTAGCGGCAAAGATTCTTTCCATAAAGTCAAGGGCAACAACGTCACCAAGAGCAAGTGCCATAATACCTCCCCAGTTCACCAGTGCCAGATTTTCCACCGATGTTAAGCCACTAAAGTTAATGAAATCAGGCGGAATTACCTCGGCAAAGTAGCCCCAACCACCAAAGTTAACCAGCATCCAGACAACAGCCGCAGCGAATGCGCCAAGGGCAACATAGTCCTGTATCATGTCTGTGGCCGCACATGAGTAAAGCCCACCAAGAAATGTGTATATCAAGACAATGGCACTCATTATGGTAAGCGAGGTGACGAAACTAATGCCAAAAACCACCTGCAGTATGTAGGCGACACCGGCCATGTTGCCTGCAACCAAGATGACAAAGCTGAAAGCCATAAGAAGCCCGACGATGATTTCTACCGTGTTGTTAAACCTCCTGAAGTAGTAATCAGGCAATGTGATTAAGTTCATCCGGTTCAGGGTCTTGGCGTAAAATGCCCCGGTGACCACAAGGCACAGAGCCAGCCCAAGCGGGAAGACAAATCCATACCAAAACCCGCTGGAATACACGCCGGCGGTACTCCCCAGTGTGGAGTTGGCATCTAATGCTTGGGAAAACAGCATGGTGCCTACCAGGAAAAAAGGCAGCCGCTTACCAGCGATGACGAAGCGCCGGCCACTCCCCCGAACGAAGAAATACATGCTTGCGCCAACAATGGTAAAAAATATTATGTACACCATCATGCCAATCTGCATACCAGTCATATCTTTCCCTCCTTTTTAGTTTTTTAATTTAAAAACGACCGGTCCATTCTCATTTTCAACCCTGATTACCATGGTCTATCTGGTAATCCGCGTGCCAGTTTTGCCCTCAAGTGCCTTTACTGCGGTCTCGGGGAGAGTTATTATCACTTCCCGCTCCCGCGATGGGTTTGTTTCTTCTAGGAACATTATGGCGGCCCTGATCTTGGGTTCCATGCTTCCCTTGCCGAAGTGCCCTGCTTTAAGAAGCGCCTTAGCTTGGGCGAGGCTCATATGTTCCAGAGCCTTCTGAGAGGGAGTGGCGAAGTCCCGGTACACATATTCTACCGCGGTGAGGATAAACAGGACATCGGCGTCTATCTCTATAGCTAGGCGGGCTGAGGCGTAGTCTTTGTCAATCACAGCTTCA
>Ga0315274_10004941_pt1 | contig 19561 bp, 45 predicted proteins | sample YL17G02_20_MG_FD_203700 | JGI IMG/M metagenome (GOLD analysis project Ga0315274, IMG submission 203700) | Sediment microbial communities from Yellowstone Lake, YNP, Wyoming, USA - YL17G02_20 | ecosystem: Environmental > Aquatic > Freshwater > Lake > Sediment | place: USA: Wyoming | collected... | reverse complement strand
ACGCCAGACCTCAAGAACCCACAGGAATTTCAAACCCTCGTACTCAGTCGAGTAATGCAAGGCGAATCAGCCGACCTCCAAAGTCTAGCTAAGATTCGGGAACCAACAGCAGTATTCACAGTCATCACAGAAAAACGGCAAAAACTGGAACGCCTCATAGCACTACCACTAGACATTCAATATGAGCCCTGGACACAGCAACTCGTAAGCTACTTTCAAAGCCACAAAGGACAAGACCTATTCCCCTTCAAACGACAAGAAATGTACAACGAAGTTAGAACAATCTTTGCCGGATTAAAATACAGGATTTTTCCCTACAAGCGAGTACGCAAACTAAATGGGCAAGTTGTAAGAAACGAGAAAGGCAAGCCAGTGAAAGATGACATTCCAGAACATTCTAAACCCTTCAGAAATCATGGTCTCAGACACCTACGCAATGTGGAACTACGAGACTATTACGGGTTGACGGCTGAAGAAAGAAGTAGCTATGGAGGATGGACATTGCGCTCAATGATTGGAGGCATAGGTTCAAGCATAGACAGATACGGAGAAGCAGCCTGGAAACCCTACTTCCCAAAATTGCTCAAGAAACGGTTATGACTTGCTGCTCTTGCCTTTCCGCATTGCCTATGTGCCATGATATAATCCTGTGACAACTGTTTCCAATATCCCGTAACCTATTGCCATGACGGTAGTAAGGATAAGAGGGCGAATGGTTCTAGCAGTATCCTGTGATGGATATTTCAAGGCAAGTATTAACGTATATAGTGCTATGCCTCCTTGCACAAGACCGCCTGAACCATAAATAGCAACTCTTTCAAACACTGTTAATGGTCTAAATGGCAATTCTATAAGCGTGTAGGCGACAATGTTTGTTAGTCCAAATCCTAAAACTTTGAAACCTAACAAAGTTGCTGCAACCGCATGACCTAACTCATGGAACAATGGAAAAACATTGACGACTGCGATAAGCAAGTTCAACTGACTTAGCTTAGTCATTTCTGTTCACTTCTACTGATTCATAGGCAGTAATTGAGTTTTCACCTGTTCAATATGTACCTTTGGCTTCCCAAGCTTCCCATACTTTTTTGTGTGTGAAATGCAGTATCCGGTCTGGTTGGTGGGACAAAGTTCGTTCAGGCAGCCTTCGCGTTTGCAGGTTCTCGGGCTATGACGCATGAAAAAGAACACAGAGATTGTGCCGTCACAAGTTTTCATTCTGCTTACTATGACTTCGGCTGGTTTTCTCGTCACTAAGTTATCGCCTCCCCAATGGTGTTGGAATGACCTGGCAAATGTGAAGCGTTTAGTAGTGCTTTCGCAGTCTCAAATAGCCCTATCATTTCCATCATGGTCTTTGTCTCCCTGATTCATCTAGCATTAGTCCTATGAAAACTAGGAAAAGAAAGAAAAGAATCAGTAGAATGTCAGCACTCATGGCACATCATCTCTAGCGATCGCAGGTGTTTTTTGGGTTTCATAATTCGCCTGACTCGCATTTTCATTTTGGATTTCACGATGGAACTGACTCGCATACCTTCCGAGGATTACAGAGCCTCCAAGACTCGCATATTCGCAATGGTTTTCAATTTCATACTGACTCGCAGATGCAGTTAGGGTTTCACGCCCCAGATGACTCGCAAACAAAGGATGGGTTTCATTTCTCAAATGACTCGCAGAAGGCTTCTGGTTTTCACGCGGATCATGACTCGCACCTTGATATTGGGTTTCAGAATTACCATGACTCGCATTTCGATGGTGGTTTTCAATCCTGCGATGACTCGCACTCCAAGATTGGTTTTCACGCTCACCTTGGCTCGCATTTCTCCCGTGGGTTTCAACTAGCGGTTGACTCGCACATATTTTGTGGGTTTCAGAACGATCATGACTCGCACCCTCGAAATGGGTTTCAGTTCTGATTTGGCTCGCAAGTAGATACTGGTTTTCACTAACTACTTGACTCGCACGCATGGATTGGTTTACAAGTTCCTTCTGACTATGATTCTTCAATTCCTGTATGCCCCAAAATCGCTATACTATAGGGTTCAGTCACAGTTAACCCCTCAAGCTTTCGCCAATTCACCCAAAGGTCTGCCAAGAAACGCTTGCTCGTAAACCGCATAGTCAACAATCGAATATGCAGTTTAGCACCTTTCACTTTCTTGTCAACGGCTTCGGCTAGGTCAGGTCTTTTTGCAAGATAGGCTTTCTTTTCCTCGTACAGCTTTCGATACTTGCATTTGTCGGCTTTCTGTTTCTCAAAGCTAGATGCTATTTTCCACATCAAAGTTTTCAAGTGTGGATTATAATGCAGTTTCTCGCCTTTCCGTCGTTTCTGGTCAGGAGCCATACCGCAGTAACTCCAGAGTTTGCTGATGTTGTCGAAACGGCTGATCGGTGTCAACCATGCAAGCAACGCACTGCTCAATATGGGTCCTATGCCTTTGATTTTGCTCAGATAGACAATTCGTAGTTGGTGATGGCCACTCCATCCGTTCAGGCGTTTAGCCAACTGCTTTTCGGTTTCATGCAAGTTGTTGTGATACCATACGAGATCGCCTATTTCTTGCGGTGGCTTCTCTTTAAGGGTTACATACTTCAAAGCCAACACACTAGGCTTAACCGCATCCTTTGACTGGGTTTCACTTATTGGATGACTCGCACAGATGCCTTGGGTTTCACCCACACCATGACTACCAACATACGCGACAATCCTGTTAAACGCTTCAACACGTAGTTTCTGAACATCGTAATACTGTTCCACTAGGAACCTTACACTTCCTTCAAAACTCATTCTTTTTTCACCTCCAAACGTGCCCGACTAATCCAAAGAACATAAGCGGTCAGCAAAAGCACAGCTATAGAAAGAAGCGCACTTGTGCAGAAAGAATAGACAAGAGCGATTTGTATTTGTGACCCAAGAGACATGCCTCGCATCCCCACCAAGAGCATAAAGAAATTTGCACCACTAAGCAGTGAAGTCCCTAGAGTGAAAGCAAGGAAAAGCGTAAGCCCAATCAGTTTCGGCCATTTGATCTTGTTTTTCATGTTTACCAAATCCACCAACCTTTCACATCGTACTTAGGTCGATACTCAAGCCCGTAAGACTGGTCCAGAAGTGCAAGAAAACCTGACGTGGCTTTGATTTCATAGACTTTCCAAATGTTGTGTGTTATGGTGAAGTTCAAGAAGTCAGCATAGTTATCTGTGACTTCAATGATAGATGGCGAATGCACTTCGCCTACTGCAACTTCTAGTCCACGCTCATGCAACCTACTAACGGCATTGTCCAACGCAGTTGTGCGATTCACTAGATTCATAGATGCTGCGCAAATCACACCTCCAAGGATCATAACTATCAATGCGGCATATAGCCAACAAGCAATTACGAAATCATCTGGTTTCTTCATGGTTTTTCCACCTCCAAATTAATGCTTTTACAAAACGGGCATTCCAAAGGAACATCCTTCAGGAAGATTTCAACACTACAATCTCCGCATTGAACCTGACATGGAATGGTTTTCAGTTCTTTTTCACTCCTAACATGAACCATATATTTCGGACACTTCCACCAAACACGACACCACCAAACCTGCGGATACCAACCTTCCGCAACAGACAGTTCTCCATGAGAACAGCCTTCACAAAACGGTTCCTTGTTCAAGTATCACCATCTTTTTCGGTTTTCTATCTTTCCTGAACTGAAAAGCTGGACAAGGATATACTTTGAATGTTGCATCATCGCGTCTTGGTCCTAAGTCATAGTAAGATTTCGGTTTGATCGCTCTCCATCGGTAGACTATACGGTATTTTTCACACCAAAAGACATCAGGGTTAATTTCGCCATCTTCGCAACTTGGAATATCAACCTGAAAAACACAGTTCTCACAACTATGCCTACATTCTTTACTCATACATCAATCACATCCATGACTTTGACACTACGGTCAGTACAATCGTAAATAACAACACGTTCAGAAGCAACCCGATTCAACTCCGCAAGAAACTGAATTTTATCCTTAACCTGATGAATCACAGCGATACTAACCACGTTAGGAAAACTTTTGCTCTTAAACGGTAAGTCAAGACCATCCCAAATAAGATCAGGCTTCAACTCCGCGTTCTTGTTAACTGTGACTGTGTAGTTCGGCAAGTATAAGCCAATATTAGCTCGCTTGGAACCTCCAACATCAAGGATAGGTCCACCATTATTGATATACTCAGCTACTAGCAGATGTCGCTGATGTTGTGCTACCATTTCTTTGTGACGTACCATCATGTACCAGGGATTAAAGATTTTCCAGTAAGCCCTCACAAGCCTTCCTCCCTACTAGCCAAAGCGGATAGAATAAGAATTAGGAAACCAAAGAAAACAGCAGTCATAAACAAAACCATTTGTCCAACATCAAGATTCAAGGTAATTCCCCTATCCATATTTTTCTTTGAATAAAGCATCATTGAAAGCCAAAGTTGAAAGCACACCTGCTAACCAAATTCCGCTATCATTCATTATCATCAAGATTTTGCCGACAGACAGTTTCCGCATTACTGAGTCAAATCCATCCCAAAACTTCAAGCTAGTTTCCTCCTGGCAAACCTAATGCCCTTCGTAACCCATTTTTCCAACGGATTCAACGGTAAAATGCAGTTTTGGCAAAGTTGAGGCATAAGAGAACGTGTATTGTGCTTGTGAGCTTCCACCAACCGCTTATGCTTCTGGCTGCTCCACAAGTCATGAATGCTCGTCGTGTAAGCGTTGCCAAGAACCAGCTGCCCATTATGGTCGGCACAGCACACGGTAACGTCACCATTCCACAGAACCCCGAGCAACACGTAGACATCTCCGCAGTCCGTCATTTTGATGACTCCCCCATAATTGGGAACTTGCCCTGCAATCGTGTGGATACTGGCTACCTGAACAAAATCCACAATGTTCTCCCACCTTTTCAGGCCATACTCGATGTCACGTTCCGTAGTCCACTGCGAAGTGAGCATTTGAATCCAAACCCCAGGCTTATCCATACCCAATTCCTTCTTGATTTTCATGAGTCCTTCAACGTTATGACACACACGCGCATAGTTAGAACCACAACGAGTCTTCGCGTGAACTTCAGGCGTACATTCCAAAGCAATCGTGATGTTGTCAAGCCTACTCTTAATCAGCTTCCTAGAAACCGACTCATTCAACAACATCCCGTTACTATTCAACCGCACCAAAGGAATCGCCTTATTCTTCGCGTACTCAATCATCTTCGGCAACTCAGGATTCAGCAGTGGCTCCCCGCTATAGTGAAGCGTGATCTGGCAAGGCAAAACACTGCTATGCCGACTATGATTGCAAGGGTCCAAATCAAACGAGTTAGGATAAGTCCATTGAGACTGGTCAAGAGCGGATTTGAAGAGGCTAAATGGCATTTCACCATGAAGGTTTCTAGTTATCGACTTTCTAGGGCAAATGAGACATTGAATATTGCAATAAGCCGATGTTTCAAACATCATCACGACTGGAAACTTCGCCATTTCCTTCCGCTTAATGTAACCCTGCAAATCCGCTTCCCTAAAGACAGCGTATTCTTCAGCGCGAGCTTTCGACTCGTCACGATTAAGATACTTCCAAACCCAACCCATATCAGTCATTCACCTAAGATCTCCTTCAACAGTTTGAATGCTGCACAATTCGTTTTAGTAGCACAATACGCTATGTGAACGCACCCAACACACAACTCAGTCATTCTATCATAGATTTCACTGGCAAAAGCCGTTTTCCAACCTGAATAAGGACACGTTATCAAATTCGTTTTCAAACCCTCACCCTCCAAAGTTTACTCCGGTTCTTATTGAAAGGCCGAGTACGCAACCGCCTCAAATGACCAGGACAATACGGCACACCATTCCTGTTCAAAGCCTCCGCATGAGGAACCCAATGTCGACCCTGCTTGCAGTAAAAATCAAACAGGAAACGACTGACTCTCATACCAATATACCATTGACTCAAAGTCTCATACTCCCCCAACATGATTGGCAATACAAACGCCGAACATGCTTACCCTTCACGCTAACTATGAAGTCACCAACACGCAACGCCTTACCACACCTACCAAAACTACAGACTAATTCAATTTCATTAGCCCGCAAAACCGCAACAGTCCTATTTGACAACCTATAGAAATGGTGATAGTCAGTTTTTGCTTCAATCATGAACTATAGTCCTCTCCTAACGGTTTAGCAACACCATTCCCATTCAGGCCCTCACGCAACGACCCAAGAAGAGTATTCAGAAGATTCTCATTGCGCTCTGCCCAACGCGGATAACAAAACTCAATCTCAATACTCGTCGGATGCGACAAGTCCCCAGTCTTAACAACAACCCCGTTACTATCTTTGATAAGTTCAATCCGGCTGTACGGTAAAGGAACACCCAGGTCTAACGTGGCATGTTCCCCAACAAACTGAAGGCTCCGGCGAACACCCTCCCAAACCTTAATATCCATAATCAAACCACACTTGGTAAACCCATTAGCAAGCAACTGTACGGCTTTGCCCTCCGACGCGGGCTTACGGATAAAAACGTTCACACGGCCAGTCTCAAACCACTCAAGTCGCCCTAAACGCTCACTCCAAACAAGCATTCGGTTCCTAGCCCTAGTCACCCTCCAACCAACACTCTCCGCAATCCCCCGCATCAGTGTAACAGGCACAGTCGCGCTCGCCCTAACGTTATGAAACCTTAGGCACTTACCGCCTACCCTACTTTTGAAGTCATATTTCCACTTGGATCGTATATGGTTGATGTAGTCGCGGTTTGGCAAGTATGGTAAATCAAGGATTCTACAAAGGTTCTTAGCAGTTAGGAAATGGTCCTTATCGAGTAACTCACGAACTTCTGATGCCCTCGAATCCGTATGATTAATATGACTATCAGAAAACTGTGTCATTCGGGCAAAGACCTCAACAACTTTGGTAACTCGATCTCACTCCACAATTGTGCATATCGCTTTTCATCTTTCGTGACTTTGACATCGCGTTTCATGCCGTTCTGATACTCGCAACTGCCATTCTTACAAGTCATTTCAAATCCTCACATCTTCTTTCGGTTGTGAACTGTAGCATGTTTTTTGTTCATTATCGTTTGCCGTGTGAAGTGAAAAGTGTCTTAGTCCAACAGGGTCAATACACACATGATACCATGCTTCATGTTCGGGAAAATGACCACATTGAGGCAGAGTCCAACGCGCTATTTTCTGTCCACAATTCTTACAGACATCTTCATCCTTCCTCGTAGCTTCCACGTGATCACTGACAGCGATTCTTGTTTGTTCCTCCATCATGCTTTCAGCCTCAACCATTGTTTAAACGCGAAATCCATACACCGCGCTAGAATCAGGTGTGTGCAGCCTTGGCACGAATGACAGTCAGGACCATTACAATCTAACATTCACTTAGTCTCCAAAAGTTTAGTTTGACATCGCGCTTGTCCCAATGCCCTTGCCTTGTGTTTCTCTCTGGGAATGTGAAAAGCTTGTAAACCCGAAACCTTGAATTCCGCAAGAATGACTCTCTCGACTATATTCTTGCCCTTTCCACCTAAACGATAACCATAACAAGGATCTGTGACTGCTTGGATACCTTGCTTCAATTGTTCCGCTAACGTAGGTTTCTGAATTTCAAATTCGTGAAGCCAAGTCCATTCTACATTTGTTCGCCAATTATTCTGTCGCCAGTAATCTAATTCAACATAACCACAGCGAGGGCAAGCTCTCACTCAATCATCCTCCTTTTCGGTGAAGCCTTTTCGGTAAAAGGGTTCTCGGGAGGGTTGGGCTTGCCCAAAAGATGTGGTTGCACATTGGAGACAAGGAAAAAGGAGAAAAGAATGGGTAAGCGCAACCCACAATTTGTCACCCGCCCATTACGGAGCCAGTCAGGAGCCCCCGCTAAATTGGGCAATGTCGTGGGTGCAACCTTGAAACATCTACCTAGGATAGACCTTTCCCGATTGGTTGGCACATTGTAACGTACTATCCTCTCTTCGAGGAGGCGAGTGACTAGGATATTTCTTAATGAAAGAAGAAGAGCAACCCACATTTAACAATCCACTCTCTTTCTAAAGTGTTTACATCTATGCCAATGGAGAACCGAACCGCCTCTCCCAGAATATTTGCTAGTTTTGGCTGAGTAATAGTAGAAGTGGCAAGCATCATGTTTTCCTTTGCCCCAATCGCATTGCGAACGTAAACTTTGCGTCAATGGGAATCCCTCTCAAACAGGTGAGCTTTCAAATCGCTTGGCATTCTGTCTTGTTCGGTCTGTTGCAGTTGCTTGATTCCGGCTAGTCCATGTTTCTTACGTCTAAGACCGCCTAGACCATGGGTTTGTACTTCTTGGGCTAGGCTCCAATCCAAAACCTTCATTCATTATCCATCCATTCTTCGATGATGTCTTCGGGTATCCATTCAGAACATTCTGGGCAGAAACCGCCTTCAAGTTTTGAGTAAGTCTCCAAAAGCGTTCCGCATTTAGGACATCTCATTCCGTTTTAGCCTCCGAAGGAATCTTCTGCCAATTATGAAGTCCAGTAGCAACCTCACAGAAATTCGCTATATCTCTCAAACAAGTTTTCTCAAAGACGCATTCATAATCCGAGTCATCGTAGAAAGCATATTGCCTCCAATTTGCGTACCATTTGATATGACCTAGAAGACAGTTGTCCTCTCTTGCGATTACTTGCCAAACTTTCGTTTTGCCAGATTCGCTATGTCTCAGGTATTCAATTCGTATGAATTTGGGATACGGCTTCTTTTCTTGCTCTCGTTTTTCTACTGAAGTTCTTTTAGCGAAAAGACCTTCTTTCATGTGGCAGTCACCTTTTCCTCTGAAACCTGATCGTAGAAGTAAACAGGAATCCCTAATGTTTCCGCGTATGCAATTTCTTCAGCAGTATGTTCACCAACAGCTTTGCGATCTATGACAACAACAGCTTCAGAAGACCGTATCTTTAGATAATGCACCTGCTCCATCAAAGGTCGCCTTTGCTCAAAGTCTCCATAGAAATCTCCTCGAAACCAAACAACCGTGAAAACAGCATTCCCCATCAATGTCAAAGTTTCAAGAACTTCACGATATTTGACTCTCCATTCAGGCTTCGTGGAACCACAAAGACAAATTACTTTATTATGAATCTTCAATGGCAAGGCTAGAGTCTCCCTGGCAACGGAATATACACTTTATTTTCTCTCTGATGGTTAGTTAGAATTTGGCTGCGTTTTCTCCGACCTGTATCTTCAACCAGTTTGTAGTGTTTCGCCTTCGCAAACAGTAGTCCAATCGCATGACTAGGATCGCCATATAGATGCTTATCTAGGCCGTAGAGTCTGAGGTCGTCACTGGTAAACTCAGTTTTGCCATCAGTCACAAGTTTGCAGAACAATGTCGTTAGTACGGCGCGTTCACACGGCGTTAAAGGTTCAGGGTGAAATGTGACTGCACTCATTTTTGACCCTCTTTCAATTTTTCACGCGTTTCTGGCACGGTAACGTAATGAGTCTCCTCAGAACCAGAAAGCAACTCTTCCAATGAAACCCATTGTTTCGCGTCATAGTCTGCCAAAATCTTCTTGTTCTTACGATGAAAGTAATAGACCTCATCAAGTAACCGAGAACTTTCTAGTTCCAATTGAGAGAACGTTTTGGCTTTGTCTTCGAGTTGTTTGCGTGAAGGATGCACTTGCTTGTCATATTCTTTCTGAAACGCAGAAAACTTGTTATTGAAATCACGCAACCAAATCTCTATGAAGGCTAAATATTCACCTTGAGTTTTAGTGTCTCTTTTGGGAAACTTGTCTAGGGCTTTCTGCAAATCCTTGAGTGGTTTGTTACATTCCATAGTCATCTATATCCTCCTTTGGATGCTCCAATTCATTTAGAAAGTCGTTGAGGCAACCTTCACACCAGTTGCTTCCTTCCTTCACTGGTCTGCCACATTCTCCACCACCATGACTAGCGTGAACACAACAACACTTTCTTACCAGAGGTTCTTTCGGTAAAGAAACTCTAGCTTTCTGCAAATCATCTAAGTTCATTTCTTCACCTTTTTGAAGTAACAGAAGAAACAATCGTTCAAATCCATGAGTTCTCTAAAATGCGGGCAATATCCCCTATGCAAATCCACAAGACCAGTCATTCTCGCAGTCTCCAAACAATGTTCTTCTTTCTCTTAACGTGAGCATCTCCAATCCAGTAGAGGCTCCAGCCAACCATCCAAATCAGCACGATACTTGGAAAGAGCAGAACAGTGATCAGTTTCCATTTACGGTTCATCGTTTCTCCTCCCTTTTGAGCATCAAATAGGCACTTTTGAAAACCCCATACCTGTCCTCGTCACGAAGCCTACGGTACTTTCTATCGTCTAAACGGATAGTTATTAAGAGTCTAGCGAAAGGTGCGATGATAGCAATCATCATTCCAATTAGAATATAATTTGAGTAGGGTTGCCAAAGATTGACCCATAGGAACGCGATCATTTCAGCTAGTTCAGTATGGAATATGTAAGAGAATGTTGCAGCACTTACAGCAACCATGAAGACGATTTGAACATCGACTTTTTTCCTCATCTTAGGTTGCCTCCAACTTGTGAAAGACATGAACCCAAACCAACTGCGAATCCACAAACCCCTTCAACGGATGAATATGGTTCCAAACAGTCACGAAATCACTAGCACTCACGCAACCTTCCTGACTCCAACAGTATGAAGCGACAACTCCCAACGGTATCTTGAAAACATAGTCAACCTGAAACGTTCCAGCTAACACTGTGAATGTGTCTCCAACATCAGCGAGTTTTCGTGTTCGGCTAGTCCAAGTCTTCCTTCCCGAAAGCAAAGGTTCTGTGAAGCGAGTCATGAAAGGAATAGTTCCCTTCATGGTTTCGTCAATCTCCCTTCGACTTTGGCAATGTGAATGAAATGAATCACATCAACCAAACAAGTCTCATTCCAGATTGTTTCGAGACTAGGGAACAAAGCAAACTGTCGCCAAGGTCCATACCATTTGACTTCGGCAAGTTTGTCACCGTGTTTTCGTGAGTAAACACCGTAAACTTTTGTTCTAGGTTTAGAACCGATTTCTCGCAATTCCAAATAGTCTGTTTCTTTCCTTACGTTTTCAGTCATGGTTTTGACCTCAGTATCGCGTTTATCCATGCAACCGCAACATGCGAATCCTCAATCGTGAGCAGACGCATTCGGTAAAGCCATTTGTTAGTAGCAAGAGTCATGGGACTTGCACCTCGATTGTATGAAGGTATTTGTGGCAACTAGAACAGAGAGTTACACAGAACAATGGTTCGGAATAGTCGGGATGATGTCTAGTTAAGTTTCTTATGCTTCCGCATATTTCGCATTCTTTTCCCAGAGGCTGACATTGTGCTTTCTTTTCGGCTTTCCTTTTTTCTGGATTTTCTTCGTTATAATTGTGATTGTAATTATCAATTCTTTCTTTGAATTGCCTTCGTTTGATCGCATGATAGTCTGGGTGATTTATCTTAAAACGTTCTCGCCAAGCTAATGTTCTCTCTGGATGCTCCTGCCTCCAAGCTTTTTGTTGGATAAGTCTTCTCTCTCGATGTTGTTCTCTCCACTCTTTTTGTTGAGCATAATGCTCACGATTGTATGTCTTCATATAGGCTTGTTTGTCAAACAAATCAGGACACGACCTTTGCTTCTTGCTCTTGGTCTTTGATGCTACCTGGTGTCAGCAGTTTCCGAAGTTTCGGACAGCCTCTCTCAAACCCGTTGATTGTGTTGATAAAGCGCTGTGCTTCAACCCGCTTTTTGCGTAGCCAAGCAAATCTGCTGTGAATTGTTCCTTGAGAGATGTTTAAGCGGTCAGCAACTAGGCTTAACTCCATCTCGCATGTCAATCGCATCATTTCCAAGTCGCGCTTAGTCAGTTTCGGCATATCCTGACCTCCCCATAACTGCATCTCGCATAGAACGAGCAGTTTGATTACGCTGTTCTACCGCGAGCATATTCTTTCTTAACGCAAACAGTCTGACAGCGTTCTTTGCTACTGCTACATCTATCTTGGCGGTCATCTGACGAGCAATGCCTCCCCGTTAGAAATGATTTCAACACGCTTCGTGAAAAAATACAGATAACCACTTGTCAACCGTTTCAGAATTTCCCAACGGATAAGCTGACCAATTGCCTCGTCAACACCGTTATCATCCCACGCATGACTTCGCACTTCTTCTTTTACCTTGTTAATTGTCCATCTGTCAGGCCTATTGCCATTTTTGAGAATGACTACAACGCGACCCAATGCCGTTGTCGGTTCATTGAGAACTTCAACTGGAAGCGTTAGAGTTGGTTTGAATTGCGTGATCTGAATAGTCGGCAATGTTTGACTGACTTGAAGGCAGTCTCCATTTTCGACTTTGGGTTTGAGTGGAGAAAGGTAGATAGTAGGTTCGGGAGGGCGTTTGATTTCTTGCTGAATTGGAGTAGAGCTTGTTATGGTTTTCGGTTGCTCTAGTCCATGACCTCTTTCTGCGATAAGGATTTTCGGAGTTATTGTAGGTTCTTTTGGTTTCGGCTCGAACACGTTTTTGAATCTATGAATGAACTCGTCAACATCCATGAGAACAATTTTGTTAGCCTGTGGACTACGGATAAACTCGCGTGTCGCATGAAAAGTCTCGCGGTGTCTAAACTTGATTTTCTGGTTGATTTCGGGTTTTTCAGGATGCCAAACCCATGCTTCGCCGTTGTCTAGGCTTTTGAGGCTGTCATACCACTTGTTCAGTTCTTTTTTGTCTTCATCGGTCTGTTCTTCAACCCAAGCCTGGATCGCTTTCTTGTCTTGTGGTGCTAGTGTGCGGAGAACTATGAGGCAATCGGACTGCGTGAGAATGTCCTTGTTCAAGACTGCGCTTCGTTGAGTAATCAATGTGCAGCCTAGATTATGGTTTCCACCGCGACGCACGAAGTTATCAACTGCGCTAAGGCACAAGTTTTCTTCAGGACCAATAGGCCGTTGAGGAGCCCACAAATCCGATTCTTCAATGAACACATGACGTTCTGCCCTGTTCAAACGGTAAAGTTCGTTTAGGAAATTGCTCACGATTTTGCGAGCTATGTACTTGCTGAAAGGACTAAGGTCAAGAACGCAACTGATGTTGGATTCAACAATAGCCTTTGCCATTTCAGTTGATTTCTCAGGTACTAGAGGCAAATCGGCATGTTCCCCACCGAAGACCACAATGGGTAAACCCGAATGTTGACCGTCACTGCTGACTCGTAGACCCCACCAAATTCCCATTCCATCAACAACGACAATCGGGATTTTTGCCTTCATCATTTCTTCCGCTTGAACGCTTGAACAATACGTTTTTCCTGCTCCTCGTTTCGCAAGATAACTGATAACCCAAGTGACAGCTTCATCAGGCAAGGCCAAATCTGGAGAGATTTTAAGAGGACTCATTCTTCTTTCATTAGCTCCTTTAGTCGTGATGCTTGCTCACGCGCAAACTGCTCACACTTGCCATGAATCTTGCATTCTTCCCCGATACAACGGAGACATTGAAAAACCAAATCAGCCAAGTGATTTAGCCTCCTCTTCCATGTGCTTTCAGTTGTTGCTCTTTGTGCCATTTCTTATCAGCGTTGAACAGTTCCGTAGCCCGTTTCTCAATTTCTTCTTGAGTCGGTAATTCATAGTCTTCTCGGGCAATCATTTCCATGCGCAACTGTTTCTTTGCTTTACCCCGATAACCCGCCATCTTGATTTCATGTAATTCCTTGCGCCGGAACAATTTGTCTCGAAGCCAATTCAAATTGAAACTTGGCAGATGAAGCCCGACGGTGCGATATGGTTTCTTGCAGTTGTTACAAATCTTGTCCCGATAGCGATGCTTCTTAGGATTATCATTGATTGTGTTGTGACAGTTTGGACACACAAGTTTAGCCAACACTTATGCCTCCTTTTTCTTTCTGCGTTTCTTTCCGTACAAAACTTGGTCGGCAATGCGATAGTGCTTGTTCAACGTTGGCAGCCCATCAGGAGTAAACTTGTTATCAGTCATTTGACAACCTCCAACTTGAACTGTTCAATGATGCTTTTGATGTAGGCATCTTCCGTGAATTTCTTTTGAATCCGAGCAAGCAACTTGTGTCCTTGAGTTATTGCTTCATCAAAGTTGTCTGCTAGAACATAGTGATCCTGATCAGAACTCATTTCTCCGTACCCAACGATTGTTATTTCATAGATTTTCATTCTGGTTTCACCTTCTTGTTTCGTGCTTTCGCATTCCCGTGTTTTTCAGCTTCCAAATCAGCTTTCAACCCTTCAAAAAGAGGGATATACCGCGCCATGTCCACACGATCCTGACTCACGCTTTCCATCCTCCTTCCCATTCTATTTGACACCTTGCACGCAATTCGTTGAGTCGCTTGTCACGATCAGAAAACACGTTGAGTACAGCCACAACTTTGCCAATATCTTTCATTCTCAGTCCTTCTTTTGCTCCACTCTTGATAGCAATGAGAGTTAGCGAACAATTCCATAGAAAATCGAATGGTTTCTTTTGATTCAGATTCTTTGCTCCTTCAGCAATAACACAAAACGTTTTGCCAATCTCTTCAAGCCCAACATTTGAAATACAGAAATGTGTCTCATCAATGAGGCGTAGTAGATTTGAATGCAACTGCAAGTATCCTAGAACTTCATCAACTTCACTCACGCTTTCACTTCCTCCGAAATCACTTTGAAAACACGATTGGTTTCTTCCTTCGTGAATGCCGTGTATGGAATACTCAGGGTTCGTATGCCATGTCGTTTAGTCAGCAGTTCGCGGAGACTTTCGTCGCGGTCTTGCTTGCCATTGTGAACTTCACCGTCAACGTAAACAGCCAGATTCTTGCTTCGGAAATAGAAGTCAGGCGTCGTGGATTGAAGACAGAAAACCCGGTCAGTCTCACATTCCAAACCTGCTTCGCTGAATTTGACTCGTAGAGCTTCTTCGATTTTGCTGTGCTGCGGACTCATTTGGGCCTTGCGTTGTTCCCAGGTTTCTTTCGGTTTTTCTGAATCGTACACCGTGACAGGAACTTTCGGCAATTTTGACAATCGTTCAAAACAGAGGGGGCACAGGTCTTGTTCGCCTAGGGTTTTCATTCGGCTGATGTGAGTTGCCATTTTGCAGTTGTCACAGGAAACTAAGTCGTTGATTGGGTGACGAGTATCTGAAGTATTAAGAGAGGTTTCAGCTTGTTGTTTTGCTTCACGCCGTGAAGCACCGCTTTCTAATCCCCCAACTTGTCCAGCCTCAGCTTTTGTTTGGTCTTTGAATTTGCTGGGGAGGTATTTCACAACGAAACTATAGGATTTATGGATTTTTTCTGATGTGGTTTTGGCATCGTAGCCTAGTTTAGCCCATTCTGAGACTAAGCGAGTTTTTTCGTTGTCGGTTAGGTCGTTGCGGTTTAGGTTTTCGCTTCCTTGAATCTGCAATACTTCTTCATCTGACAAGTCTTTGACAACAACGGGGATCATCGTGAGTTTGGCTAGTTGCGCTGCTTTGAGTCTTCGCGTTCCTGAAATAAGTTCAGGTTGTTGTTCCTTATCAATTCTGATTATAAGTGGTTCTAGGATTCCATGTGTTTTGATGCTTTCTACGAGTTCTTCTAGGTTTTCGTTTAGGCTTTCGGTTCTGCTTTGAAATAATGGTGGTTTGATTTTGTCGGCTGGAACTAATGTCGTAGCGAAACCTTGTTCAGTCATTCTTATGCCTCCTTTGGGCATGTTTTCATTGCCCGCCGGGATTCGAACCCGGGATCTCCGACCTGGGTTTCGCGTTGATACTGTGCAACTAACGCGGTGAGAACGTCGTGTAAAGACAGTTCCTTTTTCTGTTCAGCCAAAAACTAAGCCTCCACAGTGTTCATGAGAATGAGGTCGGTTACGAATCCAGCGACGGATTTCTTTTCTTTGTCAGCTTTTTTCTTGGCAACTTTGTAGGTTTCTTTTGTGATTGTGACGGTTTTTTGGTTTGGCTTCGGCAAGTAAGCACTTCCTTTTGTTAACCGTTCCTATAACCGTTCTAGTATATTAAACTTCACAAAGACTTGAATCTTAACCGTTCCGATAACAGTTCTATAGTTGTAATATAGACGAATCATCAAGGAAAACAATAAATATGGTAACCGTTACCTAAATCATTGAAGACCTATGCCGAGAGAAGGACAAACCACAGTAACCATACCAACATTCAGTTGGGAAAGGGCACTCAAATACTATAAGAAACACCAGAAAGAATTAAAAAAGAAAGGTATCCATTCAACCTCTAAACTGGTTGATTACTGGATCCTTGAAAAGTCTTCTCCAGAATGATACGGCAAACCACGCAGCCAGCCCTTTCATTTGGATAGACTACACTCACCTTTTTTGAGGCTTCATAAGAAAGCAACAGACTTTTAGTTTTCACAGTTGGAACAAGTTTGAGAGTCAATCAGTCATCTCCTAGCGCGTGACACTAAACAGTGAATCAATATAAAGACTGTGTTGAACCGTACATAGCACTCTAGGGAGAGTCGCACAACCAAAAAGTGAAACTGAATGTTCGGATTGAGGCAAGTCAAAACCAAAGTTGGATAGTGTGATTCTTTAGCCTTACTTGCCCCAAACCTCTCCAATCCGTAGATCAGATCGGATATATCGAGGACCTGCTAAGCAAATATCATTATGGCAACTTTCAGAATTTAAGGTTTTTGCTGTTTTCTTTTCTTGAGCATATCCTCTAACTCCTTGAACACTTCGGGGTCGCTGAGCAAATCCAGCACTTTCCTTTCCTTATCAGTAACCCGCGCCTGAGTTGCACCAAGAAACTCCAAGTCATCAACAACTTCACGATACTTGCCCCTCAACTGTTCAATCGCGGGTTTGCTGTAAGGCGCATCTTCACCTCGGACTTTGCGGCCTTTAATCTTCTGAATCCAATTACGCGGCGTACCCACGTTTTCCAAAGCAGTTTCAACAAGTCGTCGCCCGTCGTGAATGCTGAAGGGCACACGCGCCCTCCTGCCAATGTATTCAACGGCCCGACTTAAACTCTGGTAACCCAACGGTCCATGCGGTTTCTCCAAGGTGAGAAACACGTTCATGTCTTCACTCCACTCTACCTCATAAGTGTCGGTCATCCATTCCCGATACTTGATGAGTCCACGCTTTGCGAGTGGAGTGATGAAAGTTTCTTGTCGGACGCCGCGGTATTTGCCTTTGCCATGACCCTTCACCAGTTCCGGCGGAACACTGATATGTGGACAATCTTGGCTAGCCCAATCCTCTTCAAAGTGGGACCACTTCAGGTTTGAAAGGGTTTCCAATGCTATTCCCGAAGTGCAGGCCACGCAGATAATCGCTCTGTCCCGGGGATTGAAACAGTTCTCATAAAGAAGCAGCCGTTTTTCTCTGCCAGGAGTTCTAGGCGTTCTCTTTGCCACGTACTCCATTCTTCCAGCTTCACGCTGCAACTCCCGATAGTTACAACGATAAAACGACCGAACGGCATTGACGCAGTTCCAAACCGTACTTTCAGGATAAGGACACGCAGTAACAAACCGATCCAGCAAGCCTTCAGCATCGCGAGCTTCATAACTGGACTTCAAAGAAAGCAACTCATCTGGTGTTTTCTTGCACCAATCGCAGTAGAGCATCAGCAAGTAAGCGCGATTGGCTTTTGCACCGTTCAGTTTCTTCAGCCAAGATAAGACAAAAGGGTGATGCGTGGCCCACTGGTCCAGAACGTTGCGGACTGTGAAAGGATACTTTTGAGGCGACACGATGAACGACCTTGAATGGTGAATCTTACGTTCCTTTCACTCTGCAAGATAGAGCGTAATCATTCATTTCAGGTCTAGGGAATATCGTGAAATATAGCAGATGGTCTTTCGGTTGACCTTGCTCATTATAGAGATATTCGCAAATCTCTTTCAGACTCTTTCGGAAAACTCTGTTTCGCCTTCCCAAATTTTTCATTTGTCTTTCACATTCCTCCTTGAGTGCTGAATCTCATGTTCCATTCTGGGCACGTTTGAGCAGAAATGAAACTGGATCTCCAACTATCTTCTCGATATGGTACTCTGGCAATACGGTTAGACTTGTTGTAACAATCACTAGGTCATCTGGTTGCATTTTCTGTTTCTCAGCTTCAAGTTTTGCCCTGCCCCGCAATACCTTAACCTTTCTAATTCTAATATCGCATTTCATTTCTTTCATTCCCCACCCACGACTTCCTTGGTCAAACTTTCCATGAAATCAGCAACTTCCGTCGGTGCTGTGAAAAGTGGTGTTCCATCCAGTCCTCTCACGAGTTTGTCTTCTTGCTTTGCCTCACCCTTCCTGAATAGAAAGTAGTTCAAGATTGCATGATAATCTTCAATTGCATGGCAACGTCTAAAATAGAATCTGCCCGATTTGAATTTGAACCATATTGACAAAGCCATAATGTCCCTTTGTTCTATCTCATCCAGTAATCGCAGGGCATTTCTGATTCCTTGCATGGTAGGTCTAAAATAACGATTCTGAATGTGTGCTTTTTCTCCCCAACGGAATTTGAAACCTTTTGATTTGCTTAGGGTTTGGAATAAATCTTCATACCATCCGTTTCTTACTGAAGGTTCTTGACTTACCATATGGCTTCGCAGATCACCATTATTTGCTTTTGAATAAGAAAGTTCTTTCATTTTGTTTCATTCCCCACCCTTTTCTAATGGTTCTTCCCCAAAAAGCAATTTGGCTAGATTCTCATACCATTGATCGAGATTAACCCCAAACATTTGAGTTCCCATATCTTCCATGCCACCAATAGGATCTAGATCTTCATATTGAGGTCTGATTTTCCAGATGTCTGAGAGTTGTTCGCGGTCTAGCAAAACGTAATCGCTTTTGGTTTTACCGTCGACCCATTCTTTCCTTTTGTATTGATAGACTGCTTCGCATTTTTCATCGGAATAAGAAATTAGCGCGGTGACTTCAAGTAAGTGGCATTTCGGATTATCACATGCAAATCTTTGTGTATCTATCCGTTTCAGAATTTCAAAGCATTGAGGGCAAGGTATCTGTAATTTGCTCCTAGCCAGTTGATGTACCATCTTTCATTCCTCAGTCTTCTTACTGAACTCTGCTTCAAATCTCCGTCGTTTCCTCTCAAAATCTTTGAAAGATTTCTTAGACCTCTTGGTTTGCTCTTCCAACTGCTTCATTTGCTTGCCCAAATCTTGAATTTCATTGTAAAGTTTTTCGGCGCGCACCTTTATTTCAGACCAACTTTCCTCTTTGCTCATTCTTTTGTTCCTCTGAGGATTACTAAAGCATTACAGGTTTATAACTTTATCGCTTTGACACTCAAGTTATATTAAACCTTATCACCACAAATCTAAAGTTAGTGTTCCAGAGGGTCTGTAAAAAGTCCATACGAAAAAGGATTTAAGGCGGATCGGTTGTTACGGTCTTAACCTAACTCTCAGGTCAATCACGCCGCATCCTTACAAGACACTGCTTGTATCAT
>Ga0315274_10004940_pt1 | contig 19561 bp, 13 predicted proteins | sample YL17G02_20_MG_FD_203700 | JGI IMG/M metagenome (GOLD analysis project Ga0315274, IMG submission 203700) | Sediment microbial communities from Yellowstone Lake, YNP, Wyoming, USA - YL17G02_20 | ecosystem: Environmental > Aquatic > Freshwater > Lake > Sediment | place: USA: Wyoming | collected... | reverse complement strand
TTTTGCCGAGTTTCTTGATTGGTCAAGGGGTCTTCGTGACCGGGCTCTCGATCCTGACCTTAGCCTTGCTCGGCTGGCGCTCAGCGTACACTTGGGTCATCCGCCAGCCGTATCTTCGCGAGCGCGTGTACGTGCTCGGGGCGGGAGAGCGAGCCAGGCGATTGGTGGAGGCTCTGCGCGCCCGCCAGGAGCTGGGAATGGATGTCGTAGGTGGGGCGGGCGCCATAGACAACGGCTCCCTGACACGCGACGCCCTCGCCGGCACCCTGATGGCGCTTCGAGAGAGCCGAGGGGTAGATTGCGTCATTGTGGCGATGGCCGACCGCCGTGGCACGATGCCGGTGCGCGAACTAGTGGAACTCCGGCTGGGCGGCATCAAGGTAGAGGAGGCGACGGCGCTACTCGAAAAAGTTTCAGGCAAGATCGAAGTAGATGAGCTTACACCAAGCTGGCTGGTTTTCTCCGAGGGATTTCGCTTGAACCAGTCATCCCTGATGGCGCGCCGCCTGATCTCCATCTTCGTCTCGTTGATCTGCCTGATCGTGGTCTCGCCGCTGCTCCCCTTGATTGCCTTGGCCATCAAGCTCACATCGTCAGGGCCTTTGCTCTTCCGGCAGGAACGGGTGGGGAAAAACGGCGTGGTTTTCACTTGCTACAAGTTTCGAACTATGCGGGCCGACGCGGAGGTGGATAGCGGGCCCCGGTGGGCAAGCGAGGACGATCCACGCGTTACCTCGGTTGGCCGTTTTCTACGCTGCACGCGGCTGGACGAGATCCCGCAGCTTTGGAACGTGTTGCGAGGCGATATGGGCTTCGTCGGCCCGCGGCCGGAGCGGCCGGAATTTGTCGAGTTGCTGAGCCGCGAGATTCCCCATTACGACCTGCGTCACATCATCCGGCCGGGCGTTACGGGGTGGGCTCAGGTTCGATATCAGTACGGGGCCTCGCTCGAAGCGGCCAAGGAAAAACTGCGCTACGACCTTTACTACGTCAAGAACATGTCCATATCGCTGGACCTTCTGATCGTGTTGCAGACGATCAAGATTGTCTTACTGGGAAGGGGAAGCCGCTAGTGGAGACTTGGTCCGACTCGTGCCTCTCCAAGGCAGGGAAGTGGATGGCCAGGTTCTTAACCGAGCAGGAAGGCTAAGTGAGGATTGAGTCCCGGCTTTCTAAGCACGTTTGCTGCGCTCTGAAGTCCGGTGATGAGCCGACGCTTGTGTTCAGCCAAAGCGTCTGGGCTTGAAAGAGGCGTGACAGTTGAGACTCAGCACCACAGGCGAAGCTGGGGAGGATCTGATAATTCATTCTTCCTGTGGTTCACCGGTTGGGAAGATTCCCGCAGTCCTTGAAGGGGTTTTGTGGCGTTGGTGGGCGTTCGCGTCCGGGTTGGCAGTGGCAAGTTTGCTCGCATTCCCTATAGTCAAAGGCATGCCAATAGGACTCGTGCCTGTAGTGTTGGGAATCGGGATTGCCATCGGCCTGAAGTATTTGCCTGCACGTCCAATGCATTTCCTCAGTGGAATGATATGCGGCAGTAGCGGACGAACGTGGGTAATCCGGGTTTGCGTGTTAGCGGCCCTCCTTCGGTTGCCGGTGATCCTTTTTCCATCCGTCCCAGTGAGCGACCATCTTGCCTTTTACGGACTGGCGACCAGGTTGGCTTCCGGGCAAGGTTACGGTCCAAAACTCCTGTACCCTCCTGGGCAACCGGCCTGGCTGGCAGTTTGGATATTCCTATTTCGCGATAACCTGAGAATCCTTGCTGCCGTCCAGAGTGCGCTGATCGTCCTTTCCATTCCACTCCTCTATCAAGCCGTCAAGCCTTATTCGGAAAAGGCTGCACGCTGGGGTTGCCTGGTCATCGCATGTTTCCCTTCACTAATACTCTGGTCCGGCACTCTTGGGTACGAGACCACCACACTGTTCTTCTATGTGGGGCTTTTGTCGCTTTACTTGCTCGCGCTGAGAGCGACGGGATGGTGGGAGATCTTGGCTTGGGGTATCGTGGGATGCGCCGCGGCTCTGGCGGCGTACGTCCACCCGACTTTCCTTAGTTTTCCTCTGCTGCTGGTGTTCATCCTCTGGCTGAATAACGAACGCCTTCGCCGAATCCTTCTGCGGGTTGCGATTGTAGCTGCTTTCATGGCTGTGCTCATTGCACCTTGGACGGTAAGAAACTACAGGAAATATGGCGAGGTCTGTCTTATTTCTGCGAACTTCGGGAGAGTCCTTTTATCGGCGAACCATCCGAATAGTGATGGAATTTTCTACCACACGGCGGATATCGGCGCTGATCTTAATCCCATCGCCAAAGACCGTTTTCAACGTGACCTCGCTCTGAAAGCCATCCGCGACAATCCGCCTAGATTCTTTGCCTTGGCCGTCAAGAAGGTCGTGTACCTATGGGGCACGGATACTTCCGTACTCGATTTTGTTCTGGGCATGCCTCCGCGTGGCGGCCTCGGAACGAAGATGTTTCTTTCTGCTGTACTCAACGTTGTTTGGGGATGGTTTGTGTGCGCCTGGTGCATTGGTGCGACGCGCGGCGCGCCATGGCGGCTTCCTCACAATCGCGTTGAGGTATGGTCTGCGGGCTGGATCGCGCTCCTTTGGGCAGTGCATGTTGTAATGGAACCTCAGTCGCGTCACCATCTCCCGTTGCTGCCCCTCATGGCGTTGATTTCTCTTCCGGCTTACTGGACATGGGTCTTGGGTGGAGACCGGTCTACCGCGGGCGGCCTCCATCACGACGGGAAGGAAGCCAAATAGGGGGAGAGAACCGCCTCGGACGGTATCGGAAGGAGAATGGAGCGCACTGGCAAGATGGCCATCGGTCGGGAGAAGGCCAGTTTCGATTCAATGCCAACGTGCCGGCAACGTGGGAACAAACCCGCGACTGGTCGAATCTAAAGCGGATTGCAGATGTACCTGGAAATCAAGAAATTCTCTCAACATACTGCGCTCTACACCATCGGTAACCTCATTTACCGTGGCGCTTCTTTCCTGCTCGTCCCACTCTACGTGCACCGCCTAGCCCCAGCCGAATATGGGACACTAGAGCTGATCTATGTTACGGCTTTCATTGTGCAGGCGGCGTTTTCCGGCGGAATTGCCCATTCAGCTCTGAGGTTCTATTTCGAATACGACCGGCCTGAGGACAAGAACTCGCTTATCAGCACCACCCTGATCGGCAGCTTCTTTTTCGCGCTGATCGGCGCAATCTTGATGTGTCTGTTTGCGCCCTCTTTGTCGGGGTGGTTGCTGGGCACACAGGCCTACGCTCTGGCCTTCCGACTCGTGGCCGTCTCCATGGTGGTTGAGCTCTCGCGGGAGATTAGTCTGGCTTATGTCCGTGCCAAAGAGCGGCCCGGGTTCTTCATCGTCGTGTCAGTGGTGCAACTGGTGGTTCAGGTCGCGGCGAACGTCTACACCGTTGTGTATTTGCGCTTGGGGATAATCGGGGTTGTCGTCGGCAATCTGGTCACCAACCTGGTTGTCTGGATCGTCTTGACCCTGTATACGACTCGTGAATGCGGCTGGCGCTTCCAGGCGCGGCACCTCTGGCCGGTCGTGAAGTACGCGTATCCATTGTTGGTGTCCGTGCTGAGTTCGTCGATCTTCCAGAGCATGAACAGGTATTTCTTGAACGCCTACAAAGGCCTGGGGGAGACCGGGATGTTTGCTCTCGCGTTGCGGATCGGCACCGTGGTGCCCGTTCTCCTGGTTATCCCATTCACGAACGGTTACGGTCCGTTCCGTTTTTCGGTGATGAAGCAGAGCAATGCCCGGCAGGTCTACGCAAGGGTCCTAACCTATTACGCGTTGGCAAGCACTTTCCTGGTGCTGGGCATCTCTGCGGTTAGCCGGGAATTGCTTAGGCTGATTTCTTCGCCGGAGTATATGCCTGCGTACAAGATTGTTCCCCTGGTCTTGATCCCAGGGGCGTTGAGCGGGATCACTTACTGTCTCCAGACCGGAATCTATATCGAGAAGAAGACAAGCCAGATTCTGGTTGTCTCTGTGGCTTCGGGAGCGGTGAACCTAGGGCTGTTATATTTGCTGGTCCCCCGCTGGGGAATGTTCGGAGCGGCCCTGGCCGGGTTGTTGGCAGCGTTGTACACCGTGACCCACACCTATCTCGTATCGCAGAAGATCTATCCGGTGAAATATGAATTCGGAAGACTGGTCAAAATCTACCTTTTGGCTATCGTGATCGGAGCGCTGGGCATTCATCTTCAGATCGAGAGTCTGTGGCAGGGTTTTCTCTTAAAAGTGTTCTTAGTCGCTCTGTACCCGGCGCTTTTGGTACTGCTCCGCGCCTATACCAGCGACGAGCAGAGCAAGGCGAAGGAGTTATGGGTAAGCGCCTTCATGAGATTTCAATCGAAGGCCGCGACACTCTGATTCGGGTTCTTCTCCCATGATCTATTTCGGACTCCTAGTCTATCTGTTCCTGTTATTCATACGTCCGGCCGAGTGGGTTTCGGCTGTGCAGGGTTGGCCTCTGGAGTTTGTTGTACTTGCTTTGGTCGGTACGGCGGCCCTCGTCAAGGCTTTCGTGATGAATTCCGCTGGTCGACCCCGTGGGATCCCGGTGCAAATCCCTCTCCTTGCCTTGTGGGTCGTCGCGATCTTTCTCTCGAATGCTGTGCACGGTAATCTTTGGGCCGCGAGAGAATTCACCCTTCTTTTTGCCAAGCGGGCGCTGATCTTCCTCGTTTTTTGGCTGGTGATTGACTCCACCCGCAAATTGCGCGGGGTGTTAACGCTTACGGTTTTCTTGGTTGCCATACTCGCAATTCAGGGGATTTACATGAAGCAAAACGGCGTGGGATGGGCCGGTCAGCCAATGTACTGGGGGGACCGGATCCGGTGGGTAGGGTTGTGGGACGGGGCCAACGTCCTTTCGCTGTTATTCGTATCGACCGTTCCGTTTGTTTTGGAAATGATCTTCGGTCCCTGGAAACTGCTGAGTAAGTTGTTCGGCCTCTGCACCGGGGGGCTCATCTTGATCGGCATGTACCTCGCGGCTTCTCGTGGCGCCTGGGTAGCCCTGGGCGTTGTGTTCCTGGTCTATTTCAAGAGGCGACTTGGCCGTGTCGGTTTGGCGCTTGCCGCGCTGGCCATTGTGGGGATGATTGCCTTTGGGCCCTCGCGCCTGATGCACCAAAGCGAAATCGATAAGAGCTCATCGGCACACCGGATCGACATGTGGGCTGAGGGGATTGAGATGTTGAAAGGTAATCCTGTCCTGGGCATTGGCAAAGGCCAGTTCCGTTCGTACACCCACATGCTGATCGCCCACAACACCTTTGTCCAAAACATGGGGGAGACCGGAATGGTCGGCCTTTTTATCTGGGTGGCTCTGGCGTATTCTTGCTTTCAGAGCCTGGGAATGGTCCTCCGGCACGAAAACCAGCTCAGCGTTTCTCTCGTCTCACTCAGACGCGCGGTCTTGGTGAGTTTTATCGCTTACATGACTGCCTCCTTGTTCATTTCGACTGATTTTGAGCCCTTCTATATCCTGATTGCCTTGAGCTCGGCCCTGTTGACGATTGCCAGGCGGGAGGTGGGGCAGGAATTGCCGGTCAAACTTAACCTGCAGAGTCTTCGCAATATCGCTCTCATTGAATTCGCCGGAGTAGTGATGGTTCACTTCGCGGTGATGTTCTACTACCGCCGCTGATTCATGATTCGACCACCCAAAGTCTGTCAGGTTGTGCTAACCCGCCAGCCTGGGGGCATCGAAAGGATGATATGCAATTTCACCGCTGCCCCTACAATGAAGGGCCTTGACGTCGTGGTTTGTTGCCTGGATGAAGTAGGTGCACTCGGCAGCCTCGTCGAAGCTTCGGGGGGACGGGTAGCTATCCTGAAGCGCAAGACGGGTTTGGATCCCGGCTTGATCGTCCGTCTGGCCGGCTTTTTCCGGAAACAGGACATCAGAGCCGTTCATACTCATAGCCTGGACCCGATGTTTTATGCCGGATGGGCGGCCTGGCTGGCTGCCGTGTCCATTCGATGGTGGTCCTGTACCCGGCGCTTTTGGTCCTGGCCCGGACCTTTGTGCCTGAAGAACAAACCCGGGCGAAGGAGTTCTGGGCCAGAGCCTTCATGTGCCCTGCTGTTGAGTCTTATCGGGTATATCTGCGCCTCGACGTTTATTACGACCGATTTTGAGCCTTTCTATATGCTGGTGGGTGACCGCGGCCGTGTTGACGATTGCCCGGCAAGAGTCCGGACAACCCCTGGCGGTCAAGCTGAACCTGCGAAATTGTCGTACTATCGCTCTGATAGAAATTGCCGGGAGGGCTGTGCAGTTCACTTTGCGGTAGTGCTACTATCACTGATCTATGATTCGACCGCCCAAAATCTGCCACGTCGTGTTGAGTCTTGAGCCCGGGGGCCTGGAGATGCTCGTGGTGAGCCTGGTCCAGCGGCCTGAATTGAAGGGTTTGGAACTCCTGGTCTGCTGTCTGGATGAACCGGGACGATTGGCCGGGCATATTGCGTCTTCGCGCCGGAATGTTTTGGTCGTCCGGAGGAAACCGGGTTTAGATCCCGGGCTCATTGTGCGCCTGGGAAGATTCTTCCGCCAGCAACGGCCCACCGTCGTGCACACCCACAGTCTCGATCCCATGTTCTACGCCGGCATCGCCGCCTTCATGGCCCGTGTCCCCATTCGGCTTCATACGCAGCACAACACGCATCTGAAAACATCCCGCTGGAGAGACAAAGTCAAATTCTGGATTGCGGCTCGTTTTTTTACCTCCATCGTTGCCGTTTCCGAAGAGACCCGTCGCGGACTATTACCTTACGCGATCCCGCAACGACGACTCATCACCATTCTGAACGGGATTGACGAATCAAAGTTTTCGAACCGAGCGAGGGACGAAACGAATTTGGGCCTGGGCCGTGCCGAGGCGCGCGAATGGACCCTCGGCACGGTCGCTAGACTCTCCCCGGAAAAGGGGATCCGCCGACTGATTGAGGCGTTTTCTGGCGTATTGGAATCCAACGCGAACGCGCGGCTGGTCATCATCGGAGATGGTCCGGAGCGTTCCGAATTAGAGGCTTTAGCGAAGAGGCTTGGTATCGAACGCCAGGTAAACTTCCTGGGATATCAAGAGAAGGTGGAAGACATGCTTCCGCTTTTTGACGTTTTCGTTCTGCCCTCGGTAACGGAAGGCATTCCCCTGGCATTGCTCGAGGCCATGGCCGCCCGTCTTCCCGTGATCGCAACGGCGGTCGGGGGTGTGCCGGAAGTTGTGGTTCATGGCGAGTCCGGAATTCTGATTCCGCCCGACAATGCGACTGCCTTGGCTGAAGCCCTCCTCGATTTAATGACCCACCCGGACAAGCGAGCGAAATTGGCTTCTAACGCGGAAACGCGTGTCCGCGAGCACTTCAGCCTGAGCGCTGTGGCCCGGGCTTACCGGCGTTTGTATCTGGCCGATCCTCCGGAAGGGGCCTGGGCGCGGGTCGTCAAGAAATACGTCTTGCGAGCGTTGCCGCGGCGATGGATGTTGTGGCAGGGTCGCAGGGACTGTGCGCAAGTCGCGCTGACATTTGATGATGGGCCCGATCCGACCTACACCCCCCGAATTCTGGAAATCCTGCGAAGAAGCAATGCGAAGGCCACCTTCTTTCTGATTGGCGAGAAAGCGGCGAGGGAAAAGGAACTTGTCCGCCGCATTCTCGAGGAGGGACACGAAATCGGCAACCATTCGTATAGCCACCCCCAGTTTGAAAGCCTTTCCTGGAAGCAGGCCGTGGCGGAGATTGCCGAGACCCGGACATTGCTTGAAGGTCTTCAGGGAAGGGAGTGTCGCTTCTTCCGCCCGCCTCGAGTCAAGCTGTGTTTGACTTCCATTCTTGGCGCCTGGCTAAAGCGGATGACCGTCGTCATGTGCAGTAGGGATCTGAAAGACTTTCGAGCCGAACATCCCGATGAGATTAACACTCAACTGGCTGCTGATCCGATTTCGAATGGTGACATCATTCTGTATCACGGGCACAATCCCGCTGCGCTGAGCGCGCTTCCCAGAGTAGTTGAATGCGCTCTGGGTCAAGGCCGGCGGGCGGTTACGGTATCCGAAATGCTGGCCTCATGACTATGCGCTTTATATACCACCACAGGACGGCAGGGCGGGGAGCAGAAGGCAATCACATCGCTAGCCTGGTTCGAGCACTCGAAGCGGCCGGCCATCCCGTCACCCTCGTCTCTCCGCCTGGCGTGGATCCGTTGAAAACGGCGGGCGGCGTGCCCCTGGACAAAGGTGCGACAAAACCGGCGGGGATCCAGGGCCTCTGGCAGTGGGTTAGCTGCCATTGTCCGCAGATCGTATTCGAAATGCTCGAGCTGGGGTACAACCTGTACGTTCTGTTCCGATTGCCACCCGTGTTGCGCCGTGACCGGTCAGCAGTCTATTACGAGCGCTACGCGTTTTTCCTGTTTGCGGGCGTCCTGCTGGCGAAATGGTGTGGCCGCCCGGTTATTCTGGAAGTGAATGAGGTGACGGGCATCGAGCGCGCGCGCGGCTTGATCATGGGCTGGCTTGCCCGCTGGTCGGAGCGAAAGGTTTTTGCACGAGCCGACAAGATTGTGACCGTCTCGAGTTTCCTCCAACAACAGGTGCTCCAACGCGGGGGCAGGCAAGGCGGGGTCTATGTCCTGCCGAATGCAGTTGACCCCAAACGGTTCGGGGTAAACGGTTCCGGCCGGGCAATCAGGAGGCAGCTCGCCCTCGATGGTTCGACAGTGGTCGGGTTTGTGGGCTGGTTTGACCGTTGGGACCGCCTGGAACTTCTGGTCGAAGCTGTCAGGGACCTGCGCCAGACGCATCCGGAGTTGCGGCTGCTTCTGGTGGGAGACGGGCCGGTCACGCGAGAGCTGCGGGCCAAGATTCAGCGGGAGCAACTTGCGGATGCGGCCATTCTGACAGGGCCCATCCCGCGGGATGAGATCCCTGCTTACATCGACGCCATGGATATCTGCGTGCTTCCCGATTCCAATCCCTTCGGTTCCCCCCTGGTGCTATTCGAGTTTATGGCCATGGCGAAGGCGGTCATCGCCCCCGATCTGCCTCCTATTCGGGATGTTGTGGCAGACGGAGAAACGGGAGTCATTATTCCGCGGGGTGACGTCCGCTTGCTCCGCGAGGCGATTCGTACTTTGACCGAGGATGCCCCCATGCGAGTCCGGCTGGGGCAGCAGGCGAGGCGGCAAGTGATGGAACGCCACACCTGGGAAGTTAATGCGCGATGTGTGGCTGAACTTGCGAAAGAAGTCACACCCGGAAGCGACAGGGAAGAACGATGACACGCGAGGCGCTGTATTTCGTTTTTTGGACTTCTGTCTTTTTGATTTTCTACACTTACGTGGGATACCCCATCATCATCTTCTTGCTGGCGCGTCTCCGTCCCTGCCCAGTTCAGAAGCAAGCCATCCAGCCCAAAGTCTCGATGATTATTGCTGCTTGCAATGAGGAAAAGATAATTCGGTCAAAGCTGGAGAACTCCCTGAAGCTGTCATATCCGAGGGAGTTGCTCGAAGTTATTGTGATTGCCGATGGCTCCACCGACCGAACGGCGGAGATCGTAAGCGCATTTCAAGACCGGGGGGTGCAACTGCTCTATCAGCCCAGGCGCGAGGGAAAAACCGCAGCCCTGAACCGAGCGTTCCCCCCAAGCAGCGGCGAGATCCTCTTTTTCTCGGATGCGAATACACATTATCAGGCGGACGCCATTGAGAGACTGGTGCGCAACTTTTACGACCCAGCGGTCGGGGGCGTATCGGGGCGGAAAATTCTGCTTGCTGATAGCGCGAGAAAAGCCACAGAAGGAGAGACAGCTTACTGGAGCTACGAAGCTTCGCTCAAACGCGGGGAGAGCCGGCTTGGCTCGATTGTGACTGCCGACGGCGAGGTTTTTGCCATGCGGCGTTCGTTGTTCGAACCCATCCCAGCCAAGATCGTCCACGACGACATGTACCTGACCCTGCGGATTATCGAGAAGGGCTATCGCGTCGTGTACGAGGACGAAGCTACCTCGGCGGAACACGCCTCCAACAGCTTGCGCGACGAGTTTCATTTGAAAGTGCGGTACGTCTCCGGAGGGTACCAGATCCTTTCGGTTTTTAAACACTTGTGGCTACCCCCCAAGAAGTGGTTCGCGCTCGAATTCCTTTCCCACAAAGTGCTCCGCTGGATGATGCCCTTTTTTCTCTTGGGGGCGTTGCTGTCCAGCGCGGTAATCCGAGCGCCTTTCTACCAGGGACTTTTCTACCTTCAGGCGCTCTTCTATCTTGCGGCCGTCATAGGGTGGGTCCTGCACAAGAGGGTGCATAGCTCTCTTCTTTATTTCCCGCTCTATTTCTCGATGGCGAACGGAGCCGCGCTCTATGGCTTTGTCAGGTATTTCGCCGTCGGCCAAAGCACTTTATGGAGAAAGGCGGAGCGATGAGAGGCAAGCAGGCTCCCTCCTGGCCTTTCTCGCCCGGGGGGCTAACAGCCCACCCTTCCAATCTCGAAGACGGCCTCGAGCCTAGTCGGGGGTGTCAGCCCTCGCGTGTCTCGGGTGACCACGCGAAAGGACCCGCGGAGCAAGGACTAGGCATGCCCGGGAGTTCCGCGGGTCGTAGCGTCGCCAACCCGGAAGCCGCGTTGCTCTGGCAAGCAGTCCGAGAGCACGGATGGCCCACCGGACTCGAGTTATTTGCCTCCCGGCTTCCCGAATCCAGGGCTCGCGCAATCCGCTCCGAACTTATGCTCCGCCACACCTGCTGGAAGGGATTCCTGGACCCACATCATAGGAACGAAGTTCTTGTCATCGATCCAGGGTACGGCAGCGTTGCGGTTTCTCTTTCGCGAGAGTTTGCCCGTGTTGTGGCGCTCTACACCGATCCCGACCTCATCGCGGCCGTCGAAGCCAGGGTCAAATGGCTGGGGATTAAGAACATTGTGTTCAAGCTCGCGACCGACCTGTTGTCGTTCGAGTTCTCGAAAGGGTCTCTGGATGCGGTTGTTATTTATGGCCTGCCCGCACGAGCGCTCCCGCGAGGATTTCTGGAGATGTGCGGGGAGTGGCTCTATGTCGAGGGGGTCCTTTATATCGCCCTTCCCAATAACTTGGGGATTAGGCGCCTCCTTCGGAATCCGGGAGACCCGGGTTTGCTCACCTTTCTCAAGGGATTAAGGCCGATTTTCCCGAGCGTCGTGGCATTTCGCTATGATGGCGATCTGATGCGAGCCAGTGAGCTCACTCCCCTGCAAGGTCCCCATAAGTCGCTTCGGAAGAAGATAATCTCGATCCTGGCGCCGTTTGTCGCGCCTGGATTTGGAGTCTTCGCGTCCAAGACCGTGAAGCGGCGCTCACTTTATGACGAAGTGGTTCGAGCAATCGAGAAGGAATACGCCAGCAAGTACGGGCAGACCCTCTCACTGGTTGTCGAGCGCCATCTTTTTACCAATCTGGCAGGGTTTACGTTAGTGGTGCAGTCCGAAACAGCACGGAAGAAGATGATCGTCCGGCTTCCCTTTGATGATTTGGCCCTGAAGCGATACGAGAGAAACTACAGCATGCTGCAAACGCTGGCCGCGCTGCCCACGGCCGGCGGCGGTTGTTTTCCCCGTGCGGTCCTTTCCGGCGCCGTCATGGGCCAGGAATTCTTCGTTGAAAGCTTTATCGAGGGAGCGTCGGTGAATCGGCGGTTGCTGGTTAGGCCCAACAGGTATGCGGAGGTCATCTCGGGAGCCATTTCATGGATTACGCAATTGCACGTGGCTAGTGCACGACCGCAGGTGTTCGATGATTCCCTGGTCCATGAACTGATTGTTGTGCCCTTGACGCGCGCCTTCTCGCTCCTTTCGACACAGTCTTGGGGGGATGAATCTGGCCTAATCAAAGAATTCTTGGTCAGGTCCTTCAGGGGACGCAAAATCAAGCTGGTTTTCTCCCACGGCGATTATTCGGTCGACAACGTGCTGTTTGACGCCCGGACCGGCAAAGTCCGGGGCGCATTCGACTGGGACTTGGCCGAAGAGCGAGGCCTGCCTTTGCTCGACGTGTTCTATTTTCTCTTTACGGCTGAGCGGATGCGGAGAATGTCCACGCCGGGGGCGATTTTTGGTGAAAAACTATTCCCGCTCCGTTTGACGTCGGCTGAACGTAGCGCACTGGAGGGGTATCGTCAGGCGCTTCAGGTGCCCGAGGATTTGGTTTTTCCGCTCGCTTTGATGACCTGGGTGGATCATGTTGCGCGGCGGCTTTATCGCCCGGAGTTTTACCATTTTCCTCATTGGAGCGCTGACCATGCCGGCACTTCGCTGAAGACAGCGGCTGATCTTATCCGGGCAAGAACGTAGCGAAGAACGTGAATCGGTTCGAGAGTCGAGCATGAGCACTATCTGGTGGATCGGGACGGCTGTTGCGCTCGTTGCCGCGTCCGTGATGGTGGCCGAACTCGGCACGCGTCGGTGGTTGCGTGCTCGCAGACGGTATTACCTTTGGCCGCCCAACCAAGTACTGGAGCTTGAGTTCGACCCGGAACTGGCAAGACATATCGGTCCGCGCGCTCGCTTCGCCGTCAACAGCGACGGGCATCGGGGAGAACCGGTTCCCCGCAATGTCGAACGACTCTGCAGAGTACTTGTTTTTGGAAGTAGTGCGACGGAATGCTATTTCCTGGACCAGGAAGCCAGTTGGCCGATGGTTTTGCAGCGTATTCTTGAGCGGCCCGAAAACCTGAGAAAACTCGGCGCTTCCTACGTCCACGTTGCAAATCTTGGCAGGCCTAGCGTCGAAGGCGAGGCCCTCGACTTGATCTTGCGAGTGACTCTTGAGCGAACAGGGCATGTAGCCATGATCGTTATCATGGTGGGGGCGTCGGCTGTAGTTAATTGGCTTGAAACGGGCGCGCCTGAGCGGCCCGTCTCGTTAGCGCCACTGGTCTCCGACTTGTTCGCGTGGCATCCCGAAGGACCATTCGCCTGGACTGCAAAGAGAACTGCGTTGGCAGAGGTCGTACGCCGCGTGCGGGACTGTACTCTGCACCGGGTCGTGCGCCGCTCAGGGGTGGGCAAGTCATTGCTGCGCGCGCGGCTGATGCGCAGAGAAGCCACCGAGATTAGAAACACCGTCGGTGATTCCAGTTTTGTTATGGCCAGTTTTGAAAAACACCTTCATCGGGCCGTCAGCAGAGCGAAAGCGGCGGCCGATCGAGTCATAATTGTTCGCCAGCCGTGGTTTCAGAAGGATGAATTTTCCCAGGAGGAGATGGCATGTTTCTGGAACGGCAGCGTGGGAAATGCGTACGAAGGAGAAGTCTCGACGTTCTACTCGAATGAGGTAATGTTTCGACTTTTGGACGAAATGGACGTATGCGTTGTCCGGGTATCGGAAGCACTGGGGGTGGAACAGGTGGAGATTCGCACCCAGCTCGAACCGAGTCTCAAAACTTACTACGACCACATCCATCTCACGCCGTCTGGTTCCGCGAAGGTTGCAGACCTTATTGCGAAAGCCATTCTTGCCGAAAAACATGGACGTAAGCAGCTCCCGAGCGTGACGACAGACGCTTTCGCGTGAATCATGGTCGTACTCGTTCCTTTCTCTCCGATTTCGGTGGCTCCGCCTCCTCAGCTAGTGGCCCCGACGAAGGTGCGTATTCATGCAAGGCACAGTTGAGACAGGGACCGTTCCGGGCACACCGTAAAGGTGGTTTTGCTTGTTCGCTCCGGCACCTGGAAAGAACCAGCAGGGCGATGCAGGTCTTTCCCAACCCGGAGAATGGTGAGAGGATTTATTACGGCGTGAGCGACTACCTCAACCAGAACTGCGAGGAGGACTCTGGATGAAGAATTTCGTCCGAATTCTTTGCATTGCATGGCTTCACGCAAGCTCAGACTCGCAACAAGTTGGTACTTTATGGGATTCGGAATACTATTGATCGCTCTTACTGGGCTTGGTCTTGGCGCCGCGGGTCTCTGGTTCTCAGTACGGCGCAACCATATCGATATCTGGGCCCCTGCATACGTCAGGGGCCTGGTTGGAAGAAGCACCGAAGCCGGGGCAGGTCCGGTCCATATCATCTTGTGCGTTGCAGATCATTTCGAGCCGGGCTGGAATGGAGCAACTTACGAAGAGGAACGCAGGCGAGTTGAGACCTGGGTGAAGCACTATCCGGCGATGGCGTCAAAGCATCGAGACGCGGATGGGGTCTTTCCTCAGCACACCTTCTTTTACCCGGCGGAGCAATATCGGCCGGAACATCTGGAAGCCTTGGCGAGTCTGCGCCACAAGGGATTTGGCGATGTGGAAATCCACCTCCATCATCACGGAGACACGGCGGAAGCCCTTCGGCGGAAGTTGGTGGATTTCAAGAAGGTCCTCCACGAGAAACATGGGCTGCTACACCTCAACCCTCAAACAGGAGAGATCGAGTACGGATTCATCCACGGGAATTGGGCTCTCGACAACTCAGCCCCAGATGGCAGATACTGTGGCGTTAATAATGAGCTGGTGGTACTCCGCCAGACCGGATGTTACGCCGACTTCACTTTGCCCTCGGCGCCGGAGGAGACTCAGACACGCAAGATCAACAGCATTTACTATGCCCTCGATGATCCCATGCGACCCAAATCCCACGATACCGGTAAGGACGTGGAGGTGGGTGGCAACGCCGCGGGCGACCTGATGATTATTCAAGGCCCCTTGGCGCTGAATTGGCGCTCCCGAAAATGGGGCCTTCTACCCAGGATCGAGAACGGCGACCTCTCAGGCGACAACCCCCCCACCCCCGAACGTGTTGATCTCTGGGTGCGTCAACACATTCATGTCCGCGGGCGGCCGAAATGGGTTTTTGTCAAACTCCATGCACATGGCGCGAATGAGAGACATATGCCAGTGTTGCTCGGCAAACCCATGGAGGACATGTTCTCCTACCTGGAGGCGGCCTATAACGACGGCCTTCAATATTGCTTGCATTATGTGACCGCGAGAGAGATGTACAATCTGATTAAATCTGCGGAGGCGGGATTGGACGGTAACCCGCATCAGTACCGCCAATATCGATCGCAAACTTTCGGACTCACCGCGGCCCAGACGTGCTAGGCAGTCCCCGGTGATAGCCTCGTAGAGGCGTCGGTTCAGAGCATGAAAACCATTGGGGTTGTCAGCCAGTTTCCACCCCCGCCGGGCGGCATGCCGGGGCAGGCAGCGGCACTGCTGGAAGGGCTTCGTCGCGAAAAGATAAGAGTGGTTGCGGTTCGAACGAATTTGGCCGGGAGCGGATTACTAGGAAAGTTGGATGGTGTCCGCTTCATCCGCACGTTGGTGCGGTGGCCCGTCTTCCTGGTTCGCCTTGCGTTCGCGATAAGGAGAATCGACATCTTGCACATCCTGAGCTGCTCGGGGCTCTACTTCTTCCTGTTCACCATCCCCCCAGTTCTCCTCGGAAAGTTGTTGCGCCGCAAAATCATCCTGCACTACCATGGCGGTGGCGCGGAGGCTTTTTTCCTGAAGTGGCCCTCTCTAACGCGATGGGTCCTGGTCCGTGCGCACGCGATCTTGGTCCCGTCAGAATTTCTTCATAAGGTCTTCGAAAAAAGAGGCCTCAGGGCCGAAATCGTTGGAAACATCCTGAACGCAGATGGCTTTGAACCTCGCGAGCGGATTAGCGTCACCCCCAATTTTGTGGTGGCGAGGCACTTGGAACCGCCTTACAATATTGAGTGCATAATTCGTGCCTTTGGCCTTGTCAAGAAAAGATACAGGGAAGCGGTCTTGGTCGTCGCCGGGGGTGGGTCCGAAGAGAAGCGTCTCAAGGCACTGGCCGCCGAGATGGGGCTGTCCGCTTCCGTCCAGTTCCTGGGTTACGTGGACAACGCAAGGATGCCCGAGATATATCGCAAAGCTTCCATCTTCCTCAACGCTTCCAATGTCGACAATTTGCCAGTTTCTATCCTCGAGGCGTTTGCCGCCGGCCTTCCGGTGGTCACGACGTGCGCTGGCGGTATTGCCTATCTCGTCGAAGACGGGAGAACTGGTTTGGTAGTGAGCCTGAACGACCACGAGGCCATGGCCCAGAAAATTTTCCTTCTGCTGGAGAATCCGGAACTAGCTCAGAAATTGGTGACCAACGCGCGCAAAGAAGTGGAGCGCTTCTCATGGCCGGAGGTTTTTAATAAATTGAGCAACATCTATTCTCTTGTTGCATCTTAGCTGGGGCACGCCATCCGGGCTTTGGCGCGTTCTGAATTGCAGGTCGGGTGGTGACATTCCATGCGAAAGTTCCTCGTCAAGCGCCTCCTTTATCCTCTTCACGAACTGGCGAAAGGCCAGAAGACGACAAGTGTTTACCAAGCATTTCGTGGGCGGGAGTGGTGGCCGGTGAGTCGTCTGCAAGAGTTTCAGTTGGACGGTCTGAAGCGCCTTCTGCGTCATGCCTATGAACATGCTCCATTTTACAAAGAGCGTTTCGACGTGCATGGAGTGTCGCCGGACGACCTTAAGGCCATCGAGGACATTCGCCGCTTTCCCTTTCTGACTAAAGACCATATCCGCGCCTCTCGGGAGCTCATGGTCACTGTTCCCCCCTCCAAGCGGAATGTTCTGGTCCCGTTTTCGACGGGTGGGTCGACCGGGGAACCGGTCAGGTTTTACATCGACCGAGGACGGATCGCCAGCGAATGGGCTGCGTGCTGGCGGGCCCGGTCATGGTGGGGGCTCGATTGGGGGGATTCGTGGGTTTGGCTTTGGGGCTCCCCGATCGAGTTGACAGCCGAGGACCGAATCAGGGCTCGCCTGAAGAGGTTGCGGGATACGTTGTTAAGTAGGAAACTCCTCTCCGCCTTCGACATGACGGAAACCACGATGGCCCAGTACGCGGAGCTTGTCCGCCGGAGCCGACCTAAATACATTTACAGCTATTCGAGTGCAGCTTATCTTCTTGCGGAGTTCATCCTCAAAAACAAGATTGATCTTTCAAATTCCGCTCCATGCGTGGTGTTTACCACCGCAGACACACTTCATCCGCACATGCGGAACGCCATTACGCAGGCTTTTCATTGCCCGGTATCGATTGAATACGGGTCCAGAGATGGTGGCTTTGTCGCGCATGAATGCCCAGCGGGTGGCCTTCACGTTCACGCGGATCGAGTGTACTTGGAAATTATCCGTGGTGATCAATCCATGCCCCTCGGGGAACTCGGTGAAATCGTCCTGACCAGTCTTGACGCCACGGCCATGCCATTCGTGAGATATCGAACCGGTGACGTGGGAGCCTTGGACCCCGCTCCCTGTCGTTGCGGAAGAAGCTTGCCGCTGTTGAAGTCCATCGAGGGCCGGAGTAGCGATTTCCTCCTTGCACGCGGCGGTAAGCTCATCCACAGCTTGAGTGTCATTTATTTCCTCCGGGAATTAGATGGGATAGCCTCTTTTCGAGTGATTCAAGACGATCTAAATAGTCTCTCGATAGAAATTGTGACCACCCATCCCGGGGTCAAGCTTCCGCTCGAAAAAGTGCGGACTCAGATGCAGCAGTTATTCGGATACCCGGTTTCTGTCGAGTTCAAATTTGTTCAGTCCCTGCCGCCCACGAGCTCGGGCAAGTACCGTGTTGTGATTTCAAGGCTCACTGGGAGATATTTCGAAATGACCCCATCCCCGCACATTCAGGAGAGATCTTCATGAGGCGCGATCTCTTGGAGAAGTGGGCGTACTCTGTTTGACCCGCAGGATGCAACGCGGACAGCTTCTGCAATCGGACGGAAAGAGAATCGCGAGATCCACCAAGCCTCGAAGAACCATGCGGTATCCCCCGGGGAAAGTCGCCCCAGCGGCTTCGTCGAATCAATTCTATATGAGCATGGGATCACTGGCCTGATCGAGGCGCGGAGGAACATGGAGATTTGCGTCACGAGTGTCCGATCCCGGGCCGCCTACAGATTCCTCCGACCAGTACGAGCGCACTTGATGAGATTACAGGTTGGAGCTTGACAGGCTACCCACCAAGCTGAGGCCCCCCGATTCCTCAGCAACCATGCGAACACCCGCGGTTGCCGCCCGGCAGGCTTGGTCTTGAAGTGCCAGCCGGCACTAAAATGCTGCCGGCACTGGATTTCCTAAATAGGTCCAGATGTACTCCGTCAAAGACGATTTACTGCAGAACCCACGAGTTTCACCCGGATCGGTACACATTTCCTTCGTAATCCTTGCCTCACTGGGCCACGGCCACAGGGCGGTTCCGCTCAGGGTGTTGTAGTTGGCATCTCCCCAAAACGCTCCGTCTGTGCCGTACCGATTGACGACATTTGCCCCTATGTCTGCGCTGCCATCGCCGGCACCTTTTAGCGTGGAAGCGGCTTCAATCCGCGTGATGTACTTCATCGACGCCGGTGTACCGTCATTCTGCGGATCGCCGGTGTAACATCCCGTCGCGCAGGTGGTTTGGTTGTAGAGTGCCGACCAAGCGCAGGTGCCCGCATTACAGACGTTGGCATAACTTGGCTGGGCCGAGGAGTTGATGCCGTAGCGTGCGGTGCCGAATACCAAGATGTTCTTTACGCTGCTACCGTTCCCAGCCAAACCCGAGGCAATGCGGAAGCCATCCCACAGTGACCCTACGGCAGCCTTCGTTTTGATGGTTAGGTTCGCGGCCTGGACGACACCTGATGATTGAAAGTTCATTCCGCCGAGCGTGGTGGGATCAAGCACAACGCAATTCTCCAATTTATGAGTGTAGGGGCTGGTGATCGTTACGGAATCTGGGTCAACACTCCAAGGCTGAAATTCCGTATTCACCGACACGTCCCCCAACCACTCGATGTTGCCGAAAGGTGCGCCAGGGGTATGTTGCGCGACGTAGAAATCACCATTGTTGGTTCCCGTGCCCACAACACTGTCGGTGCAGACAACATTCTGCATGGAGATGTTCGTGGAAGTGTAGGCCGTGATGCAAACCTGTGGCCCGGTATCCACGGTGTATCCGTCATGCCGAATAACCACCCGGCGCCAGACGATCTTGTCCGCCAAGTACGCAATTGCCTGGATGCGCGGCTTGCCCCAAATCCAGCAGTCCTCGATCAGGTCCGAGTAGTTATCCGTCCCGATTCCAGGAACGCCGTTCGGCCCGCCGCCGACGTGGAATGTCTGGCTGTTATGGTCAACTGGATCATGAAACCCACAATTCTTCATGTAGATGTGGTGAGTCATGTAGAGGTAGGTCTCGCCCTCGACCAGCAACCCCTGGAACTTCACATAGGCCATCTGTGACCCGCTCTTGCCCAACTTCATCTGCCCCTGGTGCTTGGCTAGGCCATCCTGCTGCGCCATGATGGTCGTCATGGCGGACGTGCTGGTGCCACTCACAGGACACCCAGAAGGGGAAGTGAGGCCGCAGTTCATCAAGCCGGTTCCAGCCGCCTCCGAGTAAGTTCCATCCAGCAGCACCAAAGTGTCACCAGCGGCCATCGCGGAGAAGGCTTTGCTGAAAGTCTTGAACGGCGTACTAGCACTCTTGCCATCGTCGTTGTCATTGCCCGAAGGCGAGATGAAAAAT
>Ga0315274_10004939_pt1 | contig 19562 bp, 21 predicted proteins | sample YL17G02_20_MG_FD_203700 | JGI IMG/M metagenome (GOLD analysis project Ga0315274, IMG submission 203700) | Sediment microbial communities from Yellowstone Lake, YNP, Wyoming, USA - YL17G02_20 | ecosystem: Environmental > Aquatic > Freshwater > Lake > Sediment | place: USA: Wyoming | collected... | reverse complement strand
TCTCTACGAACCAGTCCCCCATCGTCTGACGCCCGTGGTCGCCGGCGACTTCCGCGCCAGGAGCGGGCGGGGCGCGGCGTCGAGAGCCCCGGTGAACATCTTCTACGTCGTGGACCTGACCCGATATGTACTCGAGGGAAATCCTGACCGACGGATCAACGACCCTGAAATCCAGAAGTCCTATTACTACGTCGCGACGGGTCTGATCGCCCAGAACGTATACCTGTTCGCCGCCTCGCAGGGTCTGGCCGCCTGGTTCCACAACTGCAACAAGGACAACACGGCTAAGGAGCTCAAGCTCCGGCCGCAACAGCGAGTCCTCTTCGCCCAGACCGTGGGCTACCCGGCGTGACACTGACCCACATTGAGATTCAAGAAGGAGCGTCCCAATGTCGAGTTTCGATGCCCTGGAATTCGTGGAAGTCGAGATCCCACCCACGCTGGCCGCACAAATGCCCGGACAATGCGGACCCGATCCCAGCGCCATCGCCGGCGCTATCGGCGCCGCCTTCGAAAAACTCATGGGTCTCGTGCAACAGCACAAGCTGGTCCCCGCCGGCCCCCCGCGCACCATCTATACCTCCTATGGCCCGCAAGGGATCGAATTCGTCGTAGCCATGCCCATCGCCGCCCCGCCGTCCAAGCCCATCAAAGGCGGCCCCGGATTTGTCCAAAACATCCCCGGCGCCAAGGCCCTGCGCTTCACGCATCATGGCCCCTACGCGAACCTGATGAAGACCTACGGCCAGATCACCGAATTCCTCAAAGCCAGGGGCCTGATGAAGACCGAAGCCGACTGGGCCAAATACATGCCCATGTGGGAGGAATACCTCAACGATCCCCAAACCACGCCCGAAGCCAAACTCCTGACGTACATCTATCTGCCCGCACCGTGAACCGTGGAGACGAGCATGCAGTCCGGCCATTTCAGACAATGACTGCGGGAGGTTGTCTTATGTGTGCAGCAGACGGAAACAACGTTGACCCGGTGGTAGTCCAGTTGTGCACGGATGTGATCAGGAAGAACCTGGGCACATTGGATGACTTGCCCCGGGAGCTGGCGAACACGGTTGCCAACGTCTACTACAGGTGTCTCAAGCTTAGTGGAGATGTGGCAGCTCAAGCCAAAGGGAATCCAGGCTGGCGTCCGCCCAGTTCTGAAAACGACAGCGGTCTGAAGGACTCGCTCGTAACCTTCATGCATGCTCTAAGCAGTTGCATGACAGATTCTCAGAGCGTCAAAGGATTCATTGATGCCTTGCGCGGAATTGACAGGAACCAACAACCGCACCTGTATGCATACACGGTCGAGTTCATCTTGGATTGTCTGAAATATGACATACCGAACGCCAGCGAGAAAAGCTCGTTGAGGCGCCGGTTTGAACGGCTGTTTCGAAAAGGGAAGGTCAAAGAGATACCGAATCTGATTGATAGGATAAACATCTGAGCGGGCCCGGCAAGAGGAGGCGTGCCAGAATGACCGAGCAAGGGCCGGCTGTCCTGGGGTCCGCCGCCAAGAATCGTGTCGTGTTGATTACTGATCGGACTATTTTTGGCAAGGCGTAGAATGAGAAATGATACCGTTCCCATCAATCGCTTGGATGACAAACTCATAGAGCTGGAGAAGGCGCTCTATCTCCTAAAATCCACCCTCGATGTGTACAGGCTGATATCGCTGAATGCCCCCGCAATCGAGCGGGCGAACGCTGGATCTGCTTTCTTTGGTCACGTGCAACACCTGAGCCTGGAGTTCTATGTGCTCGGCATCTGCAAAGTCTTCGAACAAGCGACGAAGCACCGGAAGCATGAGCTTCACTCCTTGTGCGCTGTGCTCGATGAGGCAGCAACGTGCACACTCATGTCCGAGGGCCCACTCAGGGATTTTGTGGCCAAGTATGCCACTACTCATAAATCGCCGGCGACAGCAGGAGCTTCTACGCCAGAAGAAGTGCGGCGAGTCTATCGAGGATTCGTCCGCCAGCATGCCAAGGAATACGAAAGACTCCAACGTGTGCGTGACAAAGTGATCGCGCACTCTGAGTATTTGGAGACTACCAAGAGACCGCAATCTCTGCCAAGCTATGATTTCATGGAGAAGCTACTGTTCTTTGCCGTCGATCTCCATTCAGCCATTTTCACCGCCTATTTAAGCGTACACCCACATCCCATCAAGAGCGAGGGAAGAGTAGCAGGAAGCGCATGTTCGGCCCTGCGAAGACTTGGCATAGACACCGTGAAGACCAAGTTCGACGACGATGAATAAGAGGGGTGCATCATACACCCGGGACGTCGTGGGACCGGAGGGGTGGCGGGAGCAACCTTAGCAAGGCGGATCGAGCAGCCGGACGTGGTTCATGCGGGCCGAGAGAAGCCTCACTTCGTATGCTGGCCCAAGATGCTACGGAGCTCGGCGATCAAGGGCGGCAGGTCGCATTCGATCGTGTCCCACAATACGTCCAAGTCGACTCTGTCGTAGCCATGAACGAGTCGGTTTCGCATCCCGCGCACCACGGGCCAGGGAATGGAGACGTATCGTCTCTGCCCCTCGATGCTCACTTGCGTCGCGGCCTCACCGACAATCTCGACCAATCGCACGAGCGCCAGTTGAAGGATCCGATCTCGTTTGAGGTCATCGCGGCGCTTTCCGCGAACCATGTCGACGGCCTCGGATGCGTGGCCGAGCATGTGTTGCAGACGGGTCTGGTCATCATGCTGCGTCATATTGTGTCTCTGCTTCCGCAAGCACCTCGTCGCGGAAATAGTCGCAAAGGAATCCGGGCGTGTTCAGATCCACCTTTCGGCCCAACAGCTCGCTCAGCTCAATCTCCATACGAGCAAGCCCCATCAGGCCGACTCGGGCGTCCGGCTCGAACTCGACAAGGACATCCACGTCGCTCTCAGGCCGGAAGTCATCGCGAAGCACCGAGCCGAACAACGCCAGACGGCGGATGTGGTTGCGCCGGCAAAACTCGGCGATCGTATCCCTCGGAATGTCGATGCGTGCCTTGGCCATATTATTCATTATAGCAGGGTATCAGGGGATCCCATACTCAATTTGCCATCTCACGGGCAGTGGGAGCAGCAGGCATCAATGTCAATGCGAGCAAGGGGCAGTCGAGCGCGGCAATCTCCTGGCTACATCGTTTCTGATGTGCGGTTCTACGGGGTCGCGACGGTGAACTCCGTGACCACTTTCAGGGTATCGCCGGTGTCTTCCATCTCGAAGATGCGCGGGCGGGCGGCGGGGCCGTTGGGGGAGTGCAGGACCATCATCAGTTTGCCGTCGAAGGTGGTGAAGAGCATGCCGTGGCCGCCGTCGTTGGAGTAAAGAGGTTGGGCCTGCTCTCGCGTTCTATGGGGAATCTACGTGCTTTTTCATGGAGATGTGGTAGAGTGTTGACATGCGAACCGTGTATATCGAAACATCCATCGTCAGCTACTTGGCCAGCAAGCCCAGCCATGATCTGTTGATCGCAGCGTGTCAGCAGTCAACGCACGATTGGTGGGAGGGGTATCGGTCTCGATTCCGCCTTCATACCTCGGAACTGGTCGTTGCTGAGGCCAAGCGAGGAGACTCTGAGGTCGCAAGAAGACGCTTGGATAGTCTCAAAGGCATTCCCGAACTGCACATCACGCCGGAGGGCAGAGACGTGGCAGTGGCCTTGTTGGAACAGGGCGCCTTGCCCCAAAAGGCTCAGGCCGATGCCCTTCATATTGCCATTGCTGCCGTTCACCACATGGATCTCCTGCTGACCTGGAATTGCCGGCATATTGACAACCCGGTGACCAAGCCTATTGTCCGCTCTGTCTGTGCTGCGATTGGATTCCCATGCCCGGAGATCTGCACACCGATTGAACTCCTGGAGGCGACTGTCCATGAGGAAGAATGAAATCCTTGAAGAGGTCTGGCGCAACCGGGATGAGTTCGCCAGAGAGCATAACTATGACCTTGATGTGATGGTGGCCGCGCTGCAAGAGATGGAGAAGCATCCCCTCACCAGGGTCGTGGATCGCCGTCGGAAAAGGCCGGATAAGGCCGCCAAGAAGCCGAAACGGTGATTCCCTTGCAGAAAGGGTCAGCGGGCAACGCTCCACTTGTTATACCGGTAAGGCTCGGAGATAGAGCCGGGACATAACAGTTCTACGGGGTCGCGCCGGTGAACTCCTTGACCACCTTCAGGGTGTCGCCGGTGTCTTCCATTTCGGAAATGCGCGGTCGTGCGGCGGGGCCGTTGGGGGAGTGCAGGACCATCATGAGCTTGGCGTCGAAGGTGGTGAAGAGCATGCCGTGGCCGCCGTCGTTGGAGTACAGGGGTTCGGGCTGCTGGGTCCACGGGCCGGCCAGCTTGCCGGAGGCGGAGATGGCGATGCCCTCGGTGTAGCCGGTGTGCCCGCCGCTCGCCCAGATCATGAACAGCTTGCCGGACTTGCTCTTGTAGAGGAACGCGCCATCCGTGACGTGGCAGCCGTACTGAGCGGACTTCTTGCTCCACGGTGCGTCGCTGCCGTCGAACAGGCGCGTCGGCTCGCCGACCGTCTGCGACAGGTCATCGGTCAGCCGGACGTACTCGACCGTGCCGTCCTTGATCTGGACCCACTCGTGGCAGAAGACCATGTAGGGCACGCCGTCCTCGACCCAGAGTGTGCCGTCCAGCGTCATCATGTCCGGCGGCAGCGTCGAGTGGTTCTGGAAGGGCTTGAAAGGGCCCGTAGGCGCATCGCCGACCAGCACCTGCGAGCCACGAGTCACGCGGGGCAGCCAGTTGCGCCACTGCTCGGGGAACTGGTGGCGGGTGTCAAACGTCAGGAACAGGTAGTACTTGCCCTTGTACGCATGCAACTCGGGCGCCCAAATGCCGATGACAGGGATGTCGCCCCAGATGTCAGCCGGGGGATTGAAGATCGTCTGCGGCCCCTGCCAGTTCACCAGATCGGTGCTGGTGCAGGCCCGCACGCTCCTGCGACCGGACCCGATCATATAGTAGGTCTTCGAGTTCGGGTCGGCCAGAATACAGGGGTCGCGCATCCGGATATCCGCCAGCATGACGGTGCTCATCGGCTCCGTCGCCGGCTGTGCCTGGGCCACAATGGACAAGCTCAGCGCCATCAGAGCATGAAGGCCGCATCGGCTCATTGCCATGTTCACATTCCTCCACTGAGGGTATCCCGGTTTCGGCGACAACATCTTGTTCAGCGACGCTGCGTCATCATAGCCGTTCACACAGCCTCTGCCAAGAGAATGCGGAACCTGTCCGGCGTGGTCGCCGGTCGCTCAGAATTCCGCTTGCCTTGGCCGCCCGGCGGCAGGAAGATGGTGACATGTATGATGTGGCGATTGTCGGGGCGGGGCCGGCGGGGAGTATGCTGGCGAGGCTGATCGGGCAGCGGTATCGCGTCCTACTCATCGAGAGGAGGCCGTTGGATGGGCCGGAGAAGCCTTCGCTGGGCAAGTGCTGTGGCGGGCGGCTGGCAGATCGCCTCCGCTCAGCGTCCAGATCGCCGACGGTCCGAGGTCACCTCACGAGCGACATCCCGGCACGGTGGGACGGGGGCCGGCGTTGGGGCCCTGTCCGGCTCGGAGCTTGAAGACGGCCACCCGCTTCTTGAGAATATCGGATCGGCTGATGATGCCGACCAATCGGCCATGATCGAGGATCGGCACCCGGTGGAAGTCATTCTCGATCAGGCACGTACAGATCTGATCCAGCCTGGTCTTGCGATCGAATGCGGTCACGTTCGTGGTCATGAGGGTCCCGACGGTCGCTCCGACGGGGGTGGGATGAGTGATGCAGTGTAATACGTCCTTCTCCGTAATGATGCCCAGGAGATGCATGGCCTCGTCGACCACCGGCAGACCCGTGACGCGGTATCTCGCGATCATGTCCATGGCGTCGTACACAGAGGTGTCCGGATACGCCGTGAGCAGGCCGTGTCTCATAACATCTTCGGCCAGCAGTTCACCGTGAGCAGCCGAGCCACACACATCCTCCGGCGGACGGAATCGCTCCTTGTATGCGCGAATCAGGTCGGCACGCGTGATCATCCCTGCGAGTCTCTGCTGGTAGAGAACCGGGGCACGCCGAAAGGAGCTTTCCACCAGGCGGCTGCATATGAGTGTGAGCGGGTCTTCCACGTCGAAGCTGATGACATTCCGGGTCATATAATCTTCCACTTGACCCGGCAGATACTCCGTTTCCTGCATGAGCTTGAGCAGGTCCCTCTCGGACAGCATGCCGCTCAAACGGCCCTCGTCAGTCACCGCCAATCCACTGATGCCCTTTTCCAGCAGCAGTGACACCGCTTTGTATACGGGCTCTTTTCCGTCGATGCTGACGACGCCATATTGCATCACGTCTTTCGCCGTCAGTTGTTCGGTGTTATCACTGTCGCCGGGTAAGCAAATGGATTGACGCTCTTCACTCGCACTGCAAGTCTCATAACCCATAGTCTGACTCCATCAACAACTGCCACAGTGTCTGCAGACCAAACGGACATTCCCCCAGAATGCCTCGTTCGCCGGGGTTTTCATCGACGGAAAAGCTCCGTGACTTCAGAACATCGTCAACGTTGGCGGTCTTTCCCAGTAGAAATAGGTATCTCTACATAGGCCCTGCCGGCTCACGGCGGGGCATTTTGCGGGCGCATATCTCACCTCTGTAGACGGATGGCGGTCAATGCTACTGCCGCCGTGGACAGCAGGCCACCGACGGAAGGTTGCCGCCGTCGTGGGTCATCGCATGAAGAGCATCTCGGCGTAGCTGGGCAGCGGCCAGAGGCGGGCGTCGACGATGGTTTCCAACTCGTCGGCGACCTGCCGGAGCGACGCCATCGCCGGGACCACGATCTCGCGGTAGGTCTCGGCGTGCTTCTCGGCGCCCTTCGTTTTTGCGGCTTTGGCCGTGGCTTCTTCCAGGGCTTCGATGCAGCCCTGCAATGTGGTGATCAGATCGCAGACCTGCGTCAGCATGGCTTTCTGCGTCTCCGCACTGACGCCGGCGTCAGAGACGGTGGCGACGGTCTTGCCCAGCCGACGGGAGTACTCACAGCAGGCGGGCAGAATCTGCCGCTTGGCCATACTCAGCATCGTCAAGGCCTCGACGTTCACCTGGCGACTGTACACATCGAGCAGGATCTCCGTGCGAGCCCTCAGCTCGTCGGCGGAGAGCACGCCGTGCCTGGTGAACAAGGCAACGTTCTCCTCGGACGGGATGGCCTTGAGCGACTCGGGCGTCGAGCGGATGTTCGGCAGCCCTCGCCGGGCGGCTTCCGTCACCCACTCCTCGCAGTAATTGTCACCGTTGAACACGACCCGGGCGTGCTTGAGCGCGACGTCTTGCAGGATCTTCTGAGCGGCGGCTTTGACGTCGGCGGCCTTCTCCAGGATGTCCGCGATGTCGCTCAGGGTGTCGGCGACGATCGTATTGAGGGTGAAGCTCGGCCCGGACACGGATTGCGAGGAGCCCACCATGCGGAATTCGAACTTGTTGCCCGTGAAGGCGAACGGCGACGTGCGGTTGCGGTCGGTGCAGTCCCTGGGCAACTGCGGAAGGGTCGAGACGCCCAGCTTGAGCTGCCCGCCCCGCTTGCTGCTCTTGGCGGCGCCCTTGGCCAACTGCTCGAAGATGTCCGTCAACTGCTCGCCGAGGAAGATCGACACGATCGCCGGCGGCGCCTCGTTGGCGCCGAGGCGGTGCTCGTTGCCGGCGGTGGCCACGCTCGCCCGAAGGAGCCTGGCGTATTTATCGACGGCGCTGACGACGGCACAGAGCATGACGAGAAAGACCATGTTATCGTGCGGCGTCTCGCCCGGGTCGAGCAGATTGACGCCAGCGTCGGTGGCCATGCTCCAGTTGTTGTGCTTGCCGGAGCCATTGACGCCCGCGAACGGCTTCTCATGCAGCAGGCACACAAACCCGTGCCGGCGAGCGACCTTCTGCAGCGTGTCCATCGTCAACTGGTTGTGATCGGCGGCCACGTTAATGGTCGAGAAGACCGGGGCCAGCTCGTATTGGGCGGGGGCAACCTCGTTGTGCTGGGTCTTGGCGGTGACGCCGAGCTTCCACAGCTCGTTGTTGACCTCGTTCATGAAGTTCGCCACGCGTTCGTGCAGCGAGCCGAAGTAGTGGTCTTCCAGCTCCTGGCCGCGAGGCGGCTTGGCGCCGAAGAGCGTCCGGCCGGCCAGGATCAGGTCCAGGCGCTTCGTGCAGAACGACTGGTCGATCAGGAAATACTCCTGCTCGGGTCCCATCGTGGCGGTCACCCGGCGCACCGTTGCATTGCCCAACGCCCTCAAGACGCGCACCGCCTGTTTGCTCAGGGCGTCCATGGAACGCAGCAGCGGCGTCTTCTTATCCAGCGCCTCGCCCCGGTAGGAGCAGAATGCGCTGGGGATATACAACGTGATATTCTTTCCGTCCTCTTTGACGAAGACGGGGGAGGTGCAGTCCCAGGCCGTATAGCCGCGGGCCTCGAAGGTCGCGCGGAGCCCCCCGGAGGGGAAGGAGGAGGCATCGGGCTCGCCCTGGATCAGCTCCTTGCCGCTGAATTCCATGATCGTCCTGCCGTCGGGCGTTGGCGAGATGAAGGCGTCGTGCTTCTCCGCCGTCAGTCCGGTCATCGGCTGGAACCAATGGCAGAAGTGCGTGGCGCCCTTGGCGATCGCCCAGTCCTTCATGGCGTTGGCGATCACATCGGCCGTCACCGGATCCAGCGGCTGCTCGCCATCGAGCGTCCGCTTGAGAGACTTGAAGACGTTTTTCGGCAGACACTCACGTATGGTCGCTTCGTTGAACACGTTGCGGCCAAATTCGCCCGTCAAGCTGACTGACATCTCATACTCCTCAATGACCACCAGACACACTACTATCCCGGCGAAGGAATGTTCGCAACCAAGCCCACCGGCGGACCAGCCACCCATGCTATGCCCATCCTACGGCCCTGTCAACAGAACAGTCCCGGCCGTGCATGGTCGAACACCCTTCCCACATTCTTCTCACGAAACCTGCTCTCGTGCAAAGAAGGAGCGAGGCCCGCGCCACTCGGAGATCCCCAGCAGAACAACCGGCAGCAACAAGCCTCGCCCACAACCCAATGCCCACTGTGTATCGATCTCGCCCCGGCCGGCGGTCGCTGCCTCGCCATGGTGCGCCTCGCCGCTCTGCTCGGCGGCGCACGCACTGAGGTCACCAGCAAAGAAGGTTAGCAGGCCCTTTGCAGCCAGTACGCCAACCCGTATCCTGTACGATCTGGACCACATCGCCATCATTCTTGTGTCTCCGTATCATCACGGGCCAACTGCTCTTCTGCTCATCCGCGCCCGGAACCGCAGACTCGGATATCAGGCGCCCCGTGCATAGAAATACAAACCGCGTGCCAGACGCGGAGCCGCACGTGAAAGCATCGTAACTTCTGTCCTGTACACCACTTGCAACACACTCCCAACCAGAGCCGAGCCGCGTGGCTGCATACAGTTTTGTAGCTCGAACCAGGAATAGACACATTTGTGTAGATTTCTGCGAGAGGACCACGGAGAAGCACTCGATTACCCGATGGCTTCACCGCCGCGCTCGCCAGTGCGGATGCGGACGCACTCGGACAGGTCGAGGACGAAGATTTTCCCGTCGCCGATCTGGCCGGACTGGGCGCCCTCGCTGATCGCCTTGATCGTCTTTTCCACGAAGGCCTCGTTGACGGCGATCTCCAACTTGACCTTCTTGAGCAGGCTGCCCTGCTCCTTGTGACTGCGATAGACCTCGGCGACGCCCTTCTGCCGGCCGCGACCGATCACGTTCGAGACCGTCACTAAGTGAACTTCCTCGTCCGTCAGCCTCTTGAGCACTTCATCGAGACGATCGGGTTGAATGATGCCAATGATGTATTTCATGTGTCTTGTCCTTTTCGCACTAGTCAATCACGGTGTACGCCGCTTCACGATGCAGTGTCAGGTCCAGGCCCACGCGTTCCTCGTGCTCGCTGACCCGCAGGCCCATGAGGACATCGACGACCTTGAGCAGCACGAAGCCGAGCACGAGCGAGTACACCACTGTGATGAACACGGCCTTGATCTGGATCCAGAACAGCAGCGGATTGCCGTAGAGCAGGCCGTCCGCACCGGCCGGATTGACCGTTTTGGTGGCGAAGAGACCCGTGGCGATCGCGCCCCAGATGCCACCGATGCCGTGCACGCCGAAGGCGTCCAGCGTGTCGTCATATCCCAGCGCCCCTTTGACGTATGTTACGGCCAGCCAGGGAATCGCACCGGCCCCGAGGCCAATCCAGATCGCGCCCGCCGGAGTCACGAACCCGGAGGCCGGAGTGATCGAGACCAATCCCGCCACCATGCTGGTGATCATGCCCAGCGTCGTGGGCTTCTTGTGCTTGAGCCAGTCCAGCAACGCCCAGGTCACGCCGGCCGCCGCCGCGGCGATATGCGTCACGGCGAACGCGCTGCCCGCCAGGCCGTTGGCGCCCAGGGCGCTGCCCGCGTTGAACCCGAACCAGCCGAACCACAGCAAAGCGGCGCCGAGCACCGCGAACGGCAGGTTGTGCGGCGGCGACATGCCGTCCGGATACCCCTGCCGACGCCCGAGCACCACGGCTGCCGCCAAGGCCGTCATGCCCGCGTTGATGTGCACGACCGTGCCCCCGGCGAAATCCAGAGCGCCCCACTGCCGCAGAAAGCCGCCGACGCCCCAGACCCAGTGCGCCACGGGATCGTACACGATCGTCGTCCACAGCAGCATGAACACGCACAGGGCCGAGAACTTCATCCGCTCGGCGAACGCCCCGATGATCAGCGCCGGCGTAATCACGGCGAACATCATCTGGAACATCATGAATACTTCGTGCGGGATCGTGCCCGCGTAGTCGGCGTTCGGCGTCAGCCCCACGCCGTCGAGGAAGAACCACTTCAGCCCGCCGATGAAACCGTTGCCCAGCGAAAACGACAGGCTGTACCCAAGCACCACCCACTGCAGGCTGATCAGGCACAGGATCATCAGGCACTGCATGAGCACGGAGAGCATGTTCTTGCGCCGCACGAGTCCGCCGTAGAAGAACGCCAGCCCCGGCGTCATCAGCATGACCAGTGCTGCGCTGACCAGCACCCAGGCCGTGTCGCCGGAGTCCACGGAGGGCCCAACGGGCCTGGCCACTGTCTGCGCCTGGTCGCCGGCACGCACGCTGCCGACCGCACCCAAAAGAATCACAAGCCCTGCAACCACCAGGGCCCTCATGCACATTCCGCCCCCTGCCGGAATGAACCGTTTTCCTGTTGCTGACATGGCTTATCCCCTTTCTCGTCCCCATCATGGGCCAGATATGTCGGTCATCGTCCACCGGCTCACGAACGCCGCGTGTACGGGCCAACAATCTCACGAATCTGTCAGTACAAGCCGTGTGCCAAACCTGCTCCCAACAGCAGATTTCCCTTAAACCAATTCTCCTAAGGCACTTAGGAACAGACTTGTATGAAATCCGCCCGCTTGGCTGAATACAATTGCGTAGGCAGGGCAGGTCTTTATTACATTTTTGTAGCCGAGGGTGTCCACAAAAGGGGTGGGCCGGATTTGACGTGATATGCATCAGAATGTGTAGAGACAGCCTGACCCATCTCAGCCCAGGTAGAGCCCGGCGGGGATGGGGCAAGCTGTTGTTCTGTCAGCGGCGGCTAAAACTGGTAGGCGGCGCTAATGCCGCCCCAGCAGTTGTCGCTGTTGGCTGTTGCGGTGCGGATATCGTCGTCGATCATCGTGGAATAGGCGATGCTCAGGCGGATGCTCCATTTGCCCAGGCAGATCGGCAGGCCGGCAGTGAGGGTCAGATCGTTCAGGGCCCCATCATCCACGCCGAAGTAGCCGTCGTTGTAGCCGGAGCTGCCATAGCCGAGGCTGGCTCCCAGCGCAGCATCACAGTAGCAGTCCTCCCGCCATTGCGTAATCTTCTCAATCGTGTGCCCCACGGACAGTTGCACGTACGTGCCGTCGATCTCATCGAAGTCATAGTAGGCCCGGATCGTGGGCGACAGGGCCACATCTGCCATCAGGCCGCCGTACACTTCGCTGGTCGCCTCCCAGGCCGTATTCGGGAAGTCATAGTAGATCACGCCGAGCGAGTATCCGATGGTCTTTTGGCCCGGGAACGCATTGGAGTAGTCGAGTGAGTAATCGACCTCGCTGATCTCGCCGTCATCGACGACCTCGCCCGTCAGATCCATATTCGCCCAGACCGAGCCGGTGAAGCCCTTGTAGCCGACGCTGGCGCCGGGTTGCAGCACCCAGTCATCGACGACGTTTTGGCCGCGCCAAACGTACTTGCTGAACAGATCGGCCGTGACGCCGACGCTCACGTTCTCCTTCTTCTCCTCGGCGCCCGTCACCGCCGCGACACCCAGTAACACCGCCACGCACCACAGGATCTTCGATCCACGCATCTTCCTGTTCTCCTACTCGCCAATCATCGCATGCCATCGCGCGACAGCCGGATGCACGCCGCGCCGGCCCGTCGAGGTCAAATGGCAAAGTATACATGTGCAAACGACGTGCCACAACTATTACGCAAAGACGCTGAAACGGCAACTATCGCGTGCGACGGGACTTGACAGCGTGTCGACAACAGGCGCCGGCGGACTGCGTCCACCCCACAAAGGTAGACAAGGCCACAGTCGTCTACAATTCGGTAGTACGCCACATGCGATCCACCGGCTATAGGCCAGCGCCTGTCTGACAGCCGTGACCGCCCGTCAGATGAATTTCGGATGGATGTTGTGTTTCTTGATCTTGTAGCCGAGGATCCGCTCGGTGAGGCCAAGCTCCTGGGCGGCGCGTCGCTGCTGGCCGCCGCACTTCTTCAGGGCATCGACGATCAGCTCCCGCTCCTTGTTGGCGATGACCTCGGCAAAGGACGCCTTGATGCTCGTGTCGTCCTTGCGGATCATCTGGAGCGACGGGGGCAGGTGCTCGGAGCGGATCACGTCGTCCTCGCAGAGCAGGACGGCCCGCTCGATGCAGTTCTCCAGCTCGCGGATGTTGCCCGGCCAGTGGTATCGCGTGAGCATCTCGATGGCCGGCGTGGAGATCCGCGTGATCCGCTTGCCGTTCTCGGCGGAGTACTTCTCGAGGAAATGGTCGGCCAGGAGCATGATGTCGTCCTTGCGCTGGCGCAGCGGCGGCAGGAAGATCGGGAAGACGTTGATCCGGTAATAGAGGTCCTCGCGAAAGCCGCCCTGCTGAATCTGCTGCTCCAGATTCTTGTGCGTGGCCACGATGATGCGGACGTTGGCCTTGATGGTGTCGACGCCGCCGACGCGTTCGAACTCCCGGAACTGGATGACTCGCAGGAGTTTGACCTGCAGGCTCGTGGGAAAATCGCCGATCTCGTCGAGGAAGATCGTGCCGCCGTGGGCCCGTTCGAAGCGGCCGAGCTTTCGCTCGACGGCCCCGGTAAAGGCCCCCTTCTCATGGCCGAACAGCTCGCTTTCGAGCAGCGTCTCGGGCATGGCCGTGCAGTTGACCTTTATGAAGGGCTTATCCGCCCGCAGGCTGTTGTAGTGGACGGCGTGGGCCACGAGGTCCTTGCCCGTGCCGCTCTCGCCGCGGATCAGCACGGTCGCGTTGCTGTCCGCCACCTGCTCGATGAGCCGGTACACCTCCTGCATGGAGTTGCTCGTCCCGACCATGTTGTGCACGTCGAACCGCGTCTTCAGCTCGCGCCGCAACCGGATGTTCTCATCCTGCAACAGCTTTCGCTCCGATTCCACGAGCTTGTTCAGCTTGATCGCCTGGGCCACCATCGTGGAGATGATATTGAGCAGGTGCAGGCTGGCGTGGAAATCGTCGCCCCTGCCCGCCTGCCGGTCGATGCTCAGGGCCCCCACCGTTCGGTTCTCCAGCTTGATCGGCACGCAGAAGAAGGCGATCTTCTTGCCGTCGTCCCCCTTGCGGGACCGGGTCCTGTGCAGGAATCGCGGGTCCTTGGAGACATCCGGCACGACGATGCTCTCGCCGGTCTGGACGACCCTGCCGGTGATGCCCTCACCGACCTTGTAGCTGCCCAGGCTCTTCGACCGCTCGCTCAGCCCGTGCGCCACCTTGATGTGGATCGTCTCGGTCTCCGGGTCCAGCAGCGTGATCGTCCCCCGCCGCCACTGCAGGTGCGTATCGAGCGATTTCAGGATGCTCTTGAGCGTCTCCTCCAGGTGCAGCGACTCCGCGAACGCCTTGGCGATATCGCTCAACAACTGCACTTCCGCCGCCAACTTCGCCTTCATGGTCTGCCTTTCAGCCGAGCCGCCAAGCCGGGCCAACAAAACTGTATGTCATCCGTGGAGATTACAATTTTGTAGTCCGCGATGCAACCCCAATTCTCGCCCCGGCCGGTGATCTCTTGAACCACGAAACCCGCAAAACACAGGAAATGTGTCTGCATCGACTCGCAAAGAGACGACGGGACGCCCGGACCCACGATGTCATTCCCGCGCAGAGCCTGCCCTGATCGCCGGTCGAATGAACGGGTATGACATAAACGGGAGTTGCGTTGACTCTGCACTGCAAGGCGCAACATCTTGTTTCTATTAGCAGGCGTTTTGGGCTGCGGCCGAAGGCCGCGATGGGTCCCTCGGCGTCCCGTGCGGTTCAGAGACTATCTCCGAGAGTGCGCCGTTCGCGTTCGCAAGGCGAGGGGGCGAGTTTTGGGTCGAACCCCCCCTGCGATCTGCCATCGGTCTCAAAGGCCGCTGTGCAGGATGCTCTGCGTTTGCGGGTCTGTCATCGGGCCGAGACTCAATACCTGAAGATGCTCACTGAGTACACCTCCGTCGTGTCCGTCCGGCGGCAATGGGGGCATCGATAGTGCCCCTCGGCCAGGAGCGTTGCATGCTCGCGCCAGCCCACCATCTGGAGACGTTGTGACAGGAGGTAACCAGGAGGCATCGCCTCGTGCCGGTAACTCGTGCCTGCCTCAGAATGCTTCTGCCGGTCTTCCATGATCGGTCCTGCCATTCAGTGATCATTGAAGAAAGACTATACCCGACGGCGTGATGCAAGTCAAGTTCCGTGAAAATTCAGGAAGATTTTTCAGACGATGCCTGCCCCCTTTGCCCTTGCGGCAGGCGTAGCACCGGCCGCCTTTACACGAGGCGATCCAAGCGGGGGGCGGGGTTGTCACGAGACCCGCTGGCAGAGCCAGGCGGCGAGGAAGCCGCCGTAGGTGCCCAGGGCGTAGCCCATCAGGGCCATGAGGATGCCGACGGGGACTAAGCGCGGGTTGTGGTGGGCGGCGACAAGGGAGGCGCCGGCGGCCCCGCCGATGTTGGCCACGCTGGCAATCGCCGTCGAGCCGATATCGACGCGGAACACTCTCGCGCCCAGCACGCACGCGAGCCCGTGCAGGCCCACCCAGAGGTAGGCGGCCCCGACAAACCACGGCGCCTGTTCCCGCAGACCCGAGAGGTTGGCCCGCGCGCCCATGTTCGCCACGAACAGATAGATCAATGCCATAGCCAGTTCCTGGCTGCCGGGGATCGTTCGCGCCGGCGTCGCGGACAGCGCCAGGCCGAAGGTGGTCACGAGCAGGATTTTCCACGTGCCGATTGTGAGAACCGGCGGCACTTCCGGCAGCCAGCGGGAGACATGCCCGGCGGCTAATGTCGCCGCAAAGCCCAGGAACAGCAGGTACAAGAAGTGCGGGACCGCCATGCGCTGCTCGGTGGTCTTGGTCTCCACGCCGGCCCGTTCGAGCACCTCGATTCGCTGCGGGTCGACTCGCGTGAACCGGTTGAACCACGGGGCCAGCCCTTTCGAGGCCAGCAGGATCGGCAGCCACACGATGTAGACCATGTTGTCCCCAAGCACGGCTAAGCCAAACTCCGTGCCCGAGGCCCCGATGCCCTGACCGACTGCGGCCATGTTCGCCGACCCGCCGATCCAACTGCCGGCCAGCGACCCGAACGCCTTCCACGCCGTCGGGTCCAGCTTGCCCTTCACGATGCTGTAGGCGAGTGGCGCCCCCAGGATGACGCCCGCACTGCCGCAGAGCATCACGAGCATGCCCCGGCCCATCACTCGCACCGCCGAGACCACGTCCACCTTGAGCAGCACAACCACCAGCAGAAACGGCAGCATCGTCTCGCTCATCCAGTCGTACACCGGGCCCTCGTGCGCGAGCACGCCGGTGTTGGACAGGACCATCGGCACGAAGTAGATGAACAGCAGCGGCGGAAAGTACGCGAACACCCGCCACTTCGTCCACCGCTCGACAAACAAAAAGCCCGCCGCCACGCCCGTCAACGCGACCAGCACCGCCAGAGGACTTTGGATCGTATACCAGTGCCCCGTACCGCCCATTCCTTTCAGCTATGACGTTCCGTCACAAAGCCACCACCGACAGTCTGCCGCAGAAGCCGTCCAAAATCAACTGTCTGGTCTCATGCCCATCACCCCCGAGTCTTCCGGGTACCCTCTGCTGCGCCGGGTGGCATCATCGAACGCAGATTGGTGATGGTCTTTCTCGTAGGTGCGCCAACCCTCGCCAAGGCCAAGTCCACGCCTGGCAACTTCTCAACGACATCTGGGAATAGCGGCCGGCAATCGGACGGGCATGTGAGAAATCGTTGTTTCTGGTGTGAAAACACACATTAGAGCAGTGAGAATAGCCTTAGCAGACCGCCCTTCGGGACGCCATACTCAGGTCCAAGCCGACCATCATGGATAGGACACCCCTCGGAATTCCTTCAAAAGCGGATGGAATTCCAAAGATTTGCGTTGACAAAGCTGCTGTCGGAAGGGTAAAGTCACTGCAGAGTGTAGGCAGACTGCAGGGAGGCAAGAGCGAAATCCAGCGTGGCCCGTTCAAGCGAGGGAATCTCCGTGGCGCTTAGGCGATATGAACAGGGCTGAAGCCGAAGATGGTGATATGGATTTGAGAGGATAGGAAGATGAAGAGGCGATCAGTCGTGGCGGGGGCAATGGATGCGTATGTCCTGCCAGCACAAGAACGCATCTGCTCAATCCTCGTTGGCATTCTGCTGATCGGATGCACTTCGACAACGATGGCAGACATGGTGCCCCTACGAATTGAATGGCTGGACGTGTGGAACGTGTCTGAAATCACGGACGGCCAAGGTACCTACCAGGCCAACACAGACGTGGAGATGAAGGCCAATGGCAACGTCCCGACCGTCAAAGCCGAGGCGAGGGTGGAAGGTGAGGGTTCCGGCGCGGCAGAGGTCCGTTTTTCACGTCAGTTCCGCGTGGTGCTCGATGATGCCCCGGCTGTGCCTGTGCAATTGCAGGGCGACGTTTTAGACGGTAGGCTGAAGATCGAAAACACCTGGGGCGGGGACAAAGGAGAGGTAGACTTCCATGCGAAGGCCGGCGTCGAGGGCACGCCCATACAATACGACCGAGAGTGGCACCACAAAAACGACGAAGTCAGTCTGTCTTTCAACGACACAATCGTTGTGGATGGTGCGCTGGCCGCCAATCAGCCATATACCCTTTCAGGATATGCTTACGCTCTGGGCGACTCTGACTTGGGTCATACTGGTCACCAATACAGTGCAAGGGGCACACTGTCCCTTCCCGATCCGATCGTCATCACTGACCCGATCGCGGACTACTACTACGACGTCGCATGGGGGAATCCTTGGTCATGGACTTCCCAGGGCGACGCCCAGGGCATTGGCGTCCTCGACATATACACTGACATTTTAGGCAATATCATAGGGGGATTCTGGGGAGACCTCGCGAATGAAGGCCTCGACGCGTACTTCGAAGCAAGTGGTAGCGCAGAGTACATCGAGGGACACTTCATCAATGCCGACGGAGAGTCTTATGTGTATGCGCGGGGCAAATACGGCGGCCACGCCTGGATTAATGTCGAATCCGAGAGAGACTTCAGCCTCATCCCCGTCACCGACGCTTTGGCGAGGCTGAGGTTCGATGGCATCCTGAGTGGCGATCTATTCAGCGACGGTGCTTCCAGCGCCGTGTCCCTGGCAGAAGTGTCGATCAGCGGCACTGGCCTCGCGTCGTCGGCGAACAGAAGCGTTAGCAACGGCGAGACTGCGAGCGTCCAGCAGGACATCACGGCTTGGGGGCTGGCCGAGCTCAACCAGATATACACGTTCGAGGGGCTCCTTCGCCTGGACAGCGTGGCATCGGCGGGCAGCCTGGGGGCGTATGCCGACTTCTTGTCGTCATTCGAGGGGCAATTGACGGTCGCGCCCGTTCCTCTTCCCGCTGGCAGCATCCTGGGGATGATCGGCATAGCCACAGCAGGCGGAATCCTGCGCAGGCGAAAGGACCGGGGGAATTGAAGGGGGCCGGTGGCACTGAAATCCGCTCTCGAGATTCGCAGTAACTGAACAAACGCGTACGGATCATTCGGGGGACGCCAAGAGTCTTCAGGGGGAATTAAAGGGGTCCGGTACTTTTATGGCACTGAAATCCGCTCTCGATACTCGCAGTAGCTGAACAAGCGCTTCCAGGAAATGACATCTGGATGGTGCCTTCGACAATGCTCCGGTTGGATCAGGGGCTTGGGAGGGCTTTGAGGATTTGGGGGGCGGCGAGGTTGGGGTCGGTCCAATTGACGGCCGCGAGGGCTTGGCGGGTTTGCGGCGTCAGGGGCATTCGCCAGCGGTCGGCGAAGACAGGCGAGAGGTCCTTCTTCGCCGCACAGGAGGCCGAGATCAGCCAGCTCAGGGACTGGCGCAGAGCGGCCGCTTCATTCTCCGGCTTCACTTCCGGGCAGGCGGCGAGCTGAGCGAAGAAGCGCTTGAGCCACGCGTCCCCGCCGCAATCGCGACGCAGCTTCAGCATGGCGGAGGCGTAGATCACCGGCTGGTCCGAGGGCGAGAGCCATTCTCCCTTCTTATCCTTGAGGCGAGGGGCCTTCTCGTCCAGGCCCGCGACGGTAGTGAAGCCCTGGAGGAAGCTCATATCAGATTCCGCGAAGAGCTTCTCGGCGGCCTCGATGGCCCGCCGGGTCCCGGCATCCGGGTCCCTGCACTTGAGGGCGTCCATGCAGACGTACCGCATGAAGACGGCGTAGCCCGTGATGAACAGCGAGTGGCGGTCGTCGAAGGTGTAGAAGTTGCGGCCCATCTCGTAAAAATAGTAGTGCGGCATCGCCTTTGGATTGGATCGAAGCAGCGTGCAGTCCTCGCCGTAGAAGCCGGCGAACTCGATGCCCGTGGCGCCGACGTACCCGCACCCGTAGCCGCAGGTGAAGTCGGCGTTCGGCACCGCGATCATCGTGGGTTTGCCGTCGAGCAGCTTGAACGGCGCGGGCCGTCGGCCGGTCAGATCGGCATAGAGCCGCCAGCCGGCGTCGAGGCGCGCCAGCAGCCGGGCCATAACCTCGCGGTCCACGTCGCTTCGCGTCGTCAGGAACACGACCTCCCGGCCCCACCACGGAAAGAGCATGGTCGAGGTGCTCGTCTCCTTCCAGTGTTGGGGATCCATGACGATCTCGTTGCATTCAATAGGCGTCCCAGGCTGAACGGCCGCCTCGGCCATAGACCGTGAGCAGCATACGAATCCTGTAGACAAACATAAAGACAG
>Ga0315274_10004938_pt1 | contig 19565 bp, 19 predicted proteins | sample YL17G02_20_MG_FD_203700 | JGI IMG/M metagenome (GOLD analysis project Ga0315274, IMG submission 203700) | Sediment microbial communities from Yellowstone Lake, YNP, Wyoming, USA - YL17G02_20 | ecosystem: Environmental > Aquatic > Freshwater > Lake > Sediment | place: USA: Wyoming | collected... | reverse complement strand
ATCGACCTTGCCGTCACCGTTGAAGTCAACGACGGGGACAATCGGCACCTGCCAGAAACCGTAAGTGCTGGGGTCCGTCGGAGTCGAGGCCGTGCCAAAGTACAACGTGCGTCCATCCGCCGAGACGCGCGGCACAGCCTCGAATATGGCACCGTTGATCCGAGGCCCAAGGTTAACCGGCGCGTGCCAGGGAGATGAAGTAGTCGCGCGCCTGCTCATCCACAAGTCGCCACCACCGTATCCTCCAGGACGCGCCGAATTGCCGCTGTAGTCGCTGAAAAGGAGCACCAGGCCGTCCGGCGAGAGAGACAGCCAGTACTCGGTGTAGGCACTATTCACGGTCGGCCCGATATTCACTGGGGTACCCCAAGGACTGTCTGTGGTCGGCCGTCGAGCCACCCAGATGTCGCGATTACCGTATCCGCCGTATCCGCCGGACCGGTGCGATACGAAATAGAGCTCCAGTCCATCTGGGGATATCCAGGGCAACTCATCGTGATCAGCACAGTTGATTCCCGGTCCCATATTCACGGCGGGGGTCCAGGGGGCGTCTTTCGAGGCGCGTGTCGTCACGTAGATATCGCAGCCTTGTCCCTCGGGTCTCGTGCTGTCGAAGTAGAGCGTAAGCCCATCGCGCGAGATCGACGCAGTTGGAATCGAGAACGAGGCTTCGTTGGGACTGTTGACATTAGGCCCGAGATTCTCCGGGGGCCCCCAATCCTCATCGGTCGAGGCGCGTTCAAGCACCCACAGTTCGCCGCCGACTTGCCCGCCCGGGCGCGCCCGGCCAATATACATTTCCAGGCCATCGTAAGAGAAACAACCTATAACGTCGGTTGCGACGTTGAGGAATGGCATGGTCGACATAAGATCCACCGGTTCGCCGAACGTGAAATCCGCGTACGCGGCCGGCGAGTCAAGACCCCAGAGCAAACCAAGTCCAAACAACGATGCTACCAACACGGGAATCTCAAACAGCTTCATTTCCCACCTTCCCTTCTGCCCAAAGGCAACAGACACTATTGAAGTTTCATTTACAGGTCTCTCTCCAGAGAGGACGATCTGACAGTCGAATGGCAATTCGATGACGCGTCGGAGATTCTTGGACGCAGCCAACTCCGCATCGGAGGGCAAGCCGCCGCCTACAATGATTGACCATCGCCTCATGTCGTCGCTGGCGCTGACGCGCTCACCCAGGCAGGCATAGCACTGGGCACGCCCGGAATAGGCCGCTGCATTCCGCGGGTTCGCCTCGATCTCACTCGTGTAGTGGGCTATTTCCTCCCAGATACGCCTTTCAACCTGACGATAGAACAGGCGGGCTTCGGCTCCCACGTGTCTACTGTCCAGGATAGGCTCGAGAGTCCTTAAGGCGTCTCCCCACTCTATCCTGGCACGCTGCTCGCGCGCCTGGGACAGAACACTCTTGTGTTTGGCAGCCTCGGCCTCTATGACTCGAAATCGATTCTGGTTCCACAAGGAGACGGTAATTACCAGACCGCCCACCAGGAGTGCCAACACCAGCCCCCCGACGACCCGAAGTCGGTGCCTGCGCAGAAACTTGTGTAGCCGATATCCCGCGTTGGGTACGTGTGCCACGACCGGCCTGTGTTCCAGGTGCCGCTGGATATCCAGGGCGAGGGCCTCCGGCACCTCGTATCGACGGAGGCGGTCCTTCTCCAGGGACTTCATCACGATCCAGTCCAGATCACCCCGAATTGCTTTCTTGAGCAGGTCGGGCGTGCAACTGCGCCGTTTGGCGATGTCCGTCAGCGTCCCGCCGAGGGTCGTAAGTCTCGAGGATGGTTTGGCGGGTTCCTGTTCGCGGATGATGCGCTGCATCTCAATGTAGCCGGCCTTGCGAAGCTCGTCTTCACTGAAGGGCGTGGTCCCGGTGAGCAGCTCATATAGTAGGACGCCGAGGGAGTAGATGTCGGTGCGGGTGTCGATGTCCAGGTCGCTGAGCTCCGCCTGTTCCGGACTCATGTAGGCGGGGGTGCCGATGATATGGGCGTAGCGGGTAAAGAGCGTCTTTTCGGTCAGACGCTGGTTCGTGGCCTTGGCAATGCCAAAGTCGATGACCTTGGGTACGGGCTTGCCGTCGTGGTGGGTGACCATGACGTTGGAGGGTTTGATATCCCGGTGGATAATGCCCTTCTGGTGGGCATGCTGGACGGCGTTGCAGACTTGAAGAAATAGGGCCAGCCGGTCCTTGGTGCTCAGGTTGTTCTTATCGCAGTATTCAGTGATGGAAACACCTGCAACCAGCTCCATGACGAAATACGGCCGGCCGGTCTCCGTGGCCCCGGCATCGAGGACCTTGGCGATACTGGGGTGGTCCATCAGGGCCAGGGCCTGCCGCTCCGCCTCGAAGCGGGCTATGACTTGGCGTGTATCCATGCCCAGTTTGATGATCTTGAGGGCCACCTTGCGGCGGATGGGCTCGGCCTGCTCAGCCATGTAGACCACGGCCATTCCCCCTTCGCCGATCTTCTCCAAGAGCTTGTACCGCCCAATGACCGTTCCGGGACCCTCAACCAGGGGGGATTCGTTGAGCCGCACATTTGGCTCAAGGACGGGCCCGTCAAGAAAGCTGCTTGATTCGTGGTACTCCAGGAGGGCCTGGACGTCGGCAAGCAGCCGCTGGTCATCCCCACAGGCCTTGCGGACATAGGCTTGCCGATCTCGGTGGTTTTCGAGTTGGATGGCCGTCTTGAAAATGCCCTCTTCCGGCTTTTGTCTGTCTTCAACCATCGGACCCTCGCGAACGTGCTTTCACAGTACAATGCGTAATTGGCCCCGGCGCGGGACGCAGAATTCTCAAAAAATCTGTGAAGAGGGGCGGAGCTCGTCACCAGGTCCGGTGCGGATGTGCTATCCGATCTCACGGAGCAGCCAGGCCCGTGCATAGGCCCAGTGCAGCTTGGCCGTTGTGGGAGAAATCCCCAGAATCTCGGCAGTCTGCTCGACGCTCAGACCGACGAAGTAACGAAGCTTGACGACCTCGGCCTTGGTCGCGTCCTCGGCCGCGAGTTTCACGAGCGCCTCATCCAGGGCAAGGAGGTCATCCATAGGGCCGAGTTCCTCGCATGGGGCGAAGGCCTCTTCAAGGCAGACCCTCTGGCGGTCGCCGCCTCGCTTCTGGCTCTTCCTGCGTCGCGCGTTGTCGATCAGAATCCGGCGCATCGCCTCTGCGGCGGCCTGGAAGAAATGGCTGCGGTTCTTCCAGTTCTGACCGTGTTCCCCGACCAGCCGCAGATAGGCTTCATGCACCAGCGACGTGGCCTGGAGGGTCTGGCCCGGCGCCTCATGCGACAGCTTCTGGGCGGCAAGCAGACGCAGCTCCTCGTAGACCAGCGGCAAGAGTTCGTCCGTAGCCCCTGCGTCCCCCCGTTCAATTGCGTTCAAGATACGCGTGACATCACTCATACGCACTCCGCGCCGATGTGGTCCTCCCGGCGGGTACTCCCACCCGGCAGCCAAGTCCCAGGCGCAACGGGCATAGATCGCCTTGGACCGGGAACGGACGGCTTGGCCATTCCGCCGTACCTGACGCCGTTGCGCCTATTTGATCTTGTAGCTGACGGTCATGCCGTCGTTTTTCTCCATGGAGGACCGGATGGTGACGGTATCATAATCGGGGCTGGTCTGGACGTAGTCGAGGAAGTCCTTCATCGCCCGGGCGGATTGAATGACGTTGTCGGCGACGACTACGGCCCCCGGTTTGAGCTTGGGCTCCAGGATCTTCAGGTATTTCAGGTAATCCTGCTTCAGGGCGTCGATGAAGACGAAGTCGATCGGGCCTTCCAGGTTGGGCAGCGTCTTGAGGGCGTCGCCTTCCACGACCGTGACGATATTCTCCAAGCCCACCTTCTCCAGGTTCTCCCGGGTCTCCTTGACGGCGGCCGGATTGATGTCGTGAGTCCAGAGGTGCCCACCGGTCCGCTCGAAGGCGATTCCCATGTTCATCGCGCCGAAGCCGGCGGCGGCGCCGACCTCCACGCCTCGCGTGGCGCCGGAGGCCTCGACCAGGATGCGAAGCATCATCGCGTCGCCGGGGGCGGTACTGAGACTCGTTCGCTTGAAGCTCTCGATGAACTGCTTCCTGAATTCGGGACTCGTTTTGTTCTGGTCCGCGGCATAGACCATCAGACCGGCGAAAGACAGTACGGCGATGCATACAATCACGGCAAAGAAGCGGTGGTTCTTCATGAACGACTCCTCATCAATGGTTGCGACTCTTCTACATTCCGATTTCGACTCTTACGCGACGTCGGCCAGGGCGTTGTTCATACGCTGGATGGCCTCGTCGACTTCCGCGGGGCTCTTGAAGCCGATGGTGACGCAATCGAGCAGGCCGGACTGCATGGCGAAGCGGATGCTCTTCTCGCGATCTTCCGGCTTGGTGAAGTCGCCGTTGCCGATGATCTTCATGCCGATGACGCCCCGGCCCTTCTCGTGCATGCGTTTGATCTGCTCCATGACGGGCGGCACGTGCGACTCGTTGCTCTCCGCGTTCCACGTGTCGGTGCGCGACGTGTCGACATACCTGCCCTGCGGGTTGACGCGTACGAGGTGGACATCGACCCAGTCGAGCTCGACGGCCCGGGTCAGCGCGGGCAGACTGTGACACGAGACGCCATGGGCCCGGATGATCTTCTTGTCCTTGGCCTCTTGCATCGCGTCCATGACCCGCTTGCGCTCCTCCTCCCAGTTCGGCGTGACCGTGCAATGGATGAGCAAGCTGTCGATGTACTCGACGCCGTAATCCTTGCGGTAGCGGTCGATGTCCTCGAGAGGTTTCTCCGGCACGCCGCCCATTTTGGTCTGGATGAAGAGCTTCTCTCGCGGCAGGCCTTGAATGGCCTCACGGAGCATCCCGTGCGTCCGATACCCCCGGGCGATGTCGATGTAGGTGATGCCCTGGTCATAGGCATACCGGATCAGGCGGGTGAGGCCCTCCTGACCGAGCTCCTGCTGGACCCGGCCGCTGCTGGTCCCGCAGCCGATGCCGAGCCGGCTGACCTTCAGGCCCGTCTTGCCCAGCGGCACTTGATCCACGGCGGTCTTCTTCGGCCCGGACCACCCGATCCTCGCCGCCACCGGCGACAGGAGAATCCCGCCCGCCACCGCCGCCGTCCGTTCGATGAATTGTCGTCTCGTGATCTCTCTTCTATACATGGCTCAACCCCCTTATCAAACTCGTGAACCTCCTTGGCCGTATCCAGTCTTGGCGCGACAGGTCATACGTTCTGACGCGACGTTTCCCGACGGGCGAGTTCTGTTCTGCGAAGCACTACGCGGGCTCGCGAAACAGAGACGGTCATCCCATGTTCCATATTGCCAGAACCGGCCCCAAACGCAACCTTTTTGTCGCCCCAAAGTTTGATTCGCCCGCCGGACCATGCTACCCTCTTCACAGTTGTTGAAGGAGCAGAGCAAATATGACGGCGGTCGAAACAGGAATCCCACGAGGAACCAAGAGAAAGGAGGCCGTTATGACGAGTAGTGAGGCTGTGGCATGCTGTCCGCGGTTTGATCCGGGGCCGTGGGACGGGAAGGAGTTGAGCTGGAAGGACAGGAAGTTCGTCAAGGATCGAGTCCGCAGCTTCCTGCATATCCCGCTCAACTTCGGCTTGGTGATGAAGCGAAACGTCCAGCGGATCGAGGCTGCCGGCGCGGAACCGGGCGAAATGATCGTGCTTTCCGACGAGAACTCGTTGTGGGGTGCGGACGTCTACATCCGCGTCAGCAAAGACGTCCCCAACGCGAACAACGTCACAATCTCGGGGACATTCCTGAGCAAAGTGTTCGAAGGGCCGTACCAGCATGTACACAAATGGATTGAGGAGATGAAGGGATTTGTTGCCTCCCGGGGTAAGGGGATCAGGAAGCTGTACTGCTACTACACCACCTGTCCGAAGTGCGCGAAGAAGTATGGGAAGAACTACGTCGTGATCCTGGCCCAGGTATGAGCGACCTTTGGCGCATCGTGCCTTGACTTACCCGCCGGGTCGTGCTATCATGTTGTCAGTAACCGAAGGGGCCAGATGTGGATGTTGAGGATGCCTGGGACGGCAAACAGATAATGACCAGTAAGCGCGCAAAGGAAGAACCGGAGGCTATAGTGAATACCACAAAGGATGAGATTCAAGCATTGCTTCAGAAGCTGCCTGGTGACTGCACGCTGGAGGACGTCCAATACCATCTCTATGTGATTGGGAAGATACGCAAAGGCATTGAAAGAGCCGAAGCCGAGGGAGCGGTCCCGCAAGAGGAAGTCGAAAGGCGGCTCAGCAAATGGACCTCAAAGTAGTCTGGTCCCCCGAAGCTATTGAGGACCTGGAGTCAATTGCGGAGTACATCGGCCGAGACCTGGAGTTCTATGGTCAGGTGGCAAAGAAACCGGGCGAGGAGAACGTTGCGGTGAGGCGTGAAGAAGGCATCGCAAGTAACTGGGAGGCAATGAATGGCTACGTCACATAGGGCAATAGTTCTTGGTTGGCAACTGGACCATCCAAATGAGCTGGCTGACGTGCAGGCACCGGAGCTCGTCGCCCATGCGGCCGTCATTGCCCAATCTGGTAGCGGCAAGTCCTTCGTTCTGGGCCGCTTGATCGAGGAAATCCTTCTCAGGACGTCCGCACGTGTCTGCATAGTCGATGTCAATGGAGATTTCCGGAAGTTCCACTTGCCAAACGACAAGGCGTGGGACGCTAACGAGCGGAGGAGGATCGGGCGATTGACGTTGCCGGCCTGTGACGGCACAAGAAGAGCGTTCGTCGCTGACTGGTGCAGACGGATCAAGATGCGACGCATAACGCGTCAGACTCATGACGTGCCAGGCAATGCCATCCCCGCAAAGATCTCGTGGTCGGCTATCGATGTGCTAGAGCAAATGGATGTCCTTGAGTGTGTGGTCGCGTGTGACACAACTGGGCTTTACCCCGAACTTGCTGCTCTTCGCGAACTCGCAGCCCAATCTGAGGTAGATACGTCACCGCCTGGGCTTATCAAGCAATCTCGGACCGAAGGAAGCAAGTTCACGGAGTTGGTGAAGACATTTGCTGTGAGCATCGGGATCGTCAAGAAGGGGCCGCTCAAAGAAGAGAAAGAGCGAAGACAGCAGCGTCTCGCAGAATCGATGGATCATTTGGGGGAACTCCGTGTGTGGCGGACCAATGGTGGGGACCAGGATTTGCGGAGGGTCCTTTGTGAGCCCCGGAGGGAATGGGACGTGTCGATCATCGATCTCCCTTCTCTGCCGCCAAACGCACGTCTTCTTGTGGTCAACTACGCGTTGCACTCGCTATGGGAATCGGCGCAGGCTGAATGGGCGAACGCGATGGCTGGACCTCCAGACCAGGACAAACGAGTCCCGACATTTGTCCTTATTGATGAGGCACAGAACTTTGTCCCATCAGAACCGCGAGACAAACTTGCCGCACGAGTGCACGAGATGATCGCCATTATTGCTGCCGAGGGGCGAAAATATGGGCTCTTCGTTATTCTCGCGACGCAGAGACCAGCAAAGGTCAGCCGCGCGGTACTGGCAGAATGTGAGAATGTGTGCATCCTCCGTCTTCAATCGCCGCTTGATCACCAGATCGCCGCTGACACATGGGGGGTATCGTCCGCCGACGTATCGAGAACGAGGTACTTCAACAAAGGCGACGGACTGCTCCTGGGTAGATGGGTGGCATCTCCTACCGCCTTCCATGCAGCCTATCGGAGAACTGCTGAGGGAGGGGCGAACCTGCGTGCGGAGTACTGGACCCGACGACGGCGTGCCCATTGAAGTGGTGCGAACGAGCGATGAACCCAACAACGGCGCCCAACCTGCAAACGCCACCAAGGGCGCAGCGGCTGGTCAGGGACTGGGCATCGCAATACCAGCGAGAGTTGCTGCGGATGTGGCAGACCAACGAATTCAAGCAGTTGCCCGGTTTGGAGTAGCAGGAAGATGGACACTCCGAAAATCGAATCGGTCAAGCCGCTGGAAGGCCGGCGGTTATTGGTCAAGTTCGAAAATGGCGCAGAGAAGATCTACGACTGCAATCAATTGCTGCATCTGGACATGTTCCAGCCGCTCCAGAACGAAGCCTTCTTCAAGTCGGTGAAGGTCGATGCTGGGGGGTACGGCGTTTCCTGGAGCGACGACGTGGATCTGAGCGAATACGAATTGTGGGTCAACGGCAAGGAGCCGGCATTGGCTGGGGGATAGATCAAGGTTCTTGTGAGGTTCCGGTGAGGCGTTTGCGAGCGGCGGGGGAGCCGAGCAGCAGCGGCAGTTGCACAACGATCAGGCCGGCGAGCATCAGGGCGCAGCCTGCGATGTCTCGCGGCCCGAGACGCTCATGGAGGATCAGGTACCCGGCTAAGGCGGCGAAAACCGTTTCGAGGCTCATGACGATGGCGGCGTGTGCGGGGGGAGACGCTCGTTGGCCGACGACCTGGAGCGTGAATGCGACGCCCGCCGAGAGGGTGCCGCCGTAGAGGATTGGGAGGGCGGCCGCGACGATGGCGGGAAGCGAGGTCTCCTCGAACAGGACCGCCGCCGGCAGGCTCAGGGCCGAGCAGACGATGAACTGTATGCAGGCGACGTGCAGCGGGTTGACTCGCTTGGCGAGATGACCGATCAGATGCACGTGGATGGCCCAGAAGAAGGCGCCGACGAGGACGAGCAGGTCGCCCCGCCCGATGGTGAACGATTCGGTGACACTCAGGAGGTACAGGCCCGCTACGGCCAGGATCGCGCCCCCCCAGACAGCCACGCCGCACCGGTGCCCGAGAAACAGACCTGCCATCGGGACGAGCACCACATAGAGGCTGGTGATGAACCCTGCTTTGCCGGCCGTTGTGTAGACCAATCCCATTTGCTGCATCGATGCCCCGCCGAACAGCGCCAGCCCGGCCAGGCCGCCCCCCCACAGCAACAGACGAGTGTTGCCTTTCGGGGGGATCGCCCGGCCGTTCGGCCGAAGCACGAGGAGCAGGGGGGCGAGAGTCAACGCCCCGAGGGCAAACCGTATTGCGTTGTACGTCATCGGTCCGAGGTGGTCCATACCCACCCGCTGAGCCACGAACGTCGTGCCCCAGATGACCGCCGCGACGAGCAGGAGCAGGTCACTCTTGAGTGTTTTCGTCTGCATTGTTCGTCGGGTGCCCCGTGAGCCGCTGGAGGGCCTTGTCCTTATCAACAGGGTTTATGTGGCTGTGGCGGACGGCTTCGGACAGAGTGGCGATGGTTTGGTCGTAGGTGCGGCGGTCGACGGGGTAGGGGGTTTCGTCCTTGCCGCCGTGGGCGAAGGAGTAGCGGGCGGGGTCTTCGTAGGAGGGCTTGGCGCCGTAGATCACCTCGCCGACCAAGGACAGGGCCCGGACGGTCTTGGGGCCGACGCCCTCCGTGGCGATGAGCTGCTCGTAATTCTTCGGCCGGGTGTCGCAGAGCAGGCGGAGGATTTTCTCCAAGTAGCGGCTTTTCGCGAAGTCCTCGGCCAGGACCGGGTGCTGGGTGAACTCGGTGTTCTCCAAGTGCAGGAACGTCAGTTGCTCGCCTTCCCTTTGGATGCTGACCATCCTGCTCAGCGGCGAGGCGTGAGCGCGGAGGATTTCGATATCCTTCATCAGCGGCCGATAGCCGGCGTCCACCATCTCGACGCTGAGTTGGCGGGTGGATTCGCTGTCGCGGGCGGTCAGGTTGAGCAGGTGCTGCCGGCGGCTCGGGGCGACGATGCCGGTGTGCGGCTCGCAGACAAGGTCATGGACGTTCTCGGAGAACCAGTGATAGCGGCGGGCGGAGGCGTCAGCCTCGTTCATGCCCTGCTGCACGACGGCCCACGCGCCGTTGCGAGAGAAGAAGAACGCGTGGTGGTAGATCTGGTAGCCGTCCTGGACCAGCGAGTTGTCCACCTTCGCCGCCATGCGCGAGTTATAGACGAGATTGTTCACGGAGCCGTCGGGCAGGCTGAGCTGATCGCCCCAGGCGGTGATCTCGTCGGGTGTCTTGCGAGAGGTCTTGCCCTTGCCGCCGCAGATGAACAGGCCCAGGTCTTTCTCCTCGTGGCGGATGGCCTCCTTCAGGGCCGCCGTCAGGATGGTGGTCAGGCCGGAGGCGTTCCAGTCGAAGGCCAGCACCGTGCCGAGCGACTGAAACCAGACCGGGTCCGCGATCCGGCGGACGAACTCATCCGGCCCGCACTCGGCCACGAGGACCCGCACCATCTCCCGGCCCAGTTTGACCATCCGCTGAAAAAGCCACGGCGGGCACCGGCCCGTATCCAAGGTGAATGTGGCAATACCTCGACGCATAGGACCATCCAATGAGGGTCAACGTTACGCTCGCCTGCATTCTACCACGTCCACGGGACGATATCCATTTCCTGTGGCCAGAGTTCGACATGATCGCCGAGAGATGATAGGAATGGAGATACTCGCCGGCCGTGCTCGAAGACTGCTCGCGGTGGGCGCGTTATTCAAACGATGAAAGGGTCGAGCGCGAGACCCGACCCTTTGCGACAGTTCATGAAGGCCAGGACCTCTACTTCCTCGGCAGGACTTCCACTCGCTGGCCGTAGCGGACTTCGACAACGATGGCGATCTCGACGTCTACTCGGGCGGCGGACCCCTCTCGCCGGAGGTCCACAAGCTGTTCATCTGGGAGAACGCCGACGGCAAGGCAGGACAGTGGAAAGAGCATATGATCCTTGAAGGCAGGCAATGCCACGAGGCCAAGGCCGCCGATGTGGATCGTGACGGCGACATCGACATCTGCACCAAACCCTGGAGCGGCAACCTGCACATCTACCTGCGAAACATGCTGGTAGAAGACAAGAAAGCCCCCACCCGCTGAACCGGCCTTGCGCAGCAAGTTGCGCTGTGGTACCAGGATGTCCCGAGATTACCTCCGGCCATACACAGAGCATGACTGGGGGTCAAGATGGCTCGCTATTCCTTTCCCCTGCGGCTCTTGCATCCGCCACCCCCTGCCGGCTTTGACCGACGTTTTCATGGCATCCCCGGAATTCAACAACCGGCCCCATCCGGAAGAAGTACCTGACACCGTCCCGTTTCCCCCACCGAAGAGCCATGAACCCCCGGTTCTCTTCCGTAGAATTGTTTGAAAAGAACCAATGAGGAATGATATACTCGTTCTCCAAATGAAATAGCCTGAGCGTGGACCGAGAGACCAACTGGTCCCCGGAATCTGGGCTACCAGCTTTCATGGATGATAGTTATGAGTTCAAGAGCAGAGGATTTCGAGCGGATTAGGGCAACCATTGAGCCGGAGCTAATACTCTCGGCTTCTGATGCGCTTGTCGCCGAAGCCGACTCCCTTGTTCTGCTGCGCAGGCTTCCGAGCCGTTCCGTATCACTCATTCTTACAGACCCTCCATACCATGCTACGAAGAAACGGAATATCTACGGTGATACGGCGTTCGCTGAAGACGAGCATTACATAGAATGGATCGGGGAGTATGCAACTGAATGGCGTAGACTCCTTCGACCTAATGGCTCTCTCTTTTGCTTCTGTGATTCTTCGATGGCAGGGCGCCTCGAAGTCTTGTTCTCGAAGAACTTCAACGTCCTTTCACACATAGTCTGGACGAAACCGAACGATCCCGGCTTCGATGGTTGGAAAGGGAAGATGAAGAAAGAAGCTTTGCGGCAATGGTACCCACAGTCGGAACGTATACTCTTTGGCGAGCCAGCCGTAGAAGGCAACCTTCACCGTTCTCCGTTCGGGGAATTTCTCCGCAACGTAAGGGAACAAGCCGGATTGTCGATGCACGAGCTCACCGCAAAAATCGGCGCGCACGGGAAGGTCAACCATGGCGGTGCAGTATCCAATTGGGAAGCTGGGCGCAACACTCCAAGTCGTGAGCAATATGACAAGATGTGCGCCGCACTGATTGAAACCGGCAAGGTGGCATCGATGCCGCCTTATGAAGATGTGATCCGCCCATTTATCATTGATGCATCCAAGGAGTTTACAGATGTGTGGACGTTCCCATCTGTGCGCCCGTATAAGGGCAAGCATCCCGCAGAGAAACCAGCGGCACTGCTTGAGCATGCTATAGAGGCAACGACGTTTCCCGGTGATGTTGTGCTTGATTGTTTCGCTGGGAGTGGCAGCGCATCGTTGGCTGCAATCAAGCTTGAGCGCCGTGCAGTAGCTGTAGAGATTGAACCTGCGTGGGCTGAACAGATCGCTTCACGTGTTGAGGGTGTTTGCAGGGAGGCAGTTTCTTTCATGCCAACGGTGCACAACTGGCATCCGCCAGGAAGAATGACTAAGGGCAGATCCCGTCAACTATCCTTATTCTCCGCTGGGAGGTGACCTGCTTTGATGTTGCGAGCGAGGATCTCTCGCATCCATTCAAGGGTCTTGCGGATACCAGAGTCCTTTACGACTACGTTGCAGTGGTGATGTCCCCAACCCACGTTATACGGGCGGTGGTTGAGAATTCCGATTCGCAATTCAGCTATATGGAAAAGATTCAGCTCTGTCACCGTCAGGTCAGGAACTGTTCGGCCCTCCGCTTGGGCCATGCGATTCAAGAAGCCTTGGCCGGACAACTCTTCGAGGCACAAGGGGCAGATCGTCCAGCCACGAGCATTCAGGAGGCGTGCTCGTGTTAGCTGCGCTATATCGAGCAACTGGAGTTGCTTACACTTCTCCAAAATCGCCGTTTTGCGAGTTGCAGCATCCTCAGCTGTCATTCCATTGTAGACGGCGACCTTCTCGGAATCGGAGCACAACCAGAATAACGCTTCCAACTGCCAGCGACACTCTTTAATAGTGCCGCTGCTCGCATACTCGTAGACTCGGATACCTGCACCCTTGCTCGAAGTTGCGTCAAACCCTCGGACTATTCTCCCGGCATTCTCCATCGCTGTGGTCGCAGGTATGCGCGCAACATACTGCCCGCCGAGGGGCTTGGTTCGTCTCTTGGCAGCTTTCCATTTGAGGTCGTCGGGATTGTTCGCGTTCCATTGCTCCCGGGTCTCAAAGAACACAAGCGCGTTCGACCCGATTGCCAAACCCTTTGCTGCCAAGTCGGCGGTGATGTTCGCGTTACCGAAATATTCGGAAGGCGAAAGCAGGACAATGAACCCATTCTCGTAATCAGGTGGCCCACCCTGACCTGGGGCGCATAAATGCCAACATGCGTAAGGAATAAGAACAGTGCTCGAACGTGCTACTCTGTTTTGATAAATGACATCGTCATCTGCCCCACGCGTCTGACCCGTTTTGTAGATTTTGCGCGCCAGGAGACTCGGAAGGTTTGGCGACGCCTGCTTGCCCATCTCACTTCCTCCTCGCACTCTCGATGATGCGTTCGGGAAGCGTATGCAGTGCGCCACAAACCCTTTCGAATGTCTCAAGGGTCGGGCTCTTAAGCCCGCGTTCAAGAATGCTGATGTATGTGCGGTCGACACCGGCGCGATCAGCAATCTCTTCTTGCGACATGCCGAGGCGCTCCCTCCTTGCTCGCAAGACGTCACCAATCGTCCTCTTCAGGTCTTTAGCCATGAGGGGCATCGTAGCAATGGAGCGAACGCGCGTCTTCGGACTATAGTCCGAAAGGCAAGACATGGAGGCGATGGCGCAACATGTCGACGCCCGTGCCTTGTGAGGAGGAATCCACTGGACATCCTACTTATTGGCCTGGTTCGAAACAGGGTAGCACTTTTTGTTGAGCGCCGCCTGTGCCGGCATTCGTAAAACATTGTACTGAAAGGCTTTACAGCATCCAAATCAGTATCGCGCCCCGCACAAGTGTTACCCTGGCCCGCGCGAGGCTGAAGCAGGCCCACTTATTTGAGTCACGAATTCATTGTGGTGTGCGCAGGCACTCATATGTCAGCACGACCCTTGGTCCTCGCCTCGCTGAACCGTGTGATTGGTTTTCCGCCCTGGCCCTCTGTTCCTGAGGACGCGACTTGTGGGGCTATTCGAAAGCCTGAATGAGGCGGAGGCCGACTTCGCGTGGTTGGACGGGGAGCACCGGTACGAGCCGACCCGATGGGAGGGGTGCCAGTTGGACGCCTGCTTTGGCCAGAAGAAGGTCACCCTCGAGGAGATGTTTGATTTCTCCCATGGGCGCAACTCTGATCTGCGCCGGAAATTCGCCCTGCCAAGCTCCCTCATCAATGTTCAACTGGGCTTGAGATGCCGCGGCAAACACGCCGATCAACTCATTTCTGCTCGTGTTGAGGAGAAAACCCACATCACCTAGCTTTATCTCCCTGAGGTCATCGAGACGCGATCTTCTATCACCGAACAGATTTCGGAGGAGGCACTCTTGCTCGGTGTTCTTCGTGCTAAGCATTATGAAACACTTCTCGAACGGTACCATCCAGTCCTCACCAGCCAATCCCTTGAGCCTACAGGGCGACTTATAGTCGCATATGACCGTATGGTAATCTTGGTGCGAATGCTTGGCAAGGAGGGCGTGGGCTCACGTCTTCAATTAGGCAGTCTTCGGGTTTCGAGAAGCGTCTGTTCTTTTTGGACGTCTTCGTGGTCTGAAAGGCAGTCGCCGGTTCTCGGCTGCGCGTTGCCCTTGGATTGATTATTGATACACTTGTGGCCATCATGCCAATTTCGGCGGGGCTCGGGGTTCAGGGGCCTTGGGATTGATGATTGGGTGGGCGGACGTGCATAAACCCATACCGGCAAAGGAGTTGTTGGTTGACAATCAGTTCTCAGTTCACAGTGCTCAGTCGATAATCGGCGTTCATCAGCGTTCATCTGCGGTTCCATGCAGATTTACCTCACACAGAGCCACGGAGCCATAGAGTCTCAACTGTGTTCGGGTTGTGGCTTTCTTCGTGTCTTCGTGCCTTCGTGTGAGCCAGTTCTCTTCTTATTGGCGTCTATCAGCGTTCATCTGCGGTTCGATTTTCCTCTGCGGCCCTTTGCGGCCTCTGCGGTTGACAAGCAGTTGACGGTTCTCAGTTGGCAGTTCCCAGTTCAAAATCTGCGTTCATCGGCGGTTCCACATACTCTCTGGGTCCTCGGTGCCCTCCGTGGCGAATGATTCTTTCGGGGTTTCGTTAGTCCTTGCGGGACAAGAGGTTATGGGCGTAAGAAAGTCCGTGTTTTTGTCGGTATCCTCTTGACATCGGCGTATGGTGAATGTACCATACGCTCTGGCAAACTCGAAAATCCGAATATCGAAACCCGAAACAAAGCGGAATGACACGAATGCCTGAATGCCCCAGCCTGGCGGAACGCCGGGAAGCCCGCCAGTTGCCACTTTGGCCGAGGATGCGAAACAAAGCCAATCTCGGAGGAACAGGCGGCGGGCAGCCAGATGATGGATCGTGCGAAACAAAGCCAATCTCCGGAAGAAGACAAGGCCAAGATGGCCTCGCCACGGGAACGCCTCACGGCGTCACTACGAGCGAGGTCGCCGTGCGAAACAAAGCCAATTCCGGGCGGGGGCTTTGCAGGACAGCCTGGGGCGAGCGGACGTTCACCCTACTGTGCGAAACAAAGCCAAATGCCAAGAGACAGGCAGCAGGCGGTCAGACGACGGACCGTGCAAAACAAAGCCAAACCTGGGAGGGATGGGGCATCTGGGGAAAAGCGAACGTCGCATGCGAGGCGGTCCCGCCGGAGGGCCGAGCGTGCGAAACAAAGCCAATCTCCGAAAGAAGGCAAGGCCGAGACGGCCCCGCCACATGCGCATGGCCGGTTGTGCGAAACAAAGCCAAATGCCAAGAGACAGGCAGCAGGGAGAAGGCAGCAGGCGGTCAGATGACGAACCGTGCGAAACAAAGCCAATTGCCGGATCGCCGAGAAGTAAGCCCTATTATGCATGGTGGTTTAGTCGGGATTTCCGGCCCCGATCACGTTGAGGGCAGACTCCTCGTGGGAATGGCATGATCGTGACACGAGACTCGGTCCGAGCTTGACGCCGGAGATGGTCAGGGCTTGAGGAACAGGTAGTAGAGCCGGCCCTCCTGGTAGGTCTGTCCGGCCAACTGCCCGGCCTCGTCGCCGATGCCCATGTAGACATCGCACCGCCCGGCAGCACGGATCGCGCCGCCGGCGTCCTGATCCAGTGCAAAGCCGGTGTACGCCTGCGTGACCACGACGCCCCGCTCCATCTGAGGCAGATTCGTCGAGACGAACGCCAGGCAGGCACGCGGGAAGATGGACTTGTCGGTGGCAATCGTGCGCCACGCCGTCACGGGCTCATTCAGGCAGCCTCGCGGCGGGCCGTCGCTCACCTGGAAGAACACGTAGCGGGGATTTCGCCGGACGTATTCGTCCACGTCGCCGGGGTGGCTCTTGAAGTAGTCGATCATGGCGGCCAGGCTCATCCGGTCGCTCGGAATCTTCCCATCCTCGATCAGCGCCTTGGCGACGCTCTGGTACTCCTGCCCGTTGTTGCCTGCATAGCCCGCCGTGATGAGTTGGCCGTCGGGCAGCCGGATCCTCGCGGAGCCCTGCACGTGCGCGATGTAGACCTCGAACGGGTCCTTCAGCCACACCAGCTCCTGGCCTTTAAGCATTTCGGAACTCTCGATGGTCGTCCGCGGCGGATAGGTCGCGATCCGGCCATCGGCCTCGCGCCGGCCCAGCGTCTGGCCGTCGGGCCCCTTGACCAGGTCCGGCGGGATTTTGTATAGGGGATGTCTGAATAGCGGGGTCCGCCCGAATGACCCGTCGAAAATCGGCGTGTAGTACCCGGTGAACAGGACCGTCCCCCGGTCGTCGCAGCCCACCGACTCGTAGACGTCGAAATGCGCGCGGACAAGGCCGTTGATCTCGTCGCTCCGAGCCGTCGAATCCAGCAGCGTCAGGAACGTATCGAGGGTCTTGACGGCCCGGTCGTAGTTGATATCCCCGTAGGGGAAGTACTGTTTGCTGGACGGCTTGCCCAAGTAGCTCAGGCTCTTGCGGACCGCCGCCTGGAGGCTGTCCAGGTCCCGCCAGCCCTGCGTGAAGTCGGGAAAGCGGTTGGGATCGGTGATCTTCCGGAGGGCCAGTTGCCCCGGGGCCAGCGGCCGGTCGTACTCGATCCTTGGCTCCACCCGCCGAGTCCGGCACGATGCCGAAACCAAGACCATGAAAAGCATTGTGCCAAGCAGTATTCTCTTCTTCATAGTCAGCCTTTCGATCCATCCACATGCGGCTTGTGTCACAGGGTCCCTTGTACCGTCCCATATTAGGCAGAATGTCGCGGAAGAAGTAAAGAGAAGTTTTAGTCGGCTCGCGCGTCTGCCGATAAACACCCGTACGCAATGATGCGGCAAAACTCTATCTGCATGACACCCTGTGACTGTCAGGAGTCGGATATGCGAAAGGACATCCTTTTCGAGAAGATCGGCGAGATGACAATCCAGTTCGCCTCGCTCGAGCACCAACTCCAATCATTGCTGGAGATTCTGCTCGGCGAGGGCAGCCGGCTGATCGGGCCGTTCTTCATTCACGAGCTCAACCTCTCCGTGCTGCTGCGAAAACTCAAGCACGTGGCCCGGTTCAGAATCCAGAGCGACGCCGCCCTGCTGGACGAGCTCGAGCGATCGCTGAAGCAGATTGAGGCGACGCGGGACATCCGGAACTTGCTCGTCCATGGCCACTGGCAGATCGAGGAGAACTGCACGGCCTGCCCCGTGCGGGTCCAGGACTTCAAGATGAGGTACGAAGGCGGCCAGTGGCAACGACTGACGGAAACCACCTTCAACGAGAAGAAGCTCACTGCCATGGTCCGGCGGCTCCAGGCCATGAGCAGCGACATCACCCACATCACCCGGCGGCTCCAGGACGTGCAGGCGGCTCCGCGAGTCGCCCCCGGATAGGAAAAGGGCCGCGAGGGAGATGTCGCGGCCTTCATCCCTGATGTGATCCCATCGCGGTTACATGGACCCTCTTCGACGAAGCCAGCCCACAAAGGCCACGCCCAGACTGCTCAATAACAGGGCACCCGGGGCGGGAATGCCGGGAACCGAGTCCGGCACAAGCAAGTGACACAGAATCGACCCATTGGAAGCAGGAGCCATCGGGTCAAGGTCGGCAGCCGTGAAACCCGCATTGCGGACCCACTCGAGCATTGGGGTCATGTACTGGCCATCCGCGGGACAGACGTACCCCATCGTCCGGGCATAGAAGTCGCCCCACACCGGCCTGCGCTCCGAGTAGAAACTCAGATCAAGGGTGGTCAGGTACGTCGATGAGTCGAATTTCATCCCGTACATGGCTTGCGGCATGCCCGGGTTCTCCGGCGAGACTTGATGGGTTCCGACGACAGTCCCGGTGATCCACGCGTAAGTGCCACCCGACAGCGAGTGCATGTCCCCCGCCGTGAACGCCGGCCCCGGACTGTCGTCCGAAGCCTCGAAAATGATGCGGCCGATACCGTGCGATGGAACGGTCAACCGATATTCATAGTGCCATGTACCCGGTCCGGTTTCCGTCACTGTCCACATCAGCTTCGTCGTTGCGGGCGTGAGACTGGTACCGGCCCACGCCAGACCGTAGGCAACGAGGCCGTCATCCTCAACCGACAAACTTCCGGTATACGTGCTAAGGGCCCGTGTCGGTGCAGCCAGCCCGATGACCAGGGCCCCCAAGACAAGAATTGTTCTCTTCACGATAGATCTCCTTATTCTCTGTTGCCAATTCCATTTCCGTAGCCCGCGCCCGCGGAGTGTATGTGTCCCAAAGACGTCACTCAATGTGGTGGCGGGATCAATGATTGGGCCTGGCGCAGTCCGTCCGCGCACACCCTTGTCGGTGGCCGCTCTTCTCTCCTCACGTCTTTCTCTCTGTGGTCTTCTCTCAGTTACACCCAGACTTCATCTCTTCTCGTGACGGCTCGAATCCACGAAGTCGCCGCGAAGACAGGCGGACCTCAGCTCACGCGGATTCGACGGATCCTGCTCGGCGCTGGGCACAGATCATCAGGCACTCTCTTCTGCTTCGACAATTCGCAAGGAAGCGCCCCCTGCTGCTTTACGGCTGCTGACAATGCGCCCCCTATACCAGAATCGAGGTCTGCGCACCACCCAAAACACGTCATCATTCCTGAGGACATCCCGACCGATCTGACGCGATCCGGGGCAGCCGCATCTTGCCGGCGTGCGGAGGGGACGCCATAATGCGTGGCCTTGGAGAGTCGAATGGGCAAGGAAACAGTCAGGGGCAACAGGTCATGTTGGATAGAGAAGACCGCTTCACGGTGAAGGCGTTTGACTGCCGTCCGGACGGCGGCATGAAGACCAATGCGCTGATGCAATACATGCAAGAGGCTGCCGCCTGTCATGCAGAACAACTCGGCGTCGGCTTTGCCGACATGAACCAGAGGAATTGCTTCTGGGTGCTTGCGAATCTCCGGATGGAGATCTCGCGGGAGCCCAAATGGATGGAGTGTGTTACGATCCGGACATGGCCAAGCGGCTATACACGCCTCGTGGCCGCAAGGGAGTTTGTCGGCACGGCCCAGGATGGAAGCGAGTTGTTCCGCGCCGGCAGTGAATGGATGGTCCTGGACCGCCAGAGCGGCCGACCGCGGAACCTGACGCGGCTCGATCTTCGCTTGCCACCG
>Ga0315274_10004937_pt1 | contig 19570 bp, 11 predicted proteins | sample YL17G02_20_MG_FD_203700 | JGI IMG/M metagenome (GOLD analysis project Ga0315274, IMG submission 203700) | Sediment microbial communities from Yellowstone Lake, YNP, Wyoming, USA - YL17G02_20 | ecosystem: Environmental > Aquatic > Freshwater > Lake > Sediment | place: USA: Wyoming | collected... | reverse complement strand
TTGGGGGCGGCACGTTCGGCCCGAGTACAGAGTTGATTGGGGTTTATTAGACAACCTTCGGAAACTGGACACATGGCTTCAAGGGCAGGGCGGCCTTGGTCGAGACGTCTCGCACGCATTGATAGGCAAGTACGTCTATCTGCACTATCTCCGAGATAGAGACATACTATCTCGTCGGAAGTTGGAGAGATGGCAGATACCACATGATGTCGTCTTCGGGCGACAGGCAACACGAGAGGGGCTCAAGGCAATTCAGGAGAAGCTCGATGCTTGGCTGAATGGCGAAGTGTTCCCGATAGACTTCAGCCGACGCGAAGCACCGCGGGATGAACACATTGCGCGTGTTGCGGCTACCTTCCAAGGCGACGAACCGCTCGGCGCTGACCGGTGGCAGCTTCACCTCGATTTCAAGGCATACAACTTCTCCTACATTCCGATTGAGGTCCTATCCGTAGTTTATGAGCAGTTCCTCCACGCATCGGAAAAGGACGGAGCGGAGGGCCGAGGTAGATCGGCCGGAGCCTATTACACACCGATCCCTGTCGTTAACCTCATGTTGTCCGAGTTGGAAGAACGTCGCCCTTTGAGAAAAGGAATGCGCGTTTTTGATCCCGCGTGTGGCTCAGGCGCCTTCCTCGTACAAGCTTTCAGGCGTCTTATCGAGAAGGAGTATCCGCCATCTGGTGGGCGACCCACTCCTGGAGACTTGCGAGAACTGTTGAAAGCCCATTTCTTCGGTATTGACACGGACATCGATGCTTGCGGTGTCACTCGGCTTAGCCTGATCCTCACATTGCTCGACTATGTCTATCCTCCCGACCTGGAGATGAACGGTCGTCCGGGACGTAAACCTCCCCTTCCGGACCTTCGTGAGAACATACGCCGCGCCAACTTCTTTCGGAACGGCGACTGGCAGCGTGCATTTGATGACAAGAAGGCCGACTGGGTCATCGGCAATCCGCCTTGGAAGCAACTGAGACGAGGCAATACTCGAAAGGAAGACCAACCTGTCCTCACTTGGATAGACACCGAGAAGAAGCATCGGCCTGTGGGAAACCACCAAATGGCGAGGGCCTTCGCGTGGCGAGCCGCTGAATACCTCGACGACGATGGTGAGATCGCGTTGTTTCTGCCAGCCATGACACTCTTCGAGGAAGCTGGAAGAGGCTTCCGCTCACGATTCTTCCGGCGCATGGTGGTTCACACTATCGCCAACTTCTCTAACCTGCGGTGGGTCATATCAGCCAGACGCTTCACTGCTCCAGCGGCAGCGTTCTTCTATCGGTCACGCCTTCCACAGGCCCAGACAATAGACGAGGACGAGTCCATCCGAACCTACTCCCCCCTGCTAGCGAACCAGGAAGCAATAAGACCGAGCGCTGATGCTGGACGGGACGAGGCATGGAGCTTGGTCGTCAATGCTAGTGAGATCCGCGACATTCCTACGGAAAGCGTTGTCGACGGCCAAGGGCTCCCATGGAAGATAGCATCGTGGGGCTCTGAACTGGACGCGAAGCTGATACGCACACTCCGAAGGCAATTCCGGACCATTGGTGACATGCAAGAGCGAGGTCTGGTTACTATCTCCCAAGGTCTCGAGCTCAGGCGAGAGGATGTCGCGGAGGATGTGGAGCGTGTGTTGCTACCGGCAAGTGCTAAGACAGTTGACTTCTCTATGTTGGAGGGCATGCGCGACTTCTTTGCCCTGCCCGATCAAGCGATGGCTGGAGTACCGCAGGAACTAACGCATGGGCGGAAGGGGCGTGTGGAGCTTCCTTTGTTGGTATGCCAGCCGCCTCACCTTCTGGTTAGTGAAACGCGCAACTTTGCCATCTATTCCGAGGAGTTCATCGTGGTGCCTCCTCGCCAGATTGGCATTGTCAGCCCAAGTGGTGATACTGATCTGCTGAAGGCTCTCGCACTGTTCCTCAGATCGGACCTCGCTTTCTACTGTGAATTCTTTCTCTCATCAGGATTTGGCGTCGAGAGGGACCGATCAACCCTGAAGGCTCTGCGCAGAATACCCGCGCCGTTCGCGACGATGAGTCGTGAGGAAATCAAAGAATGGTCCGCGTTCTACGATGTGTTGAGCGAGGCTACACGACAAGCTTTCCAGAGCCAGGGGCTGTGGAAGGACGTCGCTCTGGACATGAAATTGCCTGCGGGTCGGGTGGTCGGCGGCAAACTAATTGAAGAGCTGAACAGCATTGTTCTCAAAGCCATTGGTCTTGGGTACAAGGAACATAAGCTCATTCATGATTTCGTGCACACTCAGTTCAGCTTGAATGATGGCAAACTCGGAAAGGCTGCTGTCGGATCTCCAACCAAGGGTGATATGCAGGCATATGCAAAACGCCTCCATGTAGAACTCGACGACTTCATCCGTGGAGAACTGGTGGGAAGCCATGACGTTGCGGTTATCTACGATGACTACTCAGGCATGGTACGTGTCGGCCTTGTCCGGGACATCACAGCACAAGGACAGGTGTCGGTCATGCGAGCAGATGCTTCGGAGGCGGCGATCCTGCAGAAGTGCCAGCAAAGCATCCGACAGCAAAAGAGTCAGTGGGTTTACTTTGACCGCAATCTGCGTGTCTATGACCGCAATCAGACCTACATCCTCAAGCCGATGCAGAAGTTCCAGTGGACGGAGACGCAGGCGAGGGTCGACGCCATGGATATTGTTTCAGAGTCCATTGCACGGAGGGAGGGGGTTTGAGGGAAAGGTCTCACTATCAACCGCCCGGCGCGTCTGCAAACGGCAAGGCATATGCCGAAGTCTTCGTGCGACGCGTGCATACGCTTCTGGCCTTGGGTTATGCAACACTCACGCCCGCCGATTTCGCTCACGCTGAAGAGGAGGATATCACCGGGGAATTGGTCGATGCCATCGAAGACGTCCTCGATGACTCCGCAACCCTGGCTTGGGCAGACCGGTACAGTGTTCATGGAGAACCGCGCGAACGCCATCAGACCCGGAAGGGCAAGGGTCGTAAGAGACTGGACATTCGCCTTGACAGCTCCGAAGTCAGGCCTCGGGCTCGGCTCCGCTTTGAGGCGAAACGCCTTGGGCCCAATCACGGTGCGTCCGTATATCTTGGTGGTGAGGGTATACAGCGTTTTCTTGACGGGAGATATGCACGGAACGACCCGATCGCTGGGATGCTTGGATACGTTCAGGCAGGAAGCCCTGGTGACTGGGCCCTCAAGATCGAGCAGGGCATCAGCAGGGACGCCACGAAGCTCGGCTTGCGCAGGTCAAGCCCTTGGCGCGCTGAGCGACTTACAGATGGACTCCGGTTCACCTATTGTTCAGGTCATGACCGGCTGACCGTCGGCCATCCCATCGAGATCTTCCATACACTTCTTCTCTTCAACTGACCCACCGGGGGACTGAAGGTACCCGGCACTTTGTCAGGGCAGGACTCCGCGAAATCCGGGCCTCCAGTTGATTGTTGAATCTCGTGTAAATCCGTGCCTGACAAGGGCTTATCGCTGCCTGACAATATTTGATAGACATTGATACAACTTTGTTGTTGTATTGGCGTCCAACTATATGTACATATGACCATAATGCAACTGAATCGTGAATCGTACATGGCAACCACTCAATTTGGAGGTATTCCTCATGGCCAGTGAAGCACAAGTGTCGGCGAATCGTCGCAATGCAGGAAGATCCACGGGGCCCCGCACGACCCAGGGCAAGGCGGCCGTCGCCCAGAACGCCATCAGGCACGGCCTGCTCGCCCGCCGGAACCTCATCACGGGGGAAGATCCGCAAGAGTTCGATCTTCTCCGCCAAGAGATACTCGGGGAGATGACCCCGGTCGGTCGCATGGAAACCGTGCTCGCCGAACGGGTCGTCAGCCTCACCTGGCGTATCCAACGGGCGGAACGGCTCCAGAACGAGGTCTTCGAGTACCTGCTCGCCAGAGATCTCGAAGACTCGATGGAGGACTTCTACGAGGAACTGTCGCCCGAGGACGAGGCGCGGTTGAGGAGCGAGCCGAGCACGGATCCCAGCGTGGCGGTCGGCCGGACGGTTGCTGCCGACTACTTCAATGCGAAGGTCCTGGACCGGCTGGGAATGTACGAGCGGCGGATTGAGGGCAGCCTGTACAGGACGATGAAAGAGCTGCAGAACCGACGCCTCCTGCGAAAATCGGGTCCCGCCGATGGTAGAACTGGCGAGAAGAATCCTGCGCAGCGGGAGGGAATGGCCGATTCTGCAAAACAAACCCAATTCCCGGCGGTCGATGGCGTGCACGGCACGCCCTACAACGCCGGCGACCGGTTGTGCAAAACAAACCCAATTCCCCAGGCCGCCGACACCCTAACCGGGGGAGATTGCTTCGCCGCGCTCGCAAGGACAGAGACAGGCGAGGGGCCCACGATGGAGAGCGGTTCACGGGAAGCGAATGACCCGGCGTGCGAAACAAAGCCAATTCCCGGGACAGCAGCGATGCAGGAATCGACGACGGGACCCCTGCCCGCCGGGACGGCATGACCTATCGTGCAAAACAAAGCCAATTCCGAGGGCCGTTCAGAACCGGGCAACACCCTCGGTAGCGGATGTGTGGCATCGCAGAGGGGCCCAATGAAAGGGCCGCCAGCCGAAATGAGCACTTGGCTGTCTCACCTCGACTGGCGGCAGAGCAGGCCCTGTTCGGGCCCGCGAACGTTCCCTGCGGATCTTGGCCCTATTTCGTGGCCGGCAGACTGTCGAATGCGTTCCAGGCGACGCCCTCGAGGGTCCAGACCTTGGACTGGCCCTCCTTCTCCCTCTTCTCGCCATCGCTCATGGTGTAGAAGTGGCGACCGAGGCTGTTGGACCAGAAGCGATACACGGGCTTCGACCCGACCGGCTGACGATCCGGCGGATAGGCGTAGAACACGATGCCCTCGTACGTCCACACATGAGAATAGTCACGGATCAGCGCATCCTTCTCACCCACGCTGATCGTATAGAAGTGCGTGTTGAGTTTGTCCGCCCAGAAGCGATAGACAGGGGCCAGACCCGAATCGATGGTCTGCTGCCCGCCCTGGTTGGTCAACAACTCGAAGGCGAGGTCCCACCTGGTGGCTCTGGGGTACTCGATCGGCGTGCCGGACAGCCATTTGCTGTCTACGGCCGGAGGCCAGGAGCTGTCACGCGCGCCGCCGATGCTGATCTGCCCGATACGCACGGCTCCGTTGTTGAAGAAGTAGGGGCGGCTCGTCCAGCCCCACGGATTCGCCGGCGTTGGCGCATCGGTGTCATAGACCGCGGCAATGCTCAGCCAGTAGACGGTGGGCGACGCCTTGCCGCCGGCCCCGATGGTCGGACTTTGATAGAACCACTGATCCTGGGACAACAGGCAGGTGAATTGGAAGCACGCTTCGCCTCGACTGACGCCCTGCGGGTCGTCATCCTGCCCTGCCAGATTCCACGTCCAGTATGTGCAGTAGGTTTCCCAGATGAGGGTGTCGGGGTGATTCGAATCGGCGGCCTTGCCCGGAGCATCCGTCCAGATGCCGATGTGGAAGGCCAAAGGCTGCACGGGCGGCAGCAGAGGCTTGTTCCAACCATCGAACGAGCCCCACCACTGGAATCCGGTGATCGACCGCTCATCGGCGCACTGCCAATCATCCGCGACGATCTGATGCAGGTGCAGGCCGGAGGCATCGTCCCACCCATTGAAGATGAATGGCGTGGCCGCGTCGGCGCTCTGCACCGGCTGGCTCCACTTGAGGCCCCCTCTGCCGGCGTTGGCCTGCGGCTCGTAGCCGCTCGCGATGGAGACCTTATAGTCCTCCACCTCCCCGTCCTGAGCCAGGCCGTAGTAGGACACCAAGCCTCGCGTGTTGAAGCGGAACCTCGCATAGGTATCGCCGGCCACGACGTTTTCGGGTATGCGGAAAGACAGGTGATTTACGCCGGCCGTCAACCTCACATCGTCGAATACCTGCTCGTCCCTGCCGCCGAAGGTGCCGTCCCCATCGAAATCGACCCAGGCACTGAGATACCCCTGCACTGCGGCGGTCACATCGACCGCGGCGGATTCCCCCGGCGACAGCGAGGACGTGAATTGAACGCCATCCTCGTCGTCGCCACTGTCATCGTCGCCGGTCGCAGAGGCGGTCGGCTTGCCTTCGGATTCGCTATCGACCTTCGTTCCCAGGTACACTCCGATGGCGATGAGATGTCGGGCGCCGTTGCTTGCCAGGGTGGTCCCGTAGGAATCGGGAGCGTCGCCGAAATCCATCTGGGACTTCTGTTGCGTGGGGTCCGTGCAGGTGGTGCCCGACCCCAGCCATTCGTACGGTGCCTCGCAGTCTGCCTCGTATTCTATGCTGCAGTCACCGGTACCCCGGTTGTAGCAGGCACCCTCTTTGGCCCGGCACTCATGCATGGCGCCCCGGTGGATATCGACATTCCTTCCCGAAATATCGATCGAGACCCATTCGGGATTGTATGCCCGGATGGTATAGCTCTTGTTGGGCTCCACGGACCCGGGCGAGCTGGGCGATCCGAGGAATGCGCTTTCGAGGGACAGCAGCTCTTCGTTGGCCATGTACTTGGCTTCATCACCGGCCGTCGGGCAATCGCTCGGCAAAGGAGGACGGCTGCGGCCGAGCTGAGACCACTGCGGCGTCGTCCAGTTGAAATGGACGTCGAAGGACACCGACCTGCCGTAGTCGTTGGCGGTGATGAAGACGCGGTAGTACAGGTACCCTTCCCGGTCGGGGCTGTATGGGTCGTTGTAAAACCACTGTCTCCACCATCCGGTGGCCGGATAGTAATACCAGGTGCCCCCGCCGTAGCCGTCGCCCTGGCCCTGTACGTAGTTGCCGTTCTCGTCCAGGACAATGCGATAGAAACAGCCCGGAAATGCACTCGGGTCGATCTCGAAGATCAGGTCGCGCGAATCTGCCCGGGCGGTCGAGCACAGAAACGCGAGAATGATGAACAGCGACCATTTGAGTAGCGGGCGCGATGGCGATTTGGTCATGAGCATACTCCTGTATGGATGGTCTTCTCTGGGCAAAGCCTGATCCCTGGCAGAACCCGTACTGCTGCCCGAACGCACCTCCTGTGCGTCCGACGGTGTATGGAATCGGCGTTTGACTGACCCTCCTCCAGAAAATCAGTCATACATATGTGAGGCCTCTCTCCGTAGCGGTCTCCTGCCCGATGAGTACCGATAATATACTCTGCCCGAGCCCAAGAATCAAGCACCAAAGATGGATTTCTTCCGATGAAACAGAGGGCAATCGAGTACGGGCTATCGCAGATCGCTTCCGGCTGCATGAGAGGAGGCTGCGAGTTCGGCACGGGCGACGGCGTCTCGCTCAGGCCGCCCCGCCGGGCTGGACATAGGCATTCGGCAGGAGTGTGGATGCCGACGGGGACCGCATGTGGTTCTGAGCGGCTGCACGTCCGAAAAGACCATTCCGGCTGGACTTATGATCTTTGACTGTGTACATTGGAGGCATCCTGCTCTACCGGGGAGGTCGGCCGGTGGAAGGGCGGCAGCATCTTCTCGGGGGATGCTTCTTCGGGCTCACCGGCAGGTGACCGGGCATCTGAACGACAGTCCGTGCCGGATCGTGGGACGTACCTTGGGGTACAAATGAGCTTGTGCATCACGACAGGTCTGTGCAAAGGTCCGATACACAAATCCCGCCAGGCTCAAACGCAAGGGCCATCCGATACGGACGTCAGGAGGATTGAGCGGCTAAAGGTCGCAGGATAGGGATACATGGCTATGCGGGTGATCATCTCCGGGGCCACAGGTTTCATCGGTCAGGCACTGTGCCGGGAGCTTCGCGGCGACTACGAGCTTGTCGCACTGACGCGCGATGTCAAGCGGGCCGGCGCCATCGTGAAGGAATGCGCGAAGATCGTGGAGTGGGATGCCAGAACCACCAGCGGGTGGGCCAGCCAGATCGAAGGCGCTCACGCGGTCATCAATCTGGCGGGTGAAAACCTTGCGGCCGGCCATTGGACACCATCGCGAAAGATGAGCATACTGCAGAGCCGAACCAACAGCGCCAACGCCATTGCCGATGCGGCCGAGGCAGCCAGAAACAAGCCACGCGTGGTCATCCAGGCGTCCGCCGTAGGCTATTACGGCTCGCGCGACGATGAAACGCTCACGGAAGATTCGCCGCCCGGAAAGGGCTTCCTTGCCGAAGTGTGCAGGAAGACGGAGGTCATCGCGGCGAGAGTCGGCCGGAAGAATGTCCGGCACGTGCAGCTTCGCATGGGCATCGTACTCGCGCAGGAGGGAGGCGTGTTGCCCCGGCTGATACGACCCTTCCGCTTCTTTCTTGGAGGACGGGTGGGCAGCGGCAACCAGTGGGTTTCCTGGATCTGTCAGCAGGACGCCATCCGGGCGATCCGCTTCCTCATGGAGAATCAGAACCTGGGAGGACCGTTCAACCTCACTTCGCCCAAACCGGTCACGATGAAGGAGCTCAGCCGGATACTGGGGCGGGTCCTTGGAAGACCGGCGTGGGCGGTGCTTCCCGGCTTTGCCGCCCGACTCGCGTTCGGCGAGATGGCCGACGAGGTGCTCCTCGCCAGCCAGCAAGCTATTCCAAAACGACTTCTGGAGGCAGGGTTCAATTTCAGCTATGCCGATCTGAGAACCGCTTTGGATGCGATCCTTCGAGGAGAAGACAATGAGTCTGAGTGAGTATTTCGAGAATGTGAAAGGCGTTGGGATCCTGAGCACCGCGGATGCCGAAGGGAATGTGGATTCAGCCATCTATGCTCGCCCGCACGTGCTGGATGAGCATACGGTCGCTTTCATCATGGGGGACCGGCGGAGCCACGACAACGTCACATCGAATCCGCATGCCGCGTATCTGTTCCTCGAGCACGGCCAGGGCGAAGGGGCCGGGGGGTATCATGGCCTGCGGCTGTACCTGACCAAAACGGAGGAGGAAACCGACCCGAAAAAGATCGAGGCGGTACGACGCAAAAACCGAAGAGACGAGGATTCTGCCGACAAGCAGAAGTTCCTCGTGCACTTCAAAGTGGACCAGACTCGCCGGCTCGTCGGGGATTGACAGCCCCGTGCGTGCTTTCTGCCCCTCAGGCAGCCAATCCGAATCCGTGGGTGACGGCGGGTCGCATCGGCAAGGCGGAAGGGCTTGACGCTGAAGATCGCGCGTCAACGATGGACAGGGGACGCGGGAGAGGATACGCTGGGCCTGTTTTGAGGGTAACGATATGAATGTGAATGCGGCTGGCCGCAAATTGAGGTCGGCGATGTGCACGAGAATTGTGCCGGTGATTCTGGCGGTCACTTCCATCAATAGCAGCCTGTCGGCTCAGCAGGGGCTGTTCTTCAGTAAGAAGCAGTACAACCCAAAGCCCGTGCCGGTGTTTGGGTCGACACGAGACAAGCTGCCTTCACCGGTCTTCGATGAGGACCCGAATTACGTCCGGTGTTATTGGAAGGCATGGGAACTGGCGTTCCGGAACTTCCACGAGCCGGCCAGGGGCAGCGGGTACGTCTCGCAATTCATCGACGCGGCGTTCAATCAGAACATCTTCCTATGGGACACCTGCTTCATGACGATGTTCTGCAGCTACGCCCATCCGTACGTGCCGGGCATCGGCTCACTGGACAACTTCTACATCAAGCAGCACGAGGACGGCGAGATCTGCCGGGAGATCAACCGCACGACCGGCGCGGATTTCGAGCAGTGGGTGAACAAGGACGATGAGCCGATGTTCAGCCGCTGGGGCTACACCCTGGATACGGGGCAGAAGAGAGTGAGGGTGGTCTATGAGGGCCGGCCGGCGCCTGCGCCCAATCCGAAGCTGACGCTGGACGCCCTGAATCACCCGATCTTCGCCTGGGCGGAATTGGAGAGCTTTCGGCTGACCGGTGACAAAGACAGGCTCGCATTGGTCTGGGAGCCGCTGGTCCGATACCACGCTGCCCTGCACAAATATCTGACGCAGGGTAATGGACTCTACCTGACCGACTGGGCCAGCATGGACAATGCCACGAGGAACAAGTACCTGGAGCCGGGCGGCTGCGGGATCGACATCTCCTGCGAGATGGTCCTCTTCGCCCGCCACCTGGCCCAGATCGCAGACGTTCTCGGCAAGCAGGCGGAGGGCCAGAAGTACCGGCGAGACGCCGAGGAACTCTCGACGCTCATCAATCGGCACATGTGGGATGAGCAACGGAAGTTCTACTTCGATCTGACCATCAAAGGCCAGCGGGCCCCGGTTAAGAGCATCGCCGCGTTCTGGGCACTGCTGGCGAAGGTGGCCTCCCAATCGCAGGCGGAGGCGCTGGCCGCGGAGTTGGAGAACCAAGACACGTTCAAGACGATCCATCGCGTGCCCACGCTGGCGGCAAACGAGCCCGGCTTCGATCCTAAGGGCGGCTACTGGACCGGCGCCGTCTGGGCACCGACCGACAAGATGGTGATGGTGGGTCTTGAAAACTACGGCTACGCAGATGCGGCGAGAGAAATCGCGATGAACCACCTGCGCAACGTCGTCGCCGTGTTCAAGGAGACGCGGACCGTATGGGAGAACTACGCCCCGCAGCATGTCGCTCACGGCGAGCCCGCCAAGGGCGACTTCGTCGGCTGGACCGGGATCGGGCCCATCGCGTTCTTCATCGAGTACGCCATCGGCATCCGGACCGACGCCCTGGCCAACAGGATCACCTGGGACATCCGCTCCCCCGCCCGGGTCGGCGTCGAGAGATTCTGGTTTGGCGGCAAGACGGTCTCACTCCTCTGCGACAAAGCCGACGCAGCCGGAGTTCGCACGGTCATGGTGAAGAGCGATGGGGCCTTTGATCTCGCGATCACTCTGCAGGGCAGGACAAGGACCGTGCAGGTCGCCGCCGACAAAGAGACCCAGGTGCGGTTGTGAGCTTCGTAAGGTGGGCTATGCCCATCCTATTCCTGATGGCAGGAGACGCAAATGCATAATGAATCGGTGGGCACAGGCCCCCACGGAGCTACCCGGTTGATCGTGTTGCTCTCACTGCTGGTCGCTCTGGGCGCGCCGCCCGCGAGTGCCGCCAAAGAGACAGAGGCGCCGACGTATCGGATTTACCCACTGCGCAACGGCGTGTGCACGCTGGCGGGCAATCACGCGTTCTACGGTGGGGATAACGCCGAGACGTACGGCTACGCGCTGTACCTGTGGCTGATCCTGGGCGGCGACAAGCCCATCCTCGTGGATGCGGGGCTCACGAACGTCGCGGAGATGAATCGTGGCGCGGCCCACGTGCTGCGCGAGCCAATCACGCAGAGCGAACAGGAGACCAGCCGGGTCCAATTGCGCAAGTTCGGCCTGGCCCCCGAGGACATCGGGCACATCCTGATCACGCACATGCACTTCGACCACGTCGACGATCTGCCACTGTACGCGAATGCGAAGGTCTACGTCGGCAAGAAAGAGTGGGAAGGCGCAACGGGCCAGAGCCCCAGTTGGGGTCACGGCCCGATGATGGACGCGTTCCTGAACGATCCCCAGTGCCGCAGCCGCCTTGTGCTCGTGGAGGACCAGGAGATCCTGCCGGGCATCGAGTCGTTCTGGATCGGCGGGCACACGCCCGGCTCGATGGCCTACCGCGTCAGGACCGCCCAAGGCTGGGCCGTACTCACCGGCGACACCATCTCCCTGTTGGCCAACTTCGAGCGCAACATTCCGCCCGGCGTGTTTGCCGATCTGGAACAATGCCGAGCCGCCATCGAGAAGGTCCGTGCCAAGGCCGACATCGTGCTGCCCAGCCACGATCCGGCCACGCTGAACCGCTGGCCCCCCGTCGCCCCGAATGTCCCCAAATACACCATCCGCGCAATCAAGGTCGGCCAGTGCCAGGTCCGTGATTATATCACGTTCCAGGACAGCGACAGCCAGGAGACGAGCACGTACTATCTGTACATTTGGGTGATCGAGGGCGGCCCCCGCCCGATCGTCGTGGACACCGGCCCGAAGCATCCCGAGGAATTCAGCAAAGGCACGGCCCAGTACATCCCCGGCGGCGTCCAGCAATTGCCGGAGGAGCGGACGCCCGAGGCACTTAGGCGTCATGGGATCGATCCCGCCGCGGTCAGTCACATCATCGCCACGCATCTGCACGCCGACCATTACGACTACTTCGACGCCTTTCCGAACGCCAGGTTCGTCGTCAATCGCCGCGAGTACCAGGAGACCTCGCGCGGCGCCTCCGATGAGCGAAGTCACGTCGCCAAGGACGTGCGAGATGCCCTCGCCAAGCGGCCCGATGCCTTGCAGCTTGTCGAAGACGAGGAGGTCGTCCCCGGCGTGCGGGCCTTCCCGCTTGGCTGCCACAGCACCGGCAGCCAGGGCGTGCTCGTGCAGACCCACGTGGGTCCCGTCGTGCTCGCGGGCGACGCCGTCTACAAGTACGAGAACATCGAGAAGGACCGGCCCGCCCGGAGCCCTGACGAATCCGCCTGTCGGCAGGCCATGGCCACGATCCGCTCCCTGGCCGACATCGTCGTCCCCGGCCACGACCCACTGACGATGGCCCGTTGGCCGAACGCCCTCCTCGGCGCCCGGCCCGGGGATTGACTATTCGCGACTTACGACATCGCATTCAATCCGAGTGCCATGCCAGCGCTCGCGCAAGCATGCGCTCCGTCAGATATGCCCACGTAAGCGCGGACATGGCACCCAAGTTCCATCCGCATGGGCGACAAGTCGCCCATCCTACTTGATCAGGTGGATATCGTCGATGTACACAGTGCCCGTGTCGCTGCCTTCCATGCCGATGGTCAGGGTCTTGACGCTGGCCAGGCTCGTGCCCGCGGAGGCGAGGTCGATATTCCAGGCCACCCACGTGTTGCCTGCGATGTCAGCGGCAGGGCCTTTGTAGAGGACCTTCGCGTTGTTGATCTTCACGTACAGTTGGCCCTTGTTGTCCGTGACGCCGCGGAAGTGCACGACCAACGTCGTGACGCCCGCAGCCGTCCAATCCTGGGCGGGTGTGAACGTGCGCTGCGCCTCGGAGTATCTGGGGGCGACCGTGTTGTCGTACTGCAGCGGCATGGACTGGCCGCCGCCGTGGACGATACGGGTCTCCGCGATGCTGCCCGAAAGCGGGTCGTACCCGACCAGGGCGCCCGAGCCGTTACCGGCATTGCCTTTCGGGAAGTTGTCATCGGCCGAGAAGCCCGCGCCGTCGATCCAGGTCTGGAAGAGACGGTTCGGCGAGTCGTTCGTATAGCTCTCGAAATCATCGACCAGCAGATAAGGCAACACGGTGAACTGCCAGACATTGCCCTTGTGGACAGTCCCACCGGCCTCGACCTCGTCGATGCGCCAGAAGCAATCGCCGGATTCGAGCGTGACAAGGGCAGCCAGAGAGAAGCTGGTGCCGGCCTGATTGCCCTTGAACTCGGGCGAGGTTCGAGCAGCCTCGGCGACGGCCTTTCGGTCGCTACCGAAGAATACATCATGCGAGGCGGCCCCGTCGCCCGCCGACCAGGTCAGGGAACTCACGTTACGAATGTCGACGATCGTATCGGGGCCGGGTGCCGCGTTCCACGCCAGCGACGCATCGCCGCGCATGACCGCCTTGATCTCGTCCTCGCTCAACACCTTGTTGTAGAGGCGGACATCATCGACGGTCCCCTTCAGGTCCCTGGTGGCCCAGTCCTGTCCGATACGAAGCACCCCATCGAATGGGTCCGGGTCGTGGGCAACCGTATTCCTCGCGAACGTGTCGGTCCCGTTGAAGTAGAGCGTTCCCTGCGTCGGTTCGATAACCAGGGCCATGAAGAACCACTCGCGGTCGGGCGGGACAATCCCCGTGGCGAAGTCCCAGTTCTTGTCTGTCCAATGGTAACGCAGCTCGTTGGCGGGGCCGAAGCCCATGCCCGAGATTGCTCCGCCCTCTCTCTTGAAGAGCACGGCCGCCCAATCGGTCTGGCGGCCGTCTCTCCTGACCCACGCGGTCATCGTCACCGTATTGGTTTTCACGTTCAGCGCCGGAATCTCCACGTGGGCCCCGCCGGCCAGATACAGCGCGCCGCCCTGGACACCGTGGGTCCACTCCGCGCTACCCATCAGCCGGCCGTGATTGCCGTGGCCGGACCAATCCACCGCCGTCGTCCCCACACCTTCATCGAGCGTCCACCAGCCGAGCAGGTCGGGGTCCGTGACCGCGATATTGGGAACCGTTGTGAAACTCCAGATATCCCCTTTGCGGAACACCATGCCTGCAAACTCATCGACTCGCCAGTAATAAGTCGTCTCGATCTTCAGTGTTCCGGGGTCGTACGCGGGATTAACGGTCTGCCAGCCGCCGGTCGTGGCCTTGCTGACAGTATCGAAGCTCTCGCCGAAGTAGACCGTGTGGAACGCGCTGCCCATACCATGCTCCCACATCAGGTCCTGGTCCGGACTGACGTACCGGATCCCGTTGGCCGGCGATGGGCTCCAGGCGATGGCGGGCCGGACGCGGAAGCTCCACACGTCGCCTTTCCAGGGACTGCCCGGATCGGCGTCGTTGACTTCCTCGACGCGCCAGTAGTAGGTCTGGCCCAGAGTCAGTCCCGTCGCGTACGGGGCTTTGCGGCCGACCTCAAGAAAGGCGTCCTTCGTGGACACCGGCTGCACCTGGTCCCCAGCGACGGCCTCCAGGCTCTCGCCGAAATAGACGTTGTGTGACACGGCAAAGTCCCCTGTTTTCCACGCGAGCTTGACCCACGTCTGATCGATTACGGCGCCGACCTCCGGCTCTGGATAGGCAGCTTCGGGCCGCGGTTCTGCCCCGCCCGGCATGATGCCGGCAACATACTCCCCTTCATATACATTGAAGAAATCCAGCCAGAAGGGAGTATCCACCGCGGCACAGTGAAATTCAAATTTGACCGTGCCGTTCTGGGCCTGCGCGGTCGTCGAATACTCTGCCCACTCGGTGGTCACCTGGAAGTCGACCTGGCCCCAGTCCACGGAATTGTCCGTCGCCTTCCACTTGGTCGTCAGGGCGCGCGGCGCCTCCGCCTTGACCCAAAAGCTCGCGGTGTACTTCGTGCCGACCTTGCAAGGGATGGGCGAGTTTATCACTATGAAATACCAACTGGTGCCGCCCTTGGGCTCGATCCTGAGACTCTTCAGGCCATCGATGGCTTCCGCGTCATTGATCTTGCAGGTGCCGTTGAGGCCCGCCTCCCAACCCCAAGTCCACCAATCTTCATTGGCCGGGTCATTGAGGATGACCTCATCCTCCTCGAAACTGGGGTTCAGCGCCAGGTTCGTCACCTGGGCGCACGTCACCACTGGGAAGGCGATCAGACCCAGGGCCACCAATGCTACGAGATAAATCGATTTGCGCCACATGATCGTCCTCCTTCATATCTCTCCAGAATCGCTGGATGTCGCGACCCGCATCGGCTCATTCCGCGCCGAGCCACTTCACCCGACATTTGCCGCGTGGACTTCATCAACGGCGTGCCTCCACGCTGCGAATCCCATGATACCAGAATCATTCACAAGGTGCAAGCGCTTGACCCCTAATTTCTCCGGAGAGGGTGTGCCCACCACCCGCCCAGCAAGATGAATGGGCTTTGTTCTCGCAAATGCACAATGCGCGTTTTCCATCATGACCCTTTTCTTGAATCAAAAATCAAGACCCCGGCTGAGCCGGTGGCTTGTAGAACTGATTGTGAGCGTCGGCCCTGGAATGACAGGACATTCGGGTCATATCACATCGGTATTCTTTCGGCTTCTTTCGTTTCTTTCGGCTTCACTGATTGGGTTGCGGCCGGCGGCCGCGCTGGGTACTCTGAAACCTCTGTGGCTGGGCAATGAATCCAGATCGCCGTGTTTTGCTCGCAATGACAGGGTCCAAATCGTCGTTCGTCTTCTTCTCTTGCCTTCTTATGTTCTTCGCCTGTATCCCCCGCTCTCTGCGTCCCGCGTCTCTGCGATGGTTCGGAGGTGGTTTGGGCGAGAACGAACTGGGTCTGGGAGCGTAATAGTGGTGGCGAGACCCTTGCCAGAGGGGTGGGGTATCTGGTAGGATGGTTGGGTTTCGATGCCATCGGAAGTCCTGTTGAATCCCGTGGAAAGAGGTCATGGCGGAACTTGCTGTTGGACTATTGCAGTGCGGCGAAAGGCGTCCGGCCGGGACGGCCCAGGCGGGGCTGTACGTCCACGTTCCGTTCTGCCGGAGCAAGTGCTGCTACTGCGGGTTCTACTCCGTGCCGACGGCGGGGCAGGATACGGGCCGGCTGGCAGCGGCACTGCGGCGGGAGCTGGACCGCTATGATGGGGTCGAGTTCCGCACGGCCTACATCGGCGGGGGCAGCCCGACGGCGCTGCCAGCGGAACAACTGATCGCTCTGGCTCGCAGGATTCGCGAGCGGTTCGCGGGGATCGAGGAATTCACGGTCGAGTGCAATCCGGGACAGGTGAGCATCGAGCTTCTGTCGGCGCTGCGGCGGGCGGGGGCGAATCGGCTTTCGTTCGGGGCACAATCGTTTCATGCGGCCGAGCTGGAGCTGCTCGGGCGAGGGCACTGCGTTGAGGACATCGGCCGGAGCGTGGCGATGGCGAGGCGGGCGGGGTTTGACAACGTCGGGCTCGACCTGATCTCTGCGATCCCAGGCTCGACGCTCGGCGACTGGCAATACAGCGTGGAAGCGGCGATCGATCTGGGCGTGCAGCACGTGTCGGCCTACAGTCTCAGTTTCGAGGCGGGGACGGTGTTCGACGCATGGCGCGAGGCCGGGCGGCTGTGTGCCGTGGATGAGGACCTGGACCGGGCCATGTATGAGTGGGCCGTGGAGTGGCTGGGGGCCGCAGGGCTCGAGCAGTATGAGATTTCCAACTTTGCCCGGCCGGGGTTTGAGTGCCTGCACAACCTCGGGTACTGGGCCAACCGGCCGTTTGCCGGCGTCGGGCCGGGGGCGGCGTCCTATTGGCGCGGCAGCAGGACGGCGAACGACCCGGACATCGAGCGGTACGTGGCGGCCGTGGAGCGCGGCGGCGAGGTCCCGGGCGAGGTCCAGCCGGTGAATGAGGAGGACGCGATCTGTGAGACGGCGGTCCTGAATCTGCGAATGCGGACGGGGATCGACCTGGCCGAGTTCCGGCGGCGGACCGGGCGCGACGCGATGCAGACGTTCGCCGGGCCGATCCGGCGGTACCGCGGGCTGGGCCTGATCGAGGTGACGGGCCGCGCGGTCCGGCTCACCCGCCAGGCCCTGCCGATCGCGGACTCGATACTTTGCGACTTTGCGGCTCTGGAATAAGAGAACCATGGATATCCAGCATATTCGAAATTTTTCGATCATCGCCCACATCGACCACGGCAAGAGCACGCTGGCCGACCGCATGCTCGAGCTGACCGGCACGATCACCGAACGCCAGGCCCGAGACCAGATCCTCGACAACATGGACATCGAGCGCGAGCGCGGCATCACGATCAAGGCCTCCGCCGTCACGACGCAACACGAGCACGCCGGCCAAACCTACATGCTGAACCTCATCGACACGCCGGGCCACGTGGACTTTCATTATGAAGTATCTCGGGCGTTGACGGCGTGCGAGGGCGCGTTGCTCGTGGTCGATGCCAGCCAGGGGATCCAGGCGCAGACGCTGGCGAACGCCTATCTGGCGACGGAGTCGGGGGCGGAGATCCTGGCCGTGATCAACAAGGTGGACCTGGCGGCGGCGCAGCCGGACCTCGTCGCCGAGGAACTCGAGCACGTGCTGGGCATCCGCAAAAATGAATGTTTCCGGATCAGCGCCAAGACCGGCGTGGGGGTCGGCGACCTGCTCGACGCCGTCTGCGAGCTGCTCCCGCCGCCGGTCGACCGCAGCGACGAGCCCGCGCGGGCCCTGATCTTCGACAGCCACTATGACGATTACCGCGGCGTCATCTGCTACATCCGCGTCTTCTCCGGCACCCTCAAGGTCCGCCAGAAGATCCGCCTCATGGGCGAGGGCTCGACCTACCAGATCACCGAGCTCGGCAAGTTCCGCCCGGACATGAAGCCGATCGATCACTTGGGGACAGGCGAGGTCGGCTACGTCATCGCCAACATCCGCAGCCTCAGCGACGTGCGGATCGGGGACACGATCACCGACGACGCCCGCCCGGCCCCCGACGCCCTCCCCGGCTACAAGCCGCCCCTGCAGATGGTCTTCTCCGACTTCTACCCGGGCAACAACACCGAGTACCCCCGCCTTCGGGCCGCCTTCGACAAGCTCGCCCTCAACGACGCCAGCTTCTCGTTCGTGCCGCAGAACTCGCAGGCCCTCGGCTTCGGCTTTCGCTGCGGATTCCTCGGCCTGCTCCACATGGAGATCGTCCAGGAGCGCCTGGAACGGGAAAACGACATCGACGTCGTCCAGACCGCGCCGACCGTCAGCTACGAAATCCTGCACAGCGACGGCACCGTCAAACGGATCGACTCGCCCAGCGAGCTGCCCGACCGCAGCATGGTCGAAGAGATTCGCGAGCCCTTCGTCCGCCTGGAGATCATCACCTCGACCGACACGATCGGCGGCGTGATGAAGCTCGCCGAGGCCCGCCGCTGCCGGCACGTCAAGACCGACTACCTCAGCCCCACCCGCGTCATGCTCGAATACCAGGCCCCGCTCGCCGAGATCGTCTACGACTTCTACGACCAGATCAAGGGGATCAGTCACGGCTACGCCACGATGGATTACGAGTTTGTCGGCTTCGAGGCCGGCGAGCTGGTCAAGATCGACATCCTCGTCAACCACACGCCGGTCGAGGCCCTGTCGCTGATCGTCCACCGCAGTAACGCCGAGGCCCGCGGCCGTAAGCTCATCATCAAGCTGCGAAGGGCCATCCCGCGACACCAGTTCGAAATCCCCCTCCAGGTCGCCATCGGCGGAAAGATCATCGCCCGCGAAACGATCAAGGCCTACCGAAAGGACGTCACCGCCAAGCTCTACGGCGGCGACGTCACCCGCAAGATGAAGGTCCTCAAACGCCAGAAAGAGGGCAAGAAACGCATGAAGAGCGTCGGCTCCGTCCAAATCCCGCAAGAAGCCTTCATGAGCATCCTCGACACCAGCGACTGATGATTCGGTTCTCTCTAACCGCAAAGGACGCCGAGGTACTTGGCGCGGCTTCGCTTCGCTCAGCCGCAACCAAAATCAACTCACGCTGAGACGCAGGGGGATTCGGGGATTCTCTTCAAGTCCATTTCCTGCCATTCTCTGCGTCTCCGCGTCTCTGCGTGATATCCATGAAGTTGAAACGGTTTTCAACCCAGCGTGGCGCCCTCCACGATCCTGATCTCGTCGGCCGTCAGGCCGTACAACTCGTACACAAGCGGATCGATCTGCCGGTCCGCCGCCGCAATCTGCCGCTGGAGCGTCTCCTTCTCATTCGGCGTCTTTGTATGAACGATGGACCTGCGCGATCGAGTCATAGCCCGACTTCGCGGATTCGGCTCCGGTTTGGATTTTCTTGAGGCCAAAGTCCTGATTTTCGGGGCTGTGAGGGCCGGTGGGCGGGTGCAAACCCGTTGTAGTGAAGACCCGGCCTATTGGCGGCGGTTCGGTCCTGTGCATAATGGGGCGCCGGTA
>Ga0315274_10004936_pt1 | contig 19571 bp, 21 predicted proteins | sample YL17G02_20_MG_FD_203700 | JGI IMG/M metagenome (GOLD analysis project Ga0315274, IMG submission 203700) | Sediment microbial communities from Yellowstone Lake, YNP, Wyoming, USA - YL17G02_20 | ecosystem: Environmental > Aquatic > Freshwater > Lake > Sediment | place: USA: Wyoming | collected... | reverse complement strand
CCGTACCGACGCCCCGGCCTCCCGCATCCGCCCCCACCAGGTAGAGACCCTGCACGGGCGTGACGCTGGAAGGGCGTTTCTTGCCCACCTGACGGCGGTTCTGCGCTATGCCGATGACCTCCCCCGTCCATCTTCCGGAGATCTCGGAGATGTAGCGGGTGTCGGTGCGTATCTTCCAGACGATGTGCTCCTCGAGGTCCGGGAACAGGTCCTGCATGGTGTTCTCTATGCGGTCTAGCATCTCGTTGCAGATCGCCTTGGCCTGCTCCGGCTCCTCCAGCCCCGGAGGCGCTAAAGAGCCCGCGAGCACCAGCTGGCAGCCGGGGGGAGCCAGGGAGGGATCCGCGGCCGAGGGTACGGGCACGAAAATGGCGGCTTGTCTCTCCACCAGCGCCTCATCACGAAAATCCGGGAAATAGCAGCAGAGAGGGGACCGGACCACCTCGGCATCCAGCGCGTACTTCACGCTGACCGCGCCGAAGGAGAGGCGCAGGGCGTCCACCATGGACAGATAATCATCGGGGAAATGGTGGCGCCCGGCGAGGGCGACGGTCTCCTTGATACCGTTGTTGCTGATCACGATATCGGCGGGGATAAAGCCCCCCGCCTCCACTCCCCGCACTTTGCCGCTCTCGAGCACTATCTGCTCAACCGGGGTGGAGTAACGGAGCTCGCCTCCCAGGGACTGCAGGGCATCCAGGTAGGCCATGGGCACGGCCCGCATGCCGCCTATGGGGTAGCAGAGGTTCTTCTCCTTGGCCTGGCTGGCGAAACACACTATGAACTCTCCCGTGGAGGCAGCCCGGCGGGAGATGCACATGTACATGCCCGTGAAGCCGTCCAGCACCCGGTTGAGCTGTTCGTCATCGACGAAACGCGCGATAAAGTCGGAGAACGACACCTCGTCCAGCGCCTCCAGTTCCTCGGGCGAGCGCTCGCGCGCGAGGTCCTTGAACAGGGCATGGGCGCCCTCACGGTTCTCCGGCAACACCCCTATCTCCTCGAAAAGCCTCTGCAGGGACTCTTCTTCTTCCATATTCTGGGACAGGAGGGCGGTGCGCCCGCCCGTGGTGAACTCCATCGCGGTGTCCATGGAGCAGAACTTGATCTCCGTCCCCACGATACCTGCAACCTCTCCCATGGGCCCCTTGTCCCCACGGGCCAGCCAATGTACGCCGGTGTCGTAGATAAAGCCCTCCCGCTCGAAGCTGGCCGCCTTGCCCCCTGGATAACTGTTCCTCTCGAGGACGGTCACCTCCGCCCCCTCCTTGGCCAGAAGCGCGGACACGCTTGCGCCCCCCATGCCGGTCCCGATGACCACTACCTTCTTGTCCTTGATATTCCCTGCCATTCAGCACCTCCTGAAGATCGGTGGGTGAGGTCTAGCTTTCCCGCACGCATAGATAAGTTACTCTTTAGCCACCGGTTTATACAAGTCAAGACCCTGCCCCAAAAGTAGAAACCCAAGATACCTTTGGGACCGCCGAACAAGGGGCTCGACGTTTTCTACTCGGCATCCTGGGTTCCTACCTACGTTCCGGACGCGCAAGTGAAAAAGCGCTTCAGTTCAGGTTTTCCCCCGAGTTCAGCCGGAACGTCTTAAATAATATCATCCTCCTTTCGACTGTCAATAGGGTGGGGGGTAATATTTCCGAAAAAAGCGCCTAAATACCAGATATTGCCATATTATTCCGAATCCCGCGGTCTCCGGAGTGCGTGGATCCCACCGCGCGAGGGACGGAGAACGGGGTGCGTGATGGTTAACCGGGGTGGAGACGCAGGTGGTTCCCATCGCACGATGCCGGCCAGCGCTGTTAGGGTAGAGCGCTTCCCCCTTCTGCTATGATGTATAGGCAGACTGGCGGACGTAAGAGGAGGTATGGATGGGCGATTGGAATGTGAAGGGATGCCTGATCCCGCTGGTGACACCTTTCGACGAACGGGGCAACCTGGATGAGCCGGCCCTGAGGAACCTGGTCAACTACCTCATCGAGGAACAGGCGGCCGATGCGATCATCCCCTGCGGCACCACGGGGGAATCACCTACCCTCAGCCACGCGGAACACATGATGGTCATCGAGGTCGTCCGGGAGGAGACGGCTGGCAGGATGCCGGTGATCGCAGGCACCGGAAGCAACAGCACCGCGGAGGCCATCGAGATGACCATGGCCGCCGAGAAACTGGGCGTCGATGGAAGCCTGCAGGTTAGCCCCTATTACAACCGGCCCAGCCAGCAGGGGATCTACGAGCATTACAAAGCCATAGCCGAGAGCACATCCCTGCCCTTGATCATCTACAACATCCCCTTCAGGACCGGCAGGAATATCGAGGTGGATACCATACTGCGCCTCTCCGAGATCGAGAACATAGTAGGGATAAAGGAGGCGTCCGGAGATATCCTGCAGGTATGCGAGATCATCGAGGGGATACGCAAGGCGGGCAGTGAGTTCTACGTCTATTCCGGCGAGGACCCGGTGACCTTCCTCGTGCTCTGCCTGGGAGGGCAGGGCTGTATCGCCGCCGTCGGCCACGTGTTGGGGGTGGAGTTCAGCCGCATGTGCAGGCTGGTGTGGGAGGGCAAGGTAGAGGAGGCGCGGGAGATCCATTTCCGGGTGCTGCCGATGGTGCGTGCTCTCTTCTGTGAGCCCAATCCCACGGCGATCAAGCAGGCCCTCAACTGGATGGGCGTCCCGGTGGGGGGCGTGCGTCTTCCCCTCGTCGAGATGATGGAGAAGGGCAAGAAGATCCTGCGCGCAGCCATGCTCGAGTTGGGAAAGGCATCGCCCGAGGACTGCGTCTGAACCATATGGCAGGAGGTGAGGAATGTGTGTCGTGAAGGGATAGACCTGGTCACTTTGAAAGTGGCCCTGAAACATAGTGCGGACCGGCTCGAGCAGGAGATCGACCATCTGCGCCAATGGTCCGCCCTGGCATCCAACGTCAACCTGGGCGATGTATCCACCCAGCTGCACGAGGCATTGGAGCGGGTTACAGTGGGAGAGGAACTGGTAGCCGCATGTGTACGGGCCCTGGCGGAGCTGCAGGTGCAGGGGCCTTCGATTACCGGCCCGGGGGTCACCATCACCCCCATTTAAACCGCGCCCCTTGCTCGCGCAAAGAGGCCGTCAACCGCCGGCGACCGGAGGAAAGAGGGATACCTCATCACCCGGAGCGAGCTTAGTCCTCTTGCCCTTCAGATAGCTGATGTTCTGACCGTTTACCAGCACGATGCAGTTCTTCATATACCTGGACACACTGTCCCCGTATCTCCTCTCGACCTCTTTCAATACCGCGGCCACGGACTGGGCCGAACTCTCGTAGCTCTGCTCGCCCGTCGCCTTGCGTAGTATGGTGAAAAACTTGACTGTGGCCATCACCACGTCCTTCCTCGTCCGTGATCCCCGGTATCATCAGGGAGCCCGCAGACTCCACCCGCTTTTTCTCATATTATAAGGGTCCCGTCGGGGACTTGACCTGGACGGGACCCCTCGCACGTTATCAGGCCGGCCGCCGGTTTTCCCGGTAGCCGTGCCATCGGGCTGAGATCGCCTAGCCGTGCAGAGCGTCGGCGACGCCCTTGAGCCCCAATTCCTCCAGGCGCCTGCGGCTGGGACGACCCTGCGCGTCTATATCCCGGAGCACATAATACTCCTGCAGCATCTCGTCGAAGGCGACGGTCTTGCGCTTCCTCTCCTCCGGGTCTCCGCCCTCCAGCTTCTTGCGGCGCCCCGAGAACCCGGGCACTTTGTTCATTGAGGTGAGTATCTTATCCATGTTGGGGTAGAGGAACTTGGAGAGGATGCTGGCCGTGGTGTTCTTGAGTCCCTCTATCCTCAGCTTCTGCAGCGGCACCAGTGACATGAACTGCGGGTACACCGCCGAATGCAGGCTGGAGGTGACGCCCTCGACGTGGGGATCGAGGATGCGCTTGGGGAGCTGGTCGTCATCGCGGGTGGCACCCATGAGGTTGCCCAGGGCCCTCTTGATATACCAGATGCGGTCGCCCACCTTGAGCATCTCGTCGAAGCCGTAGTCGAAACCGGTGGTGGCTTTGAGCATCATGACCATCTCCGCCATGTGTCCGCCCGCCGCGTTCCAGGCGTACTCGCAGATCACCGCGGAGTTGGCGATGACGCCCTTCTTCTGGCCGGCTATGGTCTGGGCCGCCTTGCCCTTGGCCTTGTAGGGCCAGGTCCTCTTGGTGCCCATCTCCTTGATGTCGAGGATGCCGAGCTCGACATAGAGGTTGGCGTCGGCGCAGTGGCAGGCGCCCCGGATGGAGGTGGCGTAGGTGAGGGCCATGGCCCACAGAGCGCGGGGGTCGTGCATGGGGCACTCCAGGCCCTTGACGTGGATGGCGAACTCCTTTCCGCCGTACTTCTCCGACATGGCTCGCACCCCCTCGGCCAGGTCGTCGCCGATGCCCTCGCGCAGGGCGGTCTTCTGGATGAGGTCCAGGAGGGTCTGGGGCTGGTTCCAGCCCAGCTTCATCCCGCCGGTGTCCGACTCGGTGATCATTCCTTTCTCGAAGGCCTCGGTGGCGTAGGCCAGGGTGGAGCCGCAGGAGATGACGTCCATGCCCAGGCGGTTACAGAGCTCGTTGGCCTTGTTGTTGGCCTCCCGGTTGTCCATGGTATGCAGGGTGCCCAGTGCGGCGGCCGCCTCGTACTCGGAACCCGGCCCCTCCTCCATGGCGAAGGGACCCGACTTCACCTCCACGATCCTCTTGCACGACACGGGGCAGGCGAAGCAGGAATGGGTCTTGGTGAGGATGCTCTCGGCCACGGCGGTGCCCCCCAGCTCCCCGGGACCCTGGGCCCAGTAGGCCACCTGCCAGTTCTTGGTGGGGACGTCCCCGATGGCCATGCCGTACTCCATGTGTACGTTGGAGCCGAAGTTATGCAGGCCGTCGGCCACCAGGCTGAACTTGAGCAGTTCTCCCATCTTCTCGCGGGCTTCCTTGAAACCGGCCTCGTCGGCCACGGGTACTTTCTTGTTGCCCCGGGCCACCACTGCCTTGAGCTTCTTGGAGCCCATCACCGCCCCCATGCCGCATCTGCCGGCAGTGGAGCCGCGGTCGTTCATCACGCAAGCGTACTTCACCAGGTTCTCGCCCGCCGGCCCGATGGAGATGACCTGGGCGCGCTTATCTCCCACCTCCTCCTTGAGCAGGTCCTCGGTATCGTAGGTATCCTTGCCCCAGAGGTGGGAGGCGTCTTTTATCTCGACCTTCTCGTCGGTCACGTAGAGGTAGACCGGCTTTTCGGAGGCCCCGACGACGATGATGCCGTCGTAGCCCGTCCGCTTCAGTTGGGGCGCGAAGTGCCCCCCCATGGAGGCCTCGCCCCAGATGCCGGTGAGCGGCGAGCGGGCGCAGATCTCCAGGCGGGACACCCCCGGAAGGGAGGTCCCCGAGAGGGGCCCATTCATGATCATCAGGGGGTTCTCGGGGGAGAGGGGTTCCACCTTCCAGCCTTCGTTGTCGAAGAACCACTTGGCGGCCAGCCCGCTCCCGCCCAGGAAATCTCTGTAGAGTTTCTCCTCCAGCTGCAGCTCCTCCGTGGTCCCGGAGGTGAGATCGACCTTTAGTACTTTGCCCCAGTTTCCTCCCATCATGGCCAATGCTCCTCCCTTGTTTTCGATCAGCTCATGATGTGGACGAGCTGACCCTTTTTTCAAGTTCCGCTAATGATCTCAGCAGAAGGAGCCAGGCGAGGTAGCTCTATCCTCTTCCGGACCCCTGTTGTTTAGCCATGGATAATGGCCAAGGACATTATAACAGAGCCCTTCAGGTGATTTGCCTACTCGCACATAAAGGCTTTGCATTAAAAGTTACTTTGTGGTAGCATGTGCAGCTAACAGGTCTCTACACAGAGGGTCAGGGTGTGGAACTCGGTTTATGGTTTGGGACTTTCCCTCCCTTAGAAAGCCCCAAGACGGGTTCCGCTTATATGCCCACCCGAGTGTGACCTCATCCGTGCTCCGGTACCAAACCGGAGCACCTCCCTCCCTGCTGACCCCGGTTTGCCGGAAACCGGGGTCCTATTTTTCGCCTCATCTTCTCATGGAGAAGGCACGGCTTATGAACTCGTGCACCGTCTTCCACGTCTTCTCCATCTGGGCCTCGCCGTTTCCCGAGAGCAGGATGGCGATGCTCTGCCCCATGCCGACCAGCGCATAGGAGATGGTCTTCAGGTCGTTGAAGGGGAATATCTCGCCCGCTTCCACCCCCTCTTGGAGATCCTCCTCGACCCTCTCCGCGAGCCTTGCGTAGACCTCCTTCATCTGGTCCATCAAGCGCGGGTTCCCCACCGTCTCACCCAAGAGCATGTAGAGCAGCTCGCTCCTCTTGAGATAGAGGTCCAACATCTCCTGGCCCTTGGTCTCAATACGGATTATGAAATCTTTCTTCTCTTTTTTCTCCAACTCGTGATCGATCTTCTCCAGGGTGTTTTCGATGAGCCGCTTGATCACCTCCACCAGGAGCTCCTCCTTGCTGTCGAAGTATATATAGAAGGTGCCCTTGGCGATGCCCGTGGCCTGCACGATCTCGTCTATGGTGGTACCGTGGTAACCCTTTGCGGCGAATAGCTCGGTCGCGTTGTCGATGATGCGCTCCCCCCGGTCCACGGCCTGCTTGTCCTCTTCAGGTTCTGCGGCGGTCTCGCCCGTCTTGGTACTCACGATGACCCCGAACAGGCCCGAGATATCCCGCAGGGACATCCCGTAGCGGGAGCGCAGGTGCTCTATCATGCGCAGCCTCTCCAGGTGATGCTCACCGAAGGCATCCGTCGCGTCTGCTTGGGGCAGGATGCCTTCCTTGAGATAGCGGTTGATCTGCGTACGGGTCAGGGACGTACTTGTCTCCGCCTCATAAGCTTTGATCAAACCGTTGAGGTCCCAGCCTCTATCTTTATCCGCCATCGATCGACCGCCTTCGTCTGGCGATTGAGCCCTATATCCCGAATGCTTGAGTACAGCGAATCGGAAAACGACTGGGTAGTCAGTCACATAATAATATCCGACATCAAGCACTGTCAATGACCTCCAGGCTAGCCGGTAACAGTGTACGAGCCCCTCGGCGATCCGCTGGCCGGCCTGACTCGAACCGCCACAACGAAGGCTGGGGTGGGTGTTTATGTACGCGAGAACCTGGGAATATACAGCGTGAGGGGGTGGTCAGCCATGACGGCAAGCGCCCTGGTGGTGGATGATGACAGGTTGCTGCTGCGGCTGATCGAGCTGAACCTGGGGAAGACCGGCATGAAGGTACTCCTTGCCGACAGCGGGAAGGAGGCTCTGCGCCTGGCGCAAGAGGAAAGCCCGGACATAATCCTGCTCGACATCATGATGCCGACGATGGATGGTTACGAAGTCATGCGGCAACTCAAGGCTGACGACGATACCAGGGACATACCGGTGGTGATGCTCACCGCCAAGTCCAGCCAGGGCGATCGTCGCAGGTGCGAGGAGATGGGAGCCATAGCTTACATCACCAAGCCTTTTAACCTGGAGGAACTGCGCAACACGGTCAGCGATATCGTCGAGGATGCCTCCAGCCCACCGGCTTCTCCCGAGTGATCTTCTCCCCCGCTGTCTATGCTCGATCTCAACCCGCAGGGGTGAGGAACTTCTGGAACATGATCATCTGCGAGGCGTTCTTGACGGCGCCTCTCACCTTGAACTTGCCGTTCTTCACCGCGTTTACGACCTTCTGCCCGTCCTCGGTCTTGAGCCACTTGAGTATCTGCGCGCCTTTGCCCGCGCCGGAGAGGCTGAGCAGGAGCGCCAGTTCGGTCCCGATGTAGATATCCGCGCCCTCGACGCCGTTGGCGACCGTGACGTCGCTGCCCTTGAAGGCCATGGTGGCCGCCATCTCGGGGTGATCCAGGTCCTGGATGGCCACGGAGACGCCCATCTTGTCAGCCAGGTTCTTCTTCGAGGGATCCTGGAGTAGTGCCTTGACCATCTCGCTCATCATGAAGGCCAGGGGCCCGGGCTCCGCATCCTTGAGCGTCACCGTTCCGTTCCCGGGGGTGGGCTGCGGCTTCCGGGAAGCCTTTGCCGCCATAACTCCTCCACCGATGAGGGCCAGGAGCAGCAGCTTCTTCCTGCGTTTGCGCGCCTTCTCCTTCTTGAGCTCCTTCTTGAGCAGTTTGGCCTCTTGCTTCGCCATCTTCTTTGTCTTTCTCTTGCTCACCTCTACCTCCTTACTCCTCGCCCACCTGCCCGGTTTATCGATGCGGATAAAGCCGGTGGACATCGATCGCTATCAGTTAGATAACTGCCAGAAGCCCGACCATCATATTCTACCCCGTTCAGCCCGGCATGAACCGTCACTTGACTCGCTTCGCTTGTTCGGGAATGCCTTGCGGCGAACTCGCTTCGTGATGTATGAGCGGGGGAGACCTCATACGGTCTCCCCCGCGAGTCACATGGCGGAAGGGGAGGGATTTGAACCCTCGGTACGGTCTCCCGCACAATCGCTTAGCAGGCGATCACCTTAGGCCAGCTCGGTCACCCTTCCGGAAAACCTCTCTGCCCGTCGTGTATACAAGACCGATTGAATACAAGACCAATTATAAGACCAGCCTTATAGGCTTGCCAGGAGTACCCGGTCCGACCGGGAAAAGGTCAGCGAGTTCGTGGAAGCCCCAAGGTAAATCCCCTGCGGAGCGATATCAGCCCTGAGATCCCTCCTGCTTCCGGCGCGCGATGCGGTCACAGACGAGCTCGCCTCCCACCCCGACGTTCTCGTGCGGGTTCTCCTTGATGACCACCGTAAAGGCCTCCCTGGAAAGGCCGTAGTACCTTTCCATGGCGTCGGTGACCTCCTTGACGAGAGCTCTTTTCTTGTCCATATCCTGGACGGGGGGGCCGTCCAATGTCGCTGTCGGCATCCAGATCACTCCTTTGCTGTTCTTACTTCATCGAGTGCAGGGCGATCTTGTTACCTTCCGTATCCAGGCATACCGCCATGTAGCCGATATCCTCGGTGATCAAAGTCTTGGGGACCAGGATTTTTCCGCCCGCGCCCTCCACCCGCGCGAGCTCGTCGGCAAGGTCTCCCGTCCGGGAAGAGAAATAGATCAGCACCCCATCCATAGAAGGCTTGTAGTTGTCCTCGTTATAAACCAGGGAGCCCGCCGCGCCCGTTCCCCCTGCGTCCCATGGAAACCAGGCCATGTCGAGTTCTGCCATCGTGTTTCTGTCGAGCTTGATGTTGAAAACGTCCTCGTAGAACTTGATGGCCCTCTCCATGTTCAGGACCGGGATCTCGAACCACCCCACCGCATTGCTCTCCGCCATGCCGTTTCACCTGCCTTTCGGTGCAAACTCGTGCCGCAAGCATCCTTTGCCTGGGCTTTATAAGTCGTTATTGACAGGTGTGGTGCAGTTCAAACCCGCGAGTTTCCGGTGGTCCCGCAGCGCATTATGCAAGCTTTTTACATTAAACACAAGCCCTCTCCATGGGTTCTCCACACTTAAGAGATACCTTGGGCATGTCCATATTCAAGCGGTTTATCGAACCATCAGTGAAAGGAGAGGTAGATGGCCGAGCTGAGCAATAGGAACAAGATCATCATCGCCATAGCGGCTTCGGTGGCCGGGGTGATGATGCTCGGCGGCGCAATGGTGGCCGCGGCGGCAGCCTTGTGGCATCATCGCTGGGAACACGAATGGGGCCTTTGGGAGGAGTGTTGCAGTGAGTGCGACGCATACAGCAGTGCGAGCAGAGCGCCAGCAACGAGCGAGGAGGATGAGTTCGACCGTTACTGCAGCGAGGTCATGGACGACCTGGCCGGCGCCCTCGGCCTGTCGGCCCCGGAGCTCGAGGGGGAGCTCGCAGGCGGGAAGAAGATCATGGATATCGCGAATGGCAAGGGGGTCTCCCTCGAGGTGATGGTGGATTCCGTCACCAGTTCGACCGGCAGGATCCTGGAGCGGGAAGTGACGCAAGGGGACCTCAGTCCTGAAACGGCAGAGGCCATCGAGGGCGAAGTAGCCGATTACGCTACCTGGTTCCTGCAGAACAGCAATATGTTACTGCTGAGAGAGCGCGCTTGGCGCCATTAGCCTGTCGCACCAGCCCCTTGTTCAAACCGGGCTTCCGGCGGCGGATTCCGATAGACTAAGGGAAGCGGGGAGCACGGCGCCTGCGGGCGCCGCCTCTGCCGGCATGAGCCCGAGTACGAGAGGCGCGCATGGGCGAAGGTAAAATACTGATCGTGGACGACGAGAAAAAGATAGTACGGCTGGTCAAGGCCTATCTCGACAGGGAAGGTTACACCACCCTGGAGGCCTACGACGGCATAACCGCGTTGGACCTCTGGCGCCGGGAGGTACCTGATCTCATCGTCCTGGATGTCCTTATGCCCGGCATGGACGGCCTGGAGTTCATGCGGGAGGTGCGGCAGTCATCCATGGTCCCCATAATCATGCTCACCGCCCGGTCCGAGGAGGCGGACAAATTGGTCGGCCTGGGCCTGGGGGCGGACGATTACGTGACCAAGCCCTTCAGCCCCCGGGAGCTGGTGGCGAGGATCCGGGCTGTGTTGAGGAGGCACCGGCTTGGAGCGCCGGATACGGCATCCCCGGTCAGGGAAGGCCCCCTCGCGATCTACGCAGACCGCCATGAGATAAAGGTGAACGAGGAAGAGGTAGCGCTGACGGCAACGGAGTTCGCCATGCTCACGGCGATGGCCTCCAACCCCGGCCGGGTCTACACTCGAGGCCAGCTCATCCAGCTCGTGCAGGGCGATATTTTCGAGGGATACGAGAGGACCGTGGACTCGCATATCAAGAATATCAGGAGGAAGCTGGGCGAAAAGGCGAGGGATTGGAGTTTCATTGAAACGATTTACGGGATCGGATATAGGTTCGTGGCTCAGGAAAAGGCGTAGCCTCAGACTGAAGATCTTCCTGGCTATCCTGTGTGGGACGATGGTCTGCCTGATGATATCGGCTGTGATCGCCAACGGCCTCTCCCACTGGCGGATCAAGGAGTTCCTGCACGAGGATTGGTGGGGGGACAGACTGGACGAGGGGCCCAGCTATGTAGACGTCGCTATCTTCTTCGCCGGTTTCGTAGGTCTTATCCTGGCCTTCTTTATAAGTTACTGGTTAGCTGGGCGTCTCTCCCAGCCGTTGGCCGAGCTTACCTCCGCCACCCATGACATCGCCGCAGGGGACTACGGTAGCCAGGTCGAGTTGGGCAGCACCACCGAGATCGCCGAACTGGGCGAAGCGTTCAACTCCCTGTCGGAGAACCTCGAGAAAAACGAGATCCTGCGCAAGAACATGGTGGCGGATATCGCCCACGAACTGCGTACCCCCCTGGTCACTCTACGTGGCATGATCGAAGCCCTGGAGGACGGCGTGGTCGAACCCGACGCCGCTACTATCGACTCCCTCAAGGAGGACGTCCTTCTGCTCACCCGGCTGGTGGACGATCTGCAGCAGCTGGCTTTGGCCGAGGCGGGGCAGCTCGAGCTCGACCTGATGCCCGTGGATGCGGGGGAGATGCTCCGGGGAGTAACCGCCCGCTTCGAGGCCGAGCTGGCACAGAAAGGGGTGCGATGTGTGGTGGAGGCCCCCGGCGATCTTCCGCCTGTTCGCGTCGACCAGGCACGCATCTCCCAGGTCCTCAGCAACCTCGTAAGGAACTCTCTCATGCATGCACCCGAGGGCGGCGACATCACCGTCGAGGCAGCACCGGCGGGAAGCGAGGTGGTCTTCGCGGTCCGCGATACCGGTCCGGGCATCGCGGAAGACGAATTGCCCTATATCTTCGAGCGCTTTTACCGCACCGACCATTCCCGAGCGCGGGCTACCGGCGGGGCCGGGCTCGGCTTGAGCATCGCCAAGAGCCTTGCAGAAGCCCATGGCGGGCGCATCTGGGCCGAGAGCGAAAAGGGGGTGGGGACGGTGGTCCGCTTTACCGTTCCCATCTACCCCGACTGAAAGGCGACCTGTATTGTATGGATTTATCTGACGGCCTGCCCCAGAAGGGTATGCTGGTAGGGAGCGACCCTTGCTTCCTTCAGCCCCGTCTTCCTCAAGAGCACTTCCAGTTCTTCCACACCGAAAGGACCGTGTGCCTCCTCTCCGTGCCGGTGTTTCATGAGCAGTCTTACGGGCTGTGTAGCCCGGAAGTCGGAGAGTGCCATGCGGCCGCCCGGCTTGAGCACGCGTGCCCATTCCGTGATACAGGCTTCAGGATCGGACAGCTCATGCAGCACGTTGTTGCATACCACCAGGTCCACAGAATCATCCTCGAGCCCGGAGGCATCCGCCGGTGCCTTGACGGCCTGGACGCGGCCATCCAATCCCGCCGTGCGTGCCCGCTTCTCCAGGCTTGCCAGCATCTCCTCGGAGAGGTCCAGACACAGCACCCTTCCAGTGACCAGTCTCGCGGCTATGGGTATGCTCAGGTAGCCGGACCCGCATCCCGCGTCAAGCACCGCCTCATCCCCTCGCAAGCCGGAGAAGACCTGCTCGAGCAAGGCCGCCCTGCTGCGTCCGAACACGACCTCGCCCCACTCGCGCCACGGGCTGGCCAGGAACCACGCCCCCAGCTTTCCCCACCGCCCCGTCCATTGCGTCTGCGCCTGACCTTCCGCCATGGTTATCTTCCCTTCCGTTTTCGTCGCTCCGCCAGCAAGTGCAGTTTACCTATGGCTACAGGGTACCCTTTGATTGTGGAGGATCTGTGGAGGCAATATGTGCTTTAGACCAGCATCCTTTCGACGGACATCAAAGCCCTCTCCCTGATCCCCTCCGGGACCTTCACCTCGGGAGTAAGCGTCTCGAGTGACTGTAGCACCTTGGACAAGGTGATCAGTTTCATGTTCGGGCATAAAGGCTCGTGCGAGGGAGGATAAAACCGCTTGTGCGGTACCGCCTTGGAGAGCGGGTGGATCATACCCGCCTCGGTGGCCAGCACGAACTCATCGGCCTCGGACGCGGTAGCGGCGTCCACCATGCCCGACGTGCTCCTTATATGATGGGCCAGGTCGAGCACCTCCCTGATACACTCGGGGTGGGCTATGACCTCGGCGCCGGGATGCTCTTCCAGGGTCTGCAGGATATGTCCCGTATTGATGCCCTGGTGGACGTGGCAGTAGCCGTTCCAGGGATATATTATCTTGTCCTCGACCCGCGCTGCCACGTAGCTGGCGAGGTTGCGATCGGGTACGAAGATGATCTCCTCGGTATCTATCGCCTTCACTACCTCGACGGCGTTGGACGAGGTGCAGCAGTAGTCGCTCACCGCCTTTACCGCCGCGGTCGTATTGACGTATGAGACCACCGCCGCCCCGGGGAGCTGTTCTTTCATGCGCTGCACATCCCGGGCATCGGCCATATCCGCCATGGGGCATCCGGCGTGCAGGTCCGGAAGCAGGACTATCTTTTGCGGACATAGTATGGAGGCGGTCTCGGCCATGAAGTGGACCCCGCAGAAAACGATGACATCCGCCTCGGTGCGGGCCGCCTGTCGTGCCAGGCCCAGAGAGTCACCGACATAGTCACCGATGTCCTGCACCTCCGGACGCTGGTAGTTATGGGCCAGGATGACGGCGTTCCGCTTCCGCTTTGCTTCCTGGATACGCTCGACCAACGCTTCCTCGCTGAGCAGAAGCTCCTCGAAATGACCGGGCCCTTTATCCGGCGATCTTTGCCCTGTAATCATCTATGGCCCTCCGTAAGGCGTCCGCTCCCAGGTTGGAGCAGTGCATCTTGATCTCAGGCAGACCACCAAGCTCCTGCGCTACATCGTCTCTGGTTATCTCCAGGGCCTCCTCGATGGTCTTTCCCTTGGCCATCTCGCTGACCATGCTGGAGACGGCGATGGCCGCCCCGCAGCCGAAGGTCTTGAACTTGATATCCTCCAGCCGCTCTTCATCGTCCACCTTGATATAGAAGGTCATCATATCCCCGCATACGGGATTGCCCACTTCCCCTACACCATCAGGGTCCTCGATCTCGCCCACGTTGCGCGGATTGTTGAAGTGCTCCATGACCGTCTCGCTGTATATCGCCATTCCCTTCACTCCTTCGATATATTTGTCTCTAAACCGCAAGGCGGTAAATCAATGCACGCTCAGGTGCAGGCCCTTCTGTATGTCCACCAGGTCGGCCAAGGTCTTGCTCTCGAGGGACCCCCTGATCGCCTCCGTGAGTTCCTTCCAGACGACGGAGGTGGCGCAGTTATCGACCCTGCTGCAATACCCCGGGTCTTCCGTGCAGTCGACCATGGTGACATCGCCTATGCATGCCTCCACGATCTCCAGCAGGGTTATCTCCGATGGATCGCGTGCCAGCATATAGCCACCTCTGGCTCCGCGCACGCTCCGCACCAGGCCCGTGTTACGCAAGGGGATCAAGACCTGCTCCAGGTACTTCTCGGGAAGGTCTTGTCTCGAGGCTATGTCTCGCATGAGAACCGGCTCGTTTCCTCCGTAGTTAACGGCCAGGTCGAGCATGGCTCGCATCCCGTACCTGGCTTTCGTGGGCAGTCGCACGCTATCCCTCCTCTCTTTTGATCACGCTCTGTTCTGATATAGTCCTGTTTACTCTTGGGACGATTGCAAGCCGTGTGTTGCTATGGCGTTTTTCGTCACCCCTAGATCGTGGTTCCTCAAGAAGGGTTACTCGATGCCGGCTTCCTCCAATAATGGTTCGAAAAGCCACGTGGAGAGGTAACGCTCCCCGCAAGAGGGGATCACCACCACCAGCAGCTTGCCCTCGTTCTCGTCCCGTTTGGCCACCTGCAGCGCCGCCCAGACCGCGGCCCCCGAGGATATCCCCGCGAGGATCCCCTCCTCCCGGGCGAGCCTTCTGGCGGTTTCACCCGCGTCCTGCTCGGAAACGGTGATGACCTCGTCGATCAAGTCCGTCCGGAGTATGTCCGGGATGAAACCGGGACCGATCCCCTGTATCTTGTGCGGTCCAGGTTTGCCACCGGAAAGGACCGGGGAGCCTTCCGGCTCCACCGCCACCACGTGGAAACCAGGTTTTTTCTCTTTGATGGCTTCCGCAACCCCGGTTATGGTGCCCCCGGTGCCAACGCCGCTGATCAGTATGTCGGCTTTCCCTTCCGTGTCCTCCCATATCTCCTTAGCCGTGGTCTCCCTGTGTATGGCGGGATTGGCGGGGTTCTGGAACTGTTGCGGTATGAACCCCGCGGGGGTGTTCTCGAGGATCTCGTTGGCCTTGTTGATCGTGCCCCGCATCCCCTCCGCCCCGGGGGTGAGGACCAGCTCGGCTCCCAGGACGGCCAGGAGCTTCCTGCGTTCCACGCTCATGGTGTCCGGCATGGTCAGGATGAGGCGGTATCCCTTGGCCGCGCATACGAAAGCCAGGGCGATGCCGGTGTTGCCGCTGGTGGGCTCGATGATCACGCTGCCCTCGCCGATCAGACCCTTCTTCTCCGCATCCTCGATCATGCTCACACCGATGCGGTCCTTGACGCTGGAGAGGGGGTTAAAGAACTCTAGCTTGGCATATATCTCGGCCTTCGCGCCGTCGGCTATCCTGTTCAACTTGACCAGAGGGGTATTTCCTATGGTCTTGGTGATATCCTCGTATAATCTCAACGCTCACACCTCCCTTAATACTCCGTTCCACGCGGCATGCGCGGACTTCTTATGGATTGGCATCCCTCATGTCGTTATTCCCTATATTGTCTATCATTTAACTAGAGAATATACTTCAGGGGGCTACTCGGTCAAGGTAAAGCGCGAGATCTGTTTAAGGGAACCGATCACGGGATATATTCTGGCGGAGAGGGTGGGATTCGAACCCACGAGACCCCTCGCGAGGCCCAACGGTTTTCGAGACCGCCGCATTCGTCCACTCTGCCACCTCTCCGCCCCACCATTATAGCGACGGGAATGCCCCGGATGCACGCAACCGGGGCTACTCTATCCCGCTGGCTATGCAGGGGTTCAGACTTGGCCCTCGGGATTGACGGTGATGTAGATTTCGGAGGGCCCAGCGGGATTGGCGGAGTCCTGTGGAAATATGGCTATCTCCATCGGCACCCCGTCTGCGGTCTCGAACTGGAACTTGATCCCATCCGCTGCCGCTGACTCCTTAAGGTTGGACATACCCTTTAGGGCATCGCGGTAGAAAGCCGCGACGTTCACCACCGGGCATTCGTTCGCCTCGTAAACGAAGGTCTCGTATGCCTGGTCAGGGTCTTCCCAGCTGATCTCCGTCGAACTCTGGTCCATGACCGAGGGTGGATACTCCGGCACGCCGAGATCTTTCAGGCTGGGGGGATCGGGGTATTTCTGCACCCATGCGGGGGTCTCCTCCGTTTCGCCCTGGCCTTGCTCCGTCCCTTCACTGGCCCCTGTGACACTTCCTACGCCACAGCCAGCCCAGATACAGATCCCTGCGAGCAGCAAAAGGGTTAAGACTAAAGATACGGGTTTGCGCATTCCAACGCCTCCTCTCGTTTCGCCGCCGACTGGGCCCTCCCGGCCCATATCGAAGATCGACGGGCACAGTCAACAAGAACGTTAACTGCTTCTTTGACAGCTATTATTTATTCGACAGATGAGAGAGCGAACTCAACGCGTTTTTTTGCAGCCGGCAGATCCAGACGCGGTACGGGAATCCGTTCGATAATAACGCCGGCAAAACACGGGTGCGGTCAACGTGAAGGGGTCATCCCTAGGATTTCTTCCCGTTGCGCCTCTGCTCGAAAAACTCTTGCAGCAAGGTGCTGCACTCATCCTCCATGATACCGTCGGTTATCTCCATGCGGTGGTGGGTGGTCTCGTCGCTCACCAGGTTGTACCTGCTGCCTGCCGCTCCCAGGTTGAGGTCCCGGGCCCCGAAGACCAGCCTGGCCACCCGTGCTTGCACCAGGGCCCCGGCGCACATTGGGCAGGGCTCGAGGGTGACGTAGATGGTGGACCCCTCCAGCCTCCAGTTACCCAAGTGGGCGGCGCCTTCCTGCAGGGCTAATATCTCAGCGTGGTCCATGGGATTGCCCGTGGTTTCCCTGCGATTATGGGTGCAGGCGAGGATCTTCCCGTCCTTCACCAGCACCGCCCCGACGGGCACTTCCCCCTCACCGGCTGCGGCGCGGGCTTCCTCCAGGGCCACGAGCATGTATTCCTTGTCCTTCAAACCCGCTCCGTCCTTCCTGGTTTTTCCTAACCGTGTTTTCTACCTCTCTCATCGTAATAATCGTCGAGCAGCGTTAGAATATCCTCGCGCGAAAGTTCATTTCCGGAATAATCCCTGAGGCGTCCACCCCGTCCCCACAGCGGTTGGTCGCTGAACCAAGCCTGCGGCGGCAGGTCCTCCTCTCTGCCCAAGCCCTCGCGGTCGTTAAGCTCGCGGTAGAGCTCCCAGCCCGCGGCGGCCTTGTCCATCATCTCCCCGACCTCCAGCTCAACGCCGGTCACGGCGGCGTAGAGGTCGCGGATGAGCTCTGCGTTGTAGAAGCGGTTTATCTGGTAACGGTTGCAGATACCCAGGGAGGAAAAGAGGCTGAACCAGTCCTCCGAGTAGCGGGTGAGCCTGCCTGTGTTCATGCCCCAGGGAGGCGAGAAGATGCGCCCGAGGGCCTCCTCCCCAACCCCCATGCGCGCGGTAAGGCGCCGCAGGCGGTCCTCGGGTAATCCCGGCACGTAGGTGGCCGAGCCCGCGCTGGCCGAGGTCGGGCCCCGCGGGGATACGATCTGCTCGAACTCCATGGTACCCAGGCCGCTGACGCGGGGGTCGTACAAGCAGTCCTGGTTTCTCACGAGGATGGTATAACGGCGGTTCTCCTCGCCGAACAACTCCAGCGCCCCGCGCCAACCCCGGGCGAAGGCCTCGCCGATCTCGCCCCTGCGCTCCGCTACCCGCAGCGCCAGCTCGCGCAGGATGCCCGCCCCCCTGGCCAGGGGAATCCCCTCCGCGTCCTTCACCCCGATGATCCCGTGCTCATGCAGCTCCAGGAGGAAAGCCGCCTGCCAGCTCAGGGTCATGAAGTCCAGACCCAGGTCATCCAGCAGGGCTAAGGTCGATGCCGCCTCCTCCGCGTCGCGCATCATCAAGGCGCAGCCGATGATCGCCGCGTTGAGGAAGGAGGTGGAGTATACACTCTCCCCCGTGGACGGCAGGACAAGCTCGTCCTTGTCCGCCAGAAAACAGGAGGGGCAGGATATCCTGCACTTCTTCAGCTTCAGGTAGGCCTGAGGACCGAACCTCTCCGTCAACTCCCGCAGGTCCTCCTCGGTGGACCCGTAGGGGAGGAGTTGGCTCGCGTACATCGGCCAGGCACCGATCATCCCCAGCGCCGCGGCCGCCTCACGCATATCGAAGTTCTCCAGGCGTTCGTGCAAGCCCTTGATCAGTTCCTGCAGGCGCTCGGGGTTAGCGATCTTCACCCCGCCCCCGCCCTTCACCACCACGGCCTTGAGGTTTTTCGACCCCAGCACCGCCGCCAGCCCTCCCCGCCCCAAGGTGGCGCAGGCGTCTATCATGGCCAGGGAGGAGTGGACCTCGTTCTCTCCCGCGGGACCGATGGCCAGGACGGAGGAACCGGGGTAGGAGCCCCACAAGGTCCGTGTTGTCTCCAGAATGCCCTTACCCCGAAGAAGGCCGGCGGGCACGAACTCTACCCGTCCGTCCTCTATATATATAAGCGTAGGTTCCTTTGCCCTGCCCGTGAGCACCAGGTGATCGATGCCGGACCACTTCATGTGTGCGCCCAGTCCCATGCTTCCGCCAGCCGATGCCACCGCCCCGGTGAGGGGTAAGCGCGCGTTGGCCATGAACCGCGAGGCGCCCGGCACCATCGTCCCCACCAGAGGGCCCGCGCCCAGGATGACCGGGTTCTCCGGCGACAGCGGGTCCGTGCCTGGATGGGAATATTCCGAGAAGAGCCGGTTGTTGGTGCCGAACCCGCCGAGGAAATCCTGCGCGAAATCCTCGGGGTAACCTTCGATGGAGGCTTCACCACGCGTCAGGTCTACGACCATCAATCGCCCTGTATATCCGCCTTCCATATCACTTCCCCTTCTTTATCGCCCCGTAGGGGCAGTACCTCGCGCACCTGGCGCATTCGTCGCAATCGGGGGTGAACTCGGCCTGCAGCCGCAGCCCCCTCGCGTGCAAGATGACTCGGGCAAGGGAGGGATTGCTTTCACCATCATGGGACAGCGAACATATCAATTGACAGGTACGGCAGCCGGTGCATTTCTCGGCTGAATGTATCATTCCAGCCCTCCTCTGAAAGGTACGGCACGTATCTGATGCACTTATTCTATACTCATCCTTCCTTCCCGTTCATCCATAAAGCCCCTGCGGTGAGCCTTTCAACCGCGAAAACACTCATTTAAAGATATTTCCTTAAGTAAAACGAGCTATGCCCCGATAAGTAAGCCTGTGTCAATTGACTTGCTGGTAACGGATCATTCGAGGAGGCTAAAGATGAAGGGCAACCGTGGGAAAGAGATGAGGCGACTGATGCTGGCTGTGTCCCTGTCTGTTCTGGTGCTGGTGCTCGCCATCATCGCATACTTCATGGTGGATATCATCGTTACCACTAACAACAACATAGA
>Ga0315274_10004934_pt1 | contig 19574 bp, 16 predicted proteins | sample YL17G02_20_MG_FD_203700 | JGI IMG/M metagenome (GOLD analysis project Ga0315274, IMG submission 203700) | Sediment microbial communities from Yellowstone Lake, YNP, Wyoming, USA - YL17G02_20 | ecosystem: Environmental > Aquatic > Freshwater > Lake > Sediment | place: USA: Wyoming | collected... | reverse complement strand
AAAAGCTTTCCGGGAATCCATGACGAGGTACAATTAAAGACAGCGATCCTGGATCAGGAAACCGTGGACGCCGCGTCGGTTTTGTACAGAAAATGGAACCCCGGCTTCGGAACGGACGTCAATGACACCGTTCTCGCTGCCACTGTCATGAAGTCGGGAGGAATCATTTACTGCCTGAATAAAAAACATTATCCCATGCCCGAAATCATGGTAAGGAAGGCATGGTCGATTTTTCCCCTCCCGCCCAATTGGCTTGCAATTCTCATTTTAATTGTTTAAGATTGCGGTCAGGAGATTATTGCGAATAGTCAAGGGAGTTATGCGCATCCATGGAAGACAATATCGCGACCAAAGCCGACCTGAAGAAGACAGGCGATGCTCTGCATTCGAAAATCGATTCCGTTAAAACAGAGTTGCATTCCAAAATCGATTCTGTTAAAACAGAATTGCATTCCAAAATCGATTCGGTGAAGATTGAATTGCGCACTGAAATCGCTTCGGTTAACAATAATCTGCAGAAGGACATCGAACGGGTTGCCATTCAGGTGGTTCAGGTGTCGAACGACCTCCATGAATTCAAGCAGGAAACCCGTGAGCAACATAACACTGTGATGAACGCCATAGACGGCTTGGCGAGGCTCGTCACGAACGGGCAGACGGAAAGGGCGGCCGTGGACCACGCCCTGCGGCGGCATGACCATACGCTCGAAAATCATGAATCGCGGATACAAGTGTTGGAAATGAAAGAAGAAGAGCCTGTCGCAGCGCCTGAACCATAGCGTCATGTACCTGTCGCCATTCCCGACGTTTTCCTGCTAAAAATAATTGTTGATTGATTTCACACTCGATCCCAAGATACGCGTTTTCCCGCCACCGTTTCCTCAGCGCCGAAGTCAAACCGTCCGTATTCCCCCGATAGGGAAGGTTGAAATGAATCGAAATATCGGGGTGGCTCTTCCTGAGGGCATTCCTCAACCGGACACAGAATTCTTTTTCGCAATTCCGCAGGGGATCGAACAGAAGTCCGATGTCGGTTTTTCGGGTTTTTCCGCTTAGAACGGGCGTGAAGGAATGAACCGAAACGTGCATGACGCGGTATCCGGTCCGGATGAAATCCCGAATCGCTGTTTCGACCCGGGTCCGGTAGGGAAAATAGAACCGATTCAGAATTTGTGTTTTTTCACCGTCGTCGAGCGGAAGCGTGATCTTTGAAAAAAGAGAAGGGTGACCGATGGACCGGTTCAGGTCCACCACGAGCCTGCTGACGGATGAATATATCAGGGGGGACTTCAACATGCGGGAAAACGCACGGGCTGTCTGCAAAGCACCGATGTCATATCCTTCGTGCGTTTTTAATAGATGACGGTGTGCTTGAAAAAGATTTTTCAGGTCAGGCGGGATTGACAGTTTCGCGTGTTCACAGGTGAAAATCAGTTTCAGTTTGTCACGGCGCAAAAAGTCGTCCTTCCGCCAGACAATTTGTCATTTCACGGTAGACGTCCGTAATCGCGGCCCTTGATCCGGAGCCACCGAGCGCCTTGAGAATCCGCGTCGAAAGCGATCCCTGCTTCAGGATGACATCCAGGGAATTTCGCATTGAATCGGTCCGTAATTCCATCGACGTTTTTTCGATCAGATGACTCCACAGTTGTCCCGCAGTCAGGGAATGGCCGTTGAAGAGGCCCAGTGTTCGCAGATATTCGAGGTCATCGATAACCGCATTTTCCGCGTCCCGGATGCACCGGTCTAGGATGGCCGTCAGGAGTTCCACCGGAAAACGGGATTGCATGGCAAAGTCGGACGGCTCTTCCGACGTCAACAGCCGGAGCGCCGCGATCACGGCCGAAGCAACGGCGAGATCCGCCAGCGGACACTCCTGGACGTCGATCAGCCGAATTTCCACCGTGTTTCGGTCGAATCGCGCGATGGCCCCGCGCGAATTGATCCATTCATACTGCAAGACATGAGAAGTATCATAAGGCGCGATATCCGCGTACAATCCGTCCAATATCTTTTTCTGGTAATCATTTTGGGTGTAGACGGGCTCGGGGATCACCGATCCGGTGAGGGACGGGATTTTCCGCTGGTTGTTCCGGTAGTATTCAAGGCGGGTGTCTTTGATCCCGGTCGGCCGGCCTTCCACAATCGGTGAACTGGCGGCCAGCGCGGGCAGGATCGGAAGGATCAGGCGGACCGCGGCATGCAGGCGGCCGAATTCATCGTCCCCGTCGAAGGGCAGGTTCAGGTGCTGGCTCTGCAGGTTCGACCAGCCGTGGCCCCGGCATCCGAATATCCGGTTGTACGACTCATACACTTCATTGTATTCATGGGGCCAGAGCCGCGTCTCCTTCAGTGGATCCATCCATGGGTGCATGGCGGTGGGCATGAGCCGTCCACCGATGGTTTCAAGATAGGCATTGATCCGCTGAACGTCCAATTGAAAAATGGCGGGCAAGGTGTCCAGCGCCGAGGCCGGTCCGGCCGTCTTCAGTTCGATGACGTGCAGGACCAGTTCGTTTGACCAGTTTAGGGAACCCTGTTCGATTTCGGATTCAACGGCGCCGGAGAAATGGCGGAGGATGCGGTCGGAGGCCGGAAACACCGAAAGATCGTCTGCTTTTACGATCATGTATTCCAGTTCAATTCCGAACCCCTGAAACAGGCCGAGGGGCTTTTCGGTCACTCGCGGAGGGTCCTTTCCTTGATGCGTTCAATCCGCTTCACGAAAACCTCCATGATGCGGACGTACAGGTCGTCCTTCAGGATGTCGTCCTCCACGCCGAACTCAATGGTGGGATTGTCGTTGACTTCGATGACCGTGAAATTGCCGTCGATTTCCTTCAGGTCGACGCCGTACAGCCCGTCACCGATCAGATCCGCGGCGTGCAGCGCCGTGCGGATCAGTTTTTTGGGTGCGATCTCCACGGGCAGGGTTTCCCAGCGGCCCTCCAAAAACCGTCCGGTGCTCGCCTTTTTGATGATCTGCCAGTGACGGCTGACCATGAAATATTTGCAGGCGTACAGCGGCTTATGGTCGAGGATGCCGACGCGCCAGTCGAATTCGGTGGGAACGAATTCCTGGGCGATGATCAATTCCGACTTGTCGAGCAGCCGCTCCACCTCGGCCTTGAAAACGTTCTGGTCGGTGACCTTGATTACTCCCTGAGAATAGGTGCTGTCCGGCTGCTTCAGGATGACGGGAAGCCCCAGCTGCTGGACCACGGAATCCATGTTGTCCCTGTGCACGATGATGGTCTTGGGAGCGGGGATTTTGTGGTGGTCGAGCAGTTCCGCCAGATAGACCTTGTTCGAGCAGCGCAGGATGGACAGCGGATCGTCGATCACCACAAGGCCTTCGGCCGCGGCACGTCTCGCGAGACGGTAGGTGTAATGGTTGACTGAAGTCGTTTCGCGGATGAACAGCGCGTCGTATTCGAGCAGCCGGCCCGAATCCTCCTTGGTGATCAGCTCTGCGCTGATGTCGAGCGATTCGGCGGCCTTGATGAATTTCTGGATGGCCTTGGAATCGGAGGGGCCGTTCGCCTCCTCGGGATTGTACAGAATGGCCATGTCGAAGCGTGAGGGCAGGCGCTTGGGGACGGAGAACCGCCGTCCCGAAAAATACTCCGTGGCCACCTCCATCACGAAGGGAAGCTGCTCGTCGCTGATTTCGCTCGCCGAAATCGGATCGATGCTCTGCAGTGTCCATTTGTTGTTGTACATGAAATGCGCGCGCAGCAGGGGAGAGGGGAACAGATTGAACAGGTGCTGGGCAAGGCGGTTGTATTTTTTGGCGACATTTTTGCCGAAGAAAATGCTGAGCATGAATTTTCGAGTCTGGATCGTCTCCAGACTCTTCTGGATGAGTTCGTCCAGTTCCTCCGAGACAAAGCGGATGATGCGCTGGGACTTCATATCCTGGATGGTCATGACGTTGGGCAGCGGCAGATGGCCGCGGGCGGTGGCGATCAGAGACACGTAATATCCGAGGCTCTGATACCGGTACGAACGGCAGAGGTTGAACACCTTGGCGCCCCGCATCTCGCTGTACTGCTCATCGAGCAGATAGGATTTGGCGGATACGATTTCGACGCCGGAAACGTCCAGGGGCCATTCCTTGGGTTGGGTGACGACGATGAGAATCGGCATGTGTTAAACGGATTTCACTCCTGGTTTATTTGGGTTCGATGACCATCAGGTTGGCATCGTATGTGAGGATGCCCAGCATGATCGAGCAGATCAGCCGGTTGATGTTGACCTCGTACTCCTGGGCGTCCGAGTATGGATTTTGCCGAAGCGGATCGGAGATCAGCACCCGGTGGAGTCTCTTGTCGTACCCCGCAAGCACCACGAAATGTCCGGTCGGTTCGCCGCGCAGATCGTCCGAGACCAGATGGGAATTCTGGATCGTCTCGCGTGCGCACTGGTACAGGTAGGTCGCCAGCAGACCGGTCAGGATGGGGATCGAACGGTTGAGATAACGTCTGATCAATTGCGCCGTCAGGTCTTCAAAACGGACTTTTCCGTTCTTGTCGATGAATTCCAGATACGCCTGGAGGGTCTCCCGGAGCTTGGGATCCTCCCTGAATTTGAGCTGCTGCGAAAGTTTTTCGCGCAGAAACCGGTCTCCCCGGTCGAACCAGGTCGGATCGAAAACCTGCAGGTTGTAGGTGTAAATCGTGACCCGATAACCGCGGTCGAGCGCGTGATGGGCGAGATAGACGGCCATGGTGCCGCCGTCCTCGAGGGGCCGCACCTCGGAAATGACCTGTTCGAGGGGAATCGCATCTCCAAAATAGCGGTATACGGCATGGAGGCTGGTGGGGCCGCACGCGGTGTCATCCGGTTGTGGAAGTATATCCAGATAGAGCTTGGTCTTCATAAAATGTACATCAAAAATAGTAAAAAATACATAAAAATCAACCTCTTTTTGCGTTCCGATCCGTCAAGGAACAGATCCTTGACTTTTCCGTTCATTTTATGTATTTTTAGTCTGCACGATTCATAAATTTCAAGAATGAATATGACAACAAGAATTTTCTCAAAATGTTACAGCAATTTAAATTTTAAAAACTATGTTTTTCTGTGCATTTCCGTGATTTTTCCGTGGTGATATTTTGCTTCCTCATTCCTGCACCCATATGACGAATTGGATGCCATGCGGAATCACCCGTTCATGAATAAGTCAGTATAGAAAATGTAAAAGTCTGGATTGATCTTTTCAAAAACTGAGGCCGAGTGGACGTTCTGGAATTGACCAGGCGATTGATCGAGATCGAATCGATCACGGGCAAAGAGCATGCGGTTTGCGATTTCATCCGCCGGACGGCCGAGGAAATCGGGTTCGAAGTCTCGCTGCATGCCGTGGAAGGAGAGCGCAAGAACGTGGTTGCGCGGATCTGCGATCCCAAAGTGGTTCTCACCACGCACATGGATACCGTATCGCCGTATATCCCGTTCTCCGAAGATGGTGAGTACCTCTACGGCAGGGGTGCGTGCGACGCCAAGGGCATTCTGGCGGCCATGATCGAAGCCGGACGGACATTGCTCGAAGAAGGCGTCAAGGACTTTGGATTGCTGTTTGTCGTGGGAGAGGAGAGGGGAAGCGACGGAGCCAAGGCCGCAGGCCGGATGAATCCCGGCTCCCGGTTCCTTGTCAACGGGGAACCGACGGAAAACCGGTTGGCGCTCGGTTCGAAGGGCGCGCTCCGGTTCGAAATCCGGACAAGCGGCAAATCCGCCCATTCCGCCTATCCCGAACGGGGTGAGAACGCCATCGACAAATTGCTGGACATCCTGCAGGATTTCCGCGGGCATTCGTTCCCAAGGCATCGCGTGCTCGGCGAAACGACCCTGAACATCGGAATCCTGCATGGAGGCACGCTCGCCAATGTGGTGCCAGACAGGGCGGCCGCCGAAGTGCTCATCCGCCTGGTGAGCGGAACGAACGGTTATAAAAAAACCATTGACGAGATTGTCCACAAGCGCGGGGAAGTGGTTTATCATTTTGAATGCGATCCCGTCCTCCTCGAATCCCTCGATGGATTTGAAACGACGGTGGTCGCGTACACCACGGACATCCCCCTTCTCGGCCGTTGGGGACGGCCCTTCCTTGTGGGCCCGGGATCCATACTGGACGCCCATTGTCCCGGGGAGCGCATTTCCAAAAAACAGCTGATGGATGCGGTTCCCCTGTACAGTCGGCTGGTGAAACGTCTCCTCAGCGAGAAAGAAACCAACGCATGATCGTGATGAAATTCGGCGGCGCCACGGTTCAGGACGCGCCGTGCATTGAAAACGTCTCGCGTATTGTTCGGGACCGTCTTTCCCGACAACCGGTCATCGTGGTTTCGGCCATGGGCAAGACGACGCGCGCCCTGCTCGAAGCGGCCGTGCTGGCTTCGGCCGGTTCCTCCGAAGCCGCGGTCCAGGCGCTCGATCGCATCCGCACAGCCCATGCGGCCACTGCGGAAAAGCTGATTCCGGATTGGGAACGTTCGGATGGATTCCGAAAGCTTCAATCCTATTTCACCGAACTGAACAAGCTGTTGATCGGCATCTCGATTTTGCGCGAACTTTCTCCGCAAAGCCAGGACAAGGTTCTTTCGTACGGGGAGCTGATCGCCACCGCGCTTATTTCCGATTCGTTTGTGCGGCGGCACATCCCGGCCGCGCTGCTCGACTCGCGCGAGCTCATGGTGACCGACGACCGGTTCACGCAGGCTTCGCCGATCCGGGATATCGCCATCGAGCGGATCCGCACGGCCGTCCTGGGCTCCGTCAAACTCGGAAGGGTGCCCATTCTTCAGGGATATATCGGATCCACTCGGAACGGCGCCACCACGACGCTGGGATTCGAGGGATCCGACTATACGGCCGCGTTGACGGGCGCGGCCGTGGACGCGTCCGAAATACAGATTTGGAAAGAGGTTCCCGGAATGATGACCGCCGATCCGGATGTCGTTCCGCAGGCGCTCAAGGTCAAATCCGTCTCGTATGAGGAGGCGGCCGAACTGACGTTTTTGGGCGCCAAGGTCCTGCACCCGAAAGCCGTGGAACCGGCCGTGAGCAAGAAGATTCCGATCCGAATTCTGTGCACGCGGCATCCGGATTCCTCCGGAACCCTCATCACCGAACGGACCGTGGAATGCCGGAATCCCGTCAAATCCATCGCCTATAAAAAACCAGTCCAGCTCCTCCGTCTTCATAACGAATTCAGTATCGGCGATCCGATCGTCGATGACATTTGGAAATTGATTCGGGGGTATGGCGTTTCTCCTGTTCTGACAGCCGTTTCGGGTTCCGGCATGGTCATGATCTTCGACCCCATACAACTCACTGAATCGCTGCTGGAGGATCTCCGGAAGTTCGGGATACCCGAAATTTGGACAGGCCTGGCGTCGATCTCGCTGGTCGGATCCGGTCTTCGAAATGGCAGGGAGACCGTTGAAACGCTCATCCGGCAAATTTCCGGCAACGGCCTCCAAATCGTCAATTACGGCACCTCTCCGATCTCCTGCACGTTCGTCGTGGAGGAATCGCTGATGCCGGCGTTCGTCAACCGTCTGCACGATTTTTATTTCAGCCAGCCGGATCCCGAAGTGTTTGAATGAGCGGGGAGGGATGTATCGCATGAAGATGGCTTTGATCGGAACCGGAAAGATGGGGCGGATGATCGAATCCCTGGCAACCCTGAAAGGGCATGAAATCGTCGAAACATACTGGGACGTCCGGCCGCTGAAGTCCGACGCGCCGACGCGGAACCGCTTGAAGGACGTCTCGGTACTGATCGATTTTTCGACGGCGGAAGCCGTCCCGGGCAACGTTCAGGCGGCTGCTGAGATGCGCATCCCGCTGGTCGAGGGAACCACCGGATGGCAGGACCGCCTGGGGGAAGTCGAGTCCGCGGTCCGGCAGAGCGGGATCGGCTTCGTATACGCCTCCAATTTCTCGATCGGCGTAAACCTGTTTTACAGGATCATCGAAAAAGCGGGAACCGTTTTTTCCTCCTTTGAACAATACGATCCTTTTATCGAGGAATCGCATCACAAATTCAAAAAGGACGCTCCATCAGGGACCGCTCTTGAAATGGAGAAGCTGCTCAAGAAAAGTTATCCGTCAAAGTCCATTCCCGTTTCCAGCGTCCGGGCGGGATACATCCCCGGCGAGCATTCGGTCGGATTCGATTCGTCCGTCGATACGGTACGGCTGATCCACACGGCCAGAGGAAGGGAAGGCCTGGCGGAGGGAGCCCTGCTGGCTTCTTCCTGGATCGCGGGAAAAACCGGATTTTTTCAATTCAAGGATGTCCTGGATCAAATTCTTTCGGAGAATGCCCAATGAAGGAAAGGAAAATGATACAGGGGTGCGGCACGGCGCTCGTCACCCCGTTCACGGATGGCGGTGCCGTTGACCATTCCGCGCTTGAAAAATTCGTTCAGTTCCAGATAGACGAAGGGATTGATTTTCTCGTGCCCTGCGGCAGCACGGGCGAAAGCGCGGTGCTGTCCATGGATGAGCATCTTGCGGTCGTGGACCTGGTCGTCACGGCATCCGGCGGGAAGGTTCCCGTCGTGGCGGGGGCAGGAGGGTACGACACGGCCAAGGTGGTTGATCTCGCCAAGGCGGTTGCGAAATTGGGGCCGGATGCCCTGCTTTCGGTCACCCCCTACTACAACAAGCCCACCCAGGAAGGCCTGTACCGGCATTTCAAGGCCGTGGCGGAGGCTGTCGACATCCCCGTGATCCTGTACAACGTGCCCGGCCGTACCGGAGTCAACCTGCTTCCGGACACCGTGGTCCGCCTGGCCGAAATTAAGAACATCACCGGAATCAAAGAAGCGTCCGGCAACATAGACCAGATATCCGAACTCGCCGTCAAGGTTCCGGACGGTTTCCGAATTCTCTCCGGTGACGACGCGAATACGATTCCGATCATGTCGCTCGGAGGAATCGGGCTCATTTCAGTCGTCTCCAATGAAACGCCGCGCTGGATGATCGATCTGACCCGTTTCTGTCTTGAAGGAAAATTCGATGAGGCCATGCGCGTCCAACGAAAACTGTTTTCCCTAATGCGGCTGAATTTCATCGAGACGAGTCCGATTCCGGTCAAATCGGCACTTGCCATGATGGGGAAAATCAGGGAGAATTACAGGCTTCCGCTGGTGCCTCTGAAAGCCGAAAACCGGGAAAAAGTCCGTGCCGAGCTGAAGGCTTTGGGATTGATACCCTGATGTCAGAAAGGATCGTGCTTTGAAGTTGAAACAGCGCATCGAAGAGGCATTTGATTCGGTTGCGATGGACACCCCACGGAACGGACTGTCCGATCTTTTCCGCGAGTTCATGGAGGAATTGAACGGTGGCAGGATACGCGCAGCGGAAAAACGGGGGGACGAATGGTCTCCCCAGCCTTGGGTCAAGAAGGGCATCCTGCTGGGGTTCAGGATCGGCATCCTGAAAGACATGTCGATCCCCGGCGGATTTCCCTTTTTCGACAAGCACACATTTCCCGTCAAAGCCATCGGAATTCGGGACGGTGTGCGGATCGTACCCGGAGGCTCCTCCATACGGGAGGGTGCCTACATCGGCCGGAACGTCACGTGCATGCCGCCCATGTACGTCAACGTGGGCGCCTACGTGGATGACGGAACCATGATCGATTCTCATGTGCTGATCGGTTCTTGCGCCCAAATCGGAAAACGGGTGCACGTCAGCGCCGGCACCCAGATCGGCGGCGTGCTCGAACCGGTCGGATCCCTTCCCGTAATCATTGAAGAAGACGTGCTGATCGGCGGTAACTGCGGCATCTACGAGGGAACAATCGTCTCGGCGCGGGCGGTCATAGGCGCGGGGACCATCATTACGGGCGGAACGCCCGTTTACGACCTGGTGCGAGACACCGTCCACGTGAAATCCGAATCACGGCCGCTCGTCATCCCTCCTGATGCCGTGGTGGTTCCGGGCTCAAGGCCCATTTCCCATGGACGCGGCAGGGAGCTGGGGCTTCACGTATATTCACCCATTATCATCAAATACAGGGATGAAAAAACGAATCAATCGACTCGATTGGAGGATTTGGCGCGTTAATCGGAGCTGTACTAAAAGCCATTAAATTGAACGTATTGCCTTGACATTTCCTTGTTTTTTCAGTAATTTACAAACTTGGTTCAAATTCGAATATGAGACCGTCATGGGCATGACATTGGCGCAAAAGATACTGGCTTCGAAGGCGGGCAAACCGTCCGTTCAAACCGGGGAAATCGTCGAAGTGGAACCCGACAGGGTCATGTCGCATGACAATGCCGCACTCGTCATCCGTCAATTTCAGGAAATCGGCGTTCAAAGGGTGTGGAATCCGGATAAAATCGTCATTCCTCTCGACCACCGGACTCCGGCGGAATCCACGAAAACCGCAAACGCGCATCAAATCATCCGCGAATTCGTCAAAGCGCAATGCATCCTGAAATTCTATGAAATCGGCGAGGGAATCTGCCACCAGATCATGGTCGAGAAGGGCCATGTCCTTCCTGGACAACTGGTTCTGGGAACCGATTCGCACACCACTTCCTACGGATGCATCGGAGCGTTCTCAACAGGCATCGGAGCCACCGAGATGGCGGGTATATGGGCAACGGGTAAAACCTGGCTTAAAGTCCCCCGAACCCTTCAAATCACGATCCAGGGGACATTGAAAAAAAACGTATTCGCCAAGGACCTGATCCTGCATATCATTGGTAAAGTGCGCGCAGACGGCGCTGATTATCAATCGGTGGAATTTTCGGGTGATACGGTCGACGGCATGACCATTTCAGAACGCTTCACATTGTGCAACTTATCCATGGAAATGGGCGCAAAATGCGCATTTGTGAAAGTTGACGGAAAGTCAGAACGCTATTTGTCCCAAATCCATAACTCTCGTTATGACGCAATTTATGCTGATCTGGATGCAAATTATGATCGGGTTCTGTCGTTCGATGCATCTTCGATTGAATCTCAAATCGCATACCCCCATCAGGTTGAAAATGTGGCACCCGTCCGGCAGTTTGCAGGCAGGAAAATAAATCAAGCCCTGATCGGCTCCTGTACAAACGGCCGTCTGGATGACTTTGCGGTTGCCGCCTCCATTCTAGGTAAACGAAAAGTGCATCCGGACGTGCGTCTCCTGATTATTCCGGCTTCCCGGTCCGTTTACCTTGACATGATCCGCCAGGGGATATTGGAAATCCTCGTCGATTCGGGTGCCGTGGTCTGCAATCCCGGGTGCGGGCCCTGTCTTGGAGCTCATCAGGGCATTTTAGGTGATGGGGAAGTCTGCATCTCCACAACCAACAGGAATTTTAAAGGCAGGATGGGATCACCGCAATCCGAGGTCTTCCTGGCCAGTCCGGCCACCGTGGCCGCATCCGCGATACGGGGGGAAATCACGCCGCCGGAATCGATTCATTCCATTACGGGGAATCCAATTCATGTACGATGAGTTGAAACGGGCACTGACGCCCTTTGACGTCAGAATCCAGGATCTTCGGAGGCATCTTTGACATCGCGTCCAAAAAAGAAACGGCGAAGTCTCTCGAAGAGCAAACCACCAAACCGGATTTCTGGAATGACAATGAAACGGCCCAGTCCGTGCTCAAACAAATCACCGAGCTGAATGGCTGGACGAACGAATGGGACCGTTTAAAGGCGCAGTACGACGACCTTTCGGACTTTCTTGAACTCGCCGGGGAGGAAGATGACGCCTCCGCGTTCGCGGAAGTGTCCGCCGGAATTTCCAAACTCCAGGGGGACGTTGAGGGCCTCGAAATACGGAGGATGCTCGGGGGCGATGACGATACCAAAAACGCCATCCTGACCATCCACCCGGGCGCGGGAGGAACCGAATCACAGGACTGGGCGGAAATGCTTTTCCGCATGTATCTCCGCTTCAGTCAGAGGCGCGGATATCACGCGGAGACCCTGGATTACCAGGACGGGGACGAGGCCGGCTTGAAAAGCGCAACGATCGAAATCAAGGGACCCAACGCATATGGGTATCTGAAGGCCGAAGCCGGCGTGCACCGGCTCGTCCGCATATCCCCGTTTGACGCGAACAAGCGGCGGCACACGTCCTTCGCCTCCGTTTTCGTCTACCCCGAAATCGAAGGCAACATCGAGATCACGATCGATCCCTCGGACCTGCGCATAGACACTTACCGGTCATCCGGCGCCGGGGGGCAGCACGTCAACAAGACGAGTTCGGCGGTTCGGATCACGCACATTCCCACCGGCTTCGTGGTGCAGTGCCAGAACGAGCGTTCGCAGCATCAGAATAAGGCGAACGCGATGAAAATGCTCACCGCCAAGCTCTACCAGCTGAAAAAAGAGGAAGGCGACAAGAAGATAGAAGCGATGGAAAAAACGAAGAAGGATATCTCCTGGGGTAACCAGATCCGATCGTATGTGTTCCATCCTTACAACATGGTCAAAGACCACCGCACCGACGTGGAAACCTCGAGCATTCAAAATGTGATGGACGGCGACCTTGACGCATTCATCAAGGCGTACCTGCTGGAATACAACAAATCCTGATCACCGGCCCCGCCCTGCCGGTTCGCGGTCTCGTTCGGCGCGGATCGGGAAGGGCCAGCTAAAAACGGGAGTCTTGGTTGGAACCTTTGGATGATCTACGAAATCAGCGTCTTGAGAAACTGAAAAAACTCGAGGAAAGCGGAGTTCTTCCGTTCGCCTATTCGTATGAGCGGACCCATTCGGCCCGGGAAATCCTCGACCGGTTCGATGCCGCCAAGAGAGAGCCGTACTCTGTGGCTATCGCAGGCAGACTCATGGCCATCCGGAGAATGGGGAAGGCAAGCTTCGGACACGTGATGGACGCGACGGGCAGAATCCAAATCTACGCGGCCATGGACCAGATCGGCGAGGCTTCCTACCAGGTATTCAAACTCCTTGATATCGGAGATTTCATCGGCGTGAAAGGAGACGTGTTCGTCACGCGAACCGGGGAAGTCACGGTCCAGGCGCGCTCGCTCACGCTTCTGTCGAAAACCCTCCGGCCCCTTCCGGTCGTCAAGGAAAAGATGGAGGGGGAGGAGAAGGTCGTCTTCGACGCATTCGCCGACAAGGAAACGCGGTACCGCCAGCGCTATGTCGATCTTGCCGTCAACACGGACGTCAAGCAGACCTTCGTCCTGCGTTCCCGAATCGTCAATGAGATCCGGAATTTTCTGGGTTCAAAGGGGTACCTGGAAGTCGAAACGCCGGTGCTCCAGCCCCAGTACGGCGGTGCTTTCGCAAGACCCTTCGTCACGCACCACAACGCGCTGGACATGGATCTGTACCTTCGAATCGCGGATGAACTCTACCTGAAACGACTCATCGTCGGCGGATTTGAAGGCGTCTACGAAATCGCCAAGGATTTCCGCAACGAGGGAATGGACAAGGATCACAATCCCGAATTCACGATGCTGGAGCTGTACGTCGCGTTCCGCGACTACGCGTTCATGATGTCGCTTGTCGAGGACATGGTCCATGCCGTTTCGATGAACGTATTCCAGCGCTCGCGTCTGACCTACCAGGGAACCGAACTGAACTTCACGCCCCCCTGGACCCGGATGACTTTTTTTGAAGCGATCCAAAAACACGCCGGCGCCGATTGTTTGAACCGTGATGCCGACGCCCTTCGTCAGATCGCGCTCGATCTTCGGCTCGAAATCGAGGGCAAGCCCGAGAAGGGAAAACTGCTGGACGAAATCTTCAGCCAGACCGCCCAGCCCCGGCTGGTCCAACCGACCTTCGTCACGGACTATCCGATCGAACTTTCCCCCCTGGCCAAAAGGCACCGCTCAAAACCCGGCCTGGTGGAACGGTTCGAGGGATTCGTCTTCGGCAAGGAAATCTGCAACGCGTTCAGCGAACTCAACGATCCGATTGACCAGCGCCGCCGATTTGAAGACCAGGCCCGGCAGAAGGCCGCGGGCGACGAGGAGGCCATGGGGATCGACGAGGATTTCCTGCGCGCGCTCGAGTACGGCATGCCGCCCACGGCGGGACTCGGCATCGGCGTCGACCGGCTATCCATGCTGCTCACTGACGCCCCATCCATCCGGGACGTTATCCTGTTCCCGCAAATGCGTCCCGAAACCAAGGATTGAAAGGAAACGTCCGGCACGCCATGAAACGCTGGATTCCATACGAACTGTTCATCGCAAAACGGTACCTGAGCGCCAAACGGAAAACGGGATTCATCAACCTGATCACGTATATTTCCGTCCTCGGCGTGACCATCGGCGTCGCGGCCCTGATCATCGTGCTTTCCGTCATGAACGGATTCGAATCGGAAGTCCGTTCCCGGATCATCGGTTTTGACTCGCATATCCGCGTCCGGACCTATCATGACGAGGGGATGGATTCGGTCGGAGCGGTTATCCAGAGAATCCGGGGCATTCCGCACGTCGCGGGTATTTCTCCGTACATCCTCGACAAGGGCATGATCCAGTCGGGGAACCGCAGCGACGGTTGCCTGATCCGGGGCGCGGATCCAAGGACACTCGATCAGGTTTCCGACCTGTCCAGGAACATCGTGTACGGAACGCTGAATCTCGACAGGGTTGAACGCCCCGGGGGGGAAAGAGCGCTTCCGGGAATCGTGCTCGGCCGGTATCTTGCCGAACGTCTGTATCTTGAACCTGGCGATGTGGTCACGATCTTCACGCCGACGGGCATCCATTCCATGCTGCAGATGCCGCCGGTCAAACAATTCATCGTGAGCGGCTTTTTCGAAACCGGCATGTACGAATACGACAACACGTACGTCTACATCTCCATATCTTCCGCCCAGGAATTGTTCAGGTTGGGCGGAAAAGTGTCAGGCGTCGAAATCCGGCTGGACGATCTGTACAAGGCCAATCAGGTGGTTTCAGCCATCGAGAAAAGACTGGGATTCCCGTATTACCCGATGACCTGGTTCGAAATGCGAAAGAACCTTTTTTCGTGGATGCAGCTTGAAAAATGGGCGATGTTCATCATTCTTTCACTGATCATCATGGTCGCGGCGTTTAACATCGTCAGCACCATGATCATGGTTGTCATGGAAAAAACCAAGGAAATCGGCATATTGAAATCCATGGGCGCGACATCCCGGGGCATCATGAGGATTTTTCTCTATCAGGGCGCAGTCGTCGGTTTTCTGGGGACAGCCTTGGGATTGTCCATCGGATACGGACTGTGCTGGGCGCAATTGAAATACAAGATTTTCTCACTACCCGGAGACGTCTATTTCATCAGTGTTCTGCCGGTTAAAATGGACCTTCAGGATTTCATCCAGATCGGCGCCGCCGCGGTTCTGATCTGCCTGGCGGCGTCCCTGTATCCGGCGAAAAGAGCCGCATCGCTCATTCCCGTGGAAGCCATCCGTTATGAATAAAGTGAGAAACAAAATCCTTCTCAACGGCGAGGGAATCCATAAAGATTATCAATCCGCCGAGAATCAGGAATTGCAGGTTTTGAAAGGCATTGACATCCAGATCCGCGAGGGAGAAATTCTTGCCATCGTCGGTCCGTCCGGTGTCGGGAAAAGCACCTTGCTTCACGTCCTGGGCGCACTGGACCGTCCCACCCGGGGAAAGGTCTGGATCCATTCGGAGTCCGTTTTTTCGATGTCCGAAATCCAGCTCTCAAATTTTAGGAACAATAAAATAGGTTTTGTGTTTCAATTTCATCACCTGCTTCCAGAGTTCACGGCATTGGAGAATGTGGCGATGCCCGGGCTTATTGCGAGGCGAAATCAGCTCGAAGTATTTGATTATTCAAGATTTCTGTTGAATGAGGTTGGTTTGACCGGCCGGCTCACGCACAAACCTCGTGAAATGTCCGGAGGGGAACAGCAACGTGTGGCGTTTGCCAGGGCTCTGGTCAATGATCCCGTCCTGATTCTCGCGGATGAGCCCTCAGGAAATCTCGATCTGATCAACAGCATTGCCTTGCATCAACTCATGTGGAAATTGGTCAGGGAAACGAATAAATCATTCGTCGTTGTCACTCACAATCAGGATCTTGCCGGAGAAGCGGACCGGATCATCGAGCTTTTTGATGGAAGAATCAAGAAATGATCATGGCGTGATATTTGCAAGAAAACTGTTGATAATCTCGACCTTACGTATAGAGGATAATCATCATGATTAAAAACAACTTTTCCCAGCGTGTGCAACTGGTCATCCAGCTGTCCCGCGAGGAAGCGCTGCGGTTGGGACACGACTACATCGGAACCGAACACCTGCTTCTGGGGCTGATCAAAGAGGGAGGCGGGGTGGCCATTGAGATTCTTCAAAATCTGGATCTGGATTTGGAGGAATTGAAAAAGGCGATTGAGGACACGGTACGGTCTTCAGGCGGGACGATCACGGTGGGCAACATCCCGTTCACGAAACGGGCCGAGCGTGTGCTTCGCGTCGCCACCGCGGAGGCCGAACGGTTTAAATCGAACGTGATCGGAACCGAGCATCTCCTGCTTGCTCTTCTCCGGGACCAGGAGGGGATCGCCGCCCAGGTGCTCCAAAGCTTCGATGTCACCTATGAATCGGTGCTCGAGGAGCTGGAAAACATCCTCCGGGGCACGTCTTCCCAGAAAGAACCCAAGAGCAAATCCAATACGCCCGCGCTGGACCATTTCGGCCGGGACCTGACCGTCCTTGCGATGAAAGGCGAACTCGATCCGGTCATCGGACGGGAGAACGAGATCCAGCGGGTGGCGCAAATCCTTTCCCGCAGGAAAAAGAACAATCCGGTCCTGATCGGGGAACCCGGCGTCGGCAAGACGGCCATCGCCGAGGGGTTGGCCATGAGGATCGTGGATAAAAATGTTTCCCTGGTGCTGCACAACAAGCGCGTCGTCACGCTTGATTTGGGCGCCATCGTCGCCGGCACCAAATACCGGGGGCAGTTCGAGGAACGCATGAAGGCCATCATGAACGAACTGGTCAAGATGAAAAACGTGATCCTGTTCATCGACGAGCTGCACACCATCGTCGGAGCCGGAGGGGCCTCTGGATCGCTTGATGCCTCCAACATGTTCAAACCCGCGCTCGCCCGAGGCGAACTCCAATGCATCGGCGCGACCACCCTTGACGAATACAGGCAGTACATTGAAAAGGACGGCGCCCTGGAACGCCGTTTTCAGAAAGTGATGGTCGATCCGCCTTCCGTTGACGACACGATCAAAATCCTCAAGGGGCTCCAGGGACGGTACGAGAAGCACCACCGGGTCCGGTACACCGATGAGGCCATCGAAACGGCGGTCCGGCATTCCGACCGGTACATCACCGACAAGTTCCTTCCCGACAAGGCCATCGACGTGATGGACGAGTCGGGTTCGAAGGTCCATCTCGCCAATATCGCGGTTCCGCGCGAAGTCACGATGTTCGAGGAGCGGCTGAAGGTCATCCGCACTGAGAAGGAAAACGTCATCCGCAATCAGGAATTTGAAAAGGCTGCCGTGCTCCGCGACCGCGAGAAAAAACTGGCCAAAGACCTCGACCAGGCGAGGAAACGGTGGGAGGAGGAGGAAGGCGAGGTGCTGGCCGAAGTGACCACGGACGATATCTCCGAAGTGGTGTCCATGATGACGGGCATCCCGATTTCGCGCGTGGCGCAGTCCGAATCGGAGAAACTGCTCAACATGGCAACCATTCTCAAACAGAAGGTGATCGGACAGGATGAAAGCATCGACTTGCTCAGCCGGGCGATCTGCCGAACGCGCGTGGGTCTCAAAGATCCGAAGCGTCCCATCGGATCCTTCCTGTTCCTCGGGCCGACCGGTGTGGGCAAGACGTACCTCGCCAAGGTTCTGGCCGAATACCTGTTCGACGACGAGAACGCGCTCATCCGAGTCGACATGTCCGAATTCATGGAGAAATTCGCCGTGTCCCGGATGACGGGGGCGCCTCCCGGTTACGTGGGCTATGAGGAGGGTGGACAGCTGACGGAAAAAGTCAGACGCCGTCCCTATTCGGTGGTGCTGCTCGACGAGATCGAAAAGGCGCATCCGGACGTGTTCAACATCCTTCTGCAGATCATGGACGACGGCCATCTTACCGACGGTCTCGGCCGCAAGGTGGATTTTAAAAACACGATCCTGATCATGACCTCGAATCTCGGAACACGATCGATCCGCAAGGGCGGCTTCGGATTCAACACGAAAGAGGACGAGATCGATTACGAATCCATGAAGGGCATGATTCTCGAAGAGACCAAGCGAATGTTCAATCCCGAATTCATCAACCGCATCGACGAAGCAGTGGTGTTCCGCCCGCTGAAGAGGGAACATATCCTCGGCATCGTCGATCTGGCGCTCGAAGACATGCTCTCGGAGCTACGCGAAAAAAACATTCAAATTCTGTTCTCTGAAAAGGCCAAGGAATTTCTCGTCGACCAGGGGTTCGATCCGGTTTACGGAGCGCGCCAGGTGCGACGCATGCTGCGGAAATACGTCGAAGACCCGATCGCCGAGGAGCTGCTGAAAAAGAAAATCAACAGCAACTCCCAGCTGCTCGTCCGACGGAAGGAAGACCGGCTCGAATTCGTTGAGATGGATCAGGTCCGCAACGTCGACAAGAAGAAAATCGACCACCCCAAGGAAGTCAAACCGCACGACACCAATTGACTGGAAAGGAAAGCCGATCCGTCATGGAAAGAAGAGAATTCGTCAACCGGTCCGTCCGATTCGCGGCTTTGGCGACCGTTTTGCCTAACGTCCAGAACCTTTTCCCGGAAACGGGGCCGCCCCAGCTGGTGGTTATGAAGAACGGAACACCGGGTGAAATGGTCCGGAGGGCCGCGGCCGAGTTGGGTGGCATGGGCCGGTTCGTGAAAAAAGGGGACGTGGTTGTCGTCAAACCGAACATATCGTGGGACCGCGTTCCTGAACAGGGAGCCACCACCAATCCGGAAGTTGTGAAAGAGGTGGTGAAGCTCTGCCTCGAGGCGGGAGCCAAAAAAGTCAAGGTGTTCGATTGGACGCTGAACGAACCGAGGCGTTGTTACAAGCGGACCGGCATCCAGAAAGCCGCGGAGGAAGCGGGGGCCGACGTGCAATTCGTGATGGACCGGAAATTCAAAAGCACGTCCTTTCCGATGGGCGAGGCCATCAAATCATGGGAAATCTATGAAGACGTGCTTGACGCGGACCGCCTCATCAACGTCCCGGCCGCCAAGCACCACAGCGTTCCGGAGGCGGGCATATCCCTCGGAATGAAGAACCTCATGGGAGTGATCGGCGGAAACCGGGGGCAGTACCACCGCAATTTCGCGAAAAAAATCGTCGACCTGAGCACCCGGGTCAAGCCGGATCTGGTGATTCTGGACGCCTACCGCGTGCTCCTGCGAAACGGCCCGAGCGGGGGCAACCTCGCCGACGTGGTGTTGATGAAAAACCTCATTGCCGGCGCCGATCCGGTGGCTGTGGACAGTTACGGCGCCACGCTGTTCGCCCTTCAGCCTGAAAAAATCCCCTTCCTGATCGAAGCCAAACAGAGGGGGCTCGGAGAGAACAATCTCAAGAAAGTGACGACAAGGGTCGTCACGCT
>Ga0315274_10004933_pt1 | contig 19574 bp, 16 predicted proteins | sample YL17G02_20_MG_FD_203700 | JGI IMG/M metagenome (GOLD analysis project Ga0315274, IMG submission 203700) | Sediment microbial communities from Yellowstone Lake, YNP, Wyoming, USA - YL17G02_20 | ecosystem: Environmental > Aquatic > Freshwater > Lake > Sediment | place: USA: Wyoming | collected... | reverse complement strand
GGAGGAGGAGCGGCTGGACTTCGACACCATGGATCGCATAGTGACCGAGCTGAAGTCCTTCGGCATTTCGCTGATAGTGTTCACGGGCGGCGAGCCGACTCATCCGCTGATCTGGCCTGCCGTCAAAAAGGTCTGCGCCAAGCACAGCGACACGGCATTCATGATGTACACGAACGGCACCCTGCTCGACGACGACAAAGTCCAGGATCTCATCGAGCTGGGGAACCTGTCGCCTGCGATCAGCATCGAGGGCTGGGAAAAAGAAACGGACGAGCGGCGCGGCAAGGGCGTTTATAATAAGGTCATGGACGCGATAGACCGCCTGCGCGTGGCCGGCGTCCTCTTCGGCTTTTCACTGACCTACACAACCAAGAACTTCGAGGTGGCGACCAGCGCGCGCTTCATAGACCACTTGATGGAAAAGGGCTGCGTGTACGGCTGGTATTTCATGTACGTGCCCGTCGACAGGGACCCGGATTTGGGCCTGCTGGTGACGCCCTGGCAGCGCGACAGAATACGGCAGTTCACCTGGGATATGCTCCGGCATAAGGGGCTGTTCATCGCCGACTTCTGGAACTCAGGCCCGATGTCCAAGGGGTGCATCGCCGCCGGCAGGTATCTGCACGTCAACAACAGGGGCGACATCGAGCCGTGCGTCTTCTTCAAGTTCACCACGCACAATATCCACGACTCGAAGCTGATAGACGCCCTGCGCTCTCCGCTGTTCTCCGAGATTAGAAAAGCGCAGGAGCGTCAGTCGAACCCGCTCGCGCCGTGCCAGTTCATGGACAATCCATGCGACGGCAAGCGCGCTGTGGAAGCAGCGGGCGCCAGGGCAAGCGAGGAAGGCGGGGAGGAGCTGCTCGGCCCCAAGATATTCCCATTCCTGGAGAAGTGGTCCAGGGAATACAGGGAGCGCTATGCCGAGCCGGCATGGCTGGAGAGCGGCGACTACGCCTGGTTCGACCACGTGTACCGCGGCCTGCATTGGGTTCCGCCTGGTCTGCAGCCGGAATCAGCCGACTGGACTGAAAAAGCTGAGATACCAGAAACGACGCCCATAAAGCAGTAATACCCTCCCTCCACAACAACTTTCCCAACCAAAGAGGCTCGTGAGCATGTTGTGCTCCTATCCATATTCAGATACCTACAACAAGGAGGCAAACATAGGCAACAGCACAGCGCGGCGCCGGTCAGGGCCTATCCCCCTCCTGCCGCACTTGACAACACCCCAGTGAGAGGAGTATAGTCGGAATTAGGCTTGTGATATATCTCACAAAGTGCAAGCTGGCTGCTGCATATCGAGGAGCTTTGCGGATGAATGAGAAGGTCCTGATAGTGGACGACGAGCCGCTGATTGCCGATTCGGTGGACTATGCCCTGCGCAAGGAAGGCTTCGAGGTGATCACAGCCAGGGACGGCGCCCAGGGACTGGCGATGGCGAGAGAGCAGCAGCCGGATCTGATCATCCTGGACATCATGCTGCCGATTATGAGCGGATTGGACGTCTGCCGGGCTATCCGCAGCGAGAGCAGCATGCCGATCATCATGCTCACCGCGAAGAGCGAGGAGGTGGATCGCGTGGTCGGGCTGGAGCTCGGCGCGGATGACTACGTGATCAAGCCCTTCAGCATGCGCGAGCTGATCGCCAGGACAAAGGCGGTGCTTCGAAGGTCGCAGATGATGCATGAAACCGCGAAGCAGGATGTCATAAAGGCTGGCGATGTAGTCGTGGACTGCGAGCGGCGCGTGGTGCGGGTGCGTGACAAAACCTTGTACCTGCCCCTGAAGGAATTCGAGCTCCTGCGCGTTCTGGTAAAGAACAAGGACAGGGTATTGACCAGAGAGGTGCTGCTTGACAGCGTATGGGCGGAGGATGCCTACGATACCACCCGGACCCTCGATGTTCACATCAGGTGGCTGAGGGAGAAGATCGAGGACGATCCCAGCTCCCCCAAGCGAATAGTCACCATACGCGGCGTCGGCTACATGTTCGTAGGACAAAGCGATGACCGGCCAGATTAGGTGGAAACTCACATTTACGTATCTCATCGTGATATTCATCGCAATGTCCATCCTCGGCTTGACACTCTCCTACCTGGTTGAGCGCCAGTTCCGCCACGAGGTCCGCATTGCCCTAAACGCCCACGCACAGCTTCTGCGGAGCCGCATCGAGGACAGCTTCCACAAAAATATCAAGCCGGGCGATCTAAACGGCATATGCCGGGTTCTGGGCGGCAAGATCCGCGCGCGCATCACCGTCTACGGGCGAGACGGCGCAGTGCTCGGCGACAGCGAGAACGGCCTGATCGAGCCGGAAGGCAGCGAAGTCCCCAAATCCGTGAAGGAGTTGCGGGAGGGGTTTGGCTGCCGGATTTGCCACAGCGAGGTGCGGGAACCCAGCGCGATCACGGTCACCGTTCCGGTAATGCGCGGCGGCAGGACCGTAGGAAGTGTGAAGCTGTCCGCCTCCCTGTATGAGGCAAAGCAAGCCGCCGCCAGGACTCGCCGCATAATCCTCGCTACCCTCGTGCTGATCAGCATCATAGTCGCCGGAGTGACGATGCGCCTCGCGGGCAGCATTGCGGAGCCCGTCAGCCATATGAACGAGATGGCCCGGCAGATGGCGTCCGGCGATTTGAGCCAGCGGGTGCAGGTCAACTCTAAGGACGAAGTAGGGCAGCTCGCCGCGAGCCTGAACCTCATGGCCGACCGTCTGCAGGCCAACCTCGACCAGCTCGACCAGGAGAGGGATCGGATGGAGACCATCCTGACCTCGATGGCGGACGGCATCGTCGTCACCGATAAGTCCGGGGCGATTACCCTTTTCAATCGGGCTGCCGAGAGGCTCTTCGGGTTGAGCTCAGAGCAGGTAATCGAGAAGCAAATAGAGGTGCTGGCGGCCCTCCCCGAGATGTCGGACATGGCGCGGCGCATGCTCTCAGGCGCAAAGCCGCTTCGCAAGGAGCTCAGGACCGCCGTTCCGGCCGACCGCATTCTCAACGTCCATGCCGCCGCCGTCCACGATCGGAAGGGCGACATAGCCGGCAGCGTTTGTGTCCTCGCGGATGTAACCGAGGTCCGACGCCAGGCGGAGATCAGAAAAGATTTCGTCGCCAACGTCAGCCACGAGCTTCGAACGCCCGTAGCCTCCATCAGAGCGCTCGTCGGCGCGCTGCAGTCGGGCGCCTGGGAGGACTCGGCCATAGCCGAGAGGTTCCTGAGCAGCCTGGATGCGGAGGCCGAGAGATTGTCCCTCCTCCTGAACGACCTGCTCAATCTTTCCGAGCTGGAATCGGGCAAAATGCAGCCAAAGCGCACCATCGTGTCCCTGGGCGAGATCGCCGAGGAAGCCGCAGCCGGCCTGTCGGGGAAGGCGAGGCAATACGGGGTGCGCGTATCGGTGGATGTTCCATCCGATATAACCGCGTATGTGGACAAACGGCAGATGCTCCAGGTTTTGCAGAATTTGATAGACAATGCGGTCAAATACACCGGAGACAGCGGCTTTGTGAACATCACGGCGGCGGAAACCGATGGAGAAGTCATCCTGAGCGTGAGGGATACCGGAGTCGGCATCCCTCCTTCAGACCTGGATCGCATCTTTGAGCGCTTCTACCGGGTGGATAAGGCCAGGTCCAGGCAGCTCGGGGGCACGGGCCTCGGTCTATCTATTGTGAGGGACATTGTGGACGCCCACGGTGGACGGATCACGGTAGACAGCCAGGTCGGCGCGGGCAGTACGTTCACCATCGCGCTCCCGAAGGCTCTGCCGGAAAGCGACTCACAATCCGGATGAGCGATTCAGGCCGCCTTGGCCGGCAGGATGCCGTATTTGCCGGTATACGCGCGGCGGAAAGCCTCCAGCACCGCTATATCCACAGGCGTTTCGGCATCATGCCGCAGAATTTCAATAGCAGCGATGTCGGATAGCGAGGGCCTGTACCGCTGATTCGACACGAGGCGGTCAAAGATATCCGCGAGCGCGATTATGCTCGCGGCTTCCGTGGGTCGGCCGCTGGATGTCAGATATCTGACGGCGGGATCCATCACGCGCTGATTGAACTCCCGGAGGAACTCCGCCACCCCGCGTGCCAGCGCCGATTCGGGGATTCTCGATCTGTCGGTATGGTGAAGCAGCGCGGCGAGCCTCAGCGCCTCCAGCTCATCGGGCGCCCAGCCCATAGCCTTTGCCGTCATCGCACAGAGCATCTCCACCCGCCGGCAGTGCTGCTGCTCCTCATGGTTGCGATCGCTGGCTACCATCAAGAGACACTCTACGGCAACATCAACGGTATTATCATGCTCCATTAGGCCACCCACTCTCTTAACCATTTGACGAATCAACTAAATTATCGGTCAGACACCCTTCGTTCAGCAGTCTGCTCGGGACTGACCTTACGGGAACTTAAGCCCTCACCTAAGCCGTCCAATTAATGTAGGCAGCCCATGGAGCGCCGACCTGTGCAGGTTTCGCGCTCAAAACCTTGACTCAGGGCGGCCCTTTCTGTATACTTACTCCAGGGCCATCCGCCTTTCTCAAGAACTCGTCGCCGAGGTATACAAATTGAAGCTAAAGATCGGACTTCCAAAAGGCAGTCTCCAGGACGCCACATTTGCAATGCTGAAGAAAGCAGGCTGGGAGTTCCACGTGAACAGCCGGTCGTATATGCCTTCGTGTGACGACGATGAGCTTGATGCCCTGCTGGTCAGGCCTCAGGAGATTCCGCGCTATGTGGGCGACGGCATCCTGGACGCCGGACTCACCGGGAAGGACTGGATAGTTGATTCCGGCGCGGACGTCCTGGAGGTCGCCGACCTGTCGTACAACAAGGCGACTTTCAGGCCCCTACGGGTGGTCGTGGCCGTCAAGGAAGACTCGGACATCCGCAAAGCAAAGGACCTCCAGGGCAAGCGCATATCCACCGAGTATGTGAACCTTACGAAGCGCTGGCTCGAAAGCCAAGGGATATCCGCGCATGTGGAGTTCTCCTGGGGCGCGTGCGAGGTGAAGGTTCCTCAACTGGCGGATGCGATAGTGGTAAACACCGAGACCGGCGGCTCCCTTCGCATGCACGACCTGCGGGTATTCGAGACAATTCTGGAATCCACCGCCAGATTGATTGCCAACAAGCAGTCCTGGCAGAATGAGTGGAAGCGCAACAAGATAGAGAATCTGGCCATGCTCCTGCAGGGCGCTCTCAATGCCGAGCAGCTAGTCGGCCTGAAGATGAACGTGCCTCGGGAGAAGCTGCAGGATGTTATCGCTATCCTGCCCGCCTTAAATAAGCCAACCTTGTCCCCCCTGAGTGATGAGAACTGGGTGGCGGCTGAGATAGTCATCGAGGAGAAAGTCTCCAGGGACCTGATCCCAGTCCTTCGGCGCGCGGGCGCCGAAGGACTGGTCGAGTATCCTCTGAACAAGGTAGTCTACTGAGGCTCGCAGCGATTTGCCGCGCGCCTGACGAGGATCACCGGAAATGAAGTGCGAGAACTGCGGCACCACAAACGACGCGGACAGCAAGTTTTGCAAAGAATGCGGGCAGAAGCTGGAGGCGCCTGCACCAGCCCCGACGCCGACTCCTAACGGGCATATCAAAATCGGCGAGCTGATTTACAGCGCGTACAAGCACAAGGAAGCCGGGAGAATCCAGGACGCCATCCTCGCCTGCCAGGGAGCATTGGCGTTGAACGAAGCGAGCGCCTCGGCCCATGCGCTTCTCGGCTCGTTGTACGAGTTGACAGGCGATATTGCGTCCGCGATTCGCGAGTACGAGCGGGTCGTCGCGCTGAATCCAAAGAGCGAGGCCGAGCGCCAAAAGCTCGAAGATCTGAGAAGCGGGCGAATTACTCCGCCGCCTCCCATGACACTAGCTGATCAATTGAGGCCATACTGGCCGTATGTGGCTGCGGTGGTATCTCTATTCGTCGTGCTTGCGCTTAGTCTGGCGATGATAATGACCCCGGCTCAGAGACTGGAAGAAGGCACGAAAAAGCCGTCCGCGTCCGCGCCGGCTAACGAGAACATGCCGCAAGCGGCGCCGGTTCGGCCTTACGGACAACCTCAAGGGCAGGCATTCCCCGGCTATCAGCAGCCTTATCCGGGCGGGTTGAGACCCGAGCAGGGCTGGAGGCCGAGCTCGCCCGGCACGGCTCCTCAGGCCGGCGGCTCAGCCGCGACAAGGCGCGAGGCGGCTCCAGCGCCTGAAACCGGCGCCCGGCGGCCGTCCGCACCGAGCGAGCCCCCTGTGATCGTGCCCGTAATCGAGCCGAGCGAAAAGCCCGCCCAAGGCTCGCGCCGTCCGACGAGCACGACCGCCGGTCCCAAGCCCAATACGCCCGCAGCGGCCCGAACAACGCCTCCCGAGCCTGCAGGCGATTCGGAAAGTAGGGCTCTTAGATTGCAGCGAGAGGGCAAATATCAGGAGGCCATTGCTGCGTATCGAGAGTCGCTCAATCGGACGAGCGATCCCGGCCGCTTGTATCAGCAGATTGCCCTGTGCTACCAGCGAACCGGGCAGCATAATATGGCGATAGACAGCTACAACCGCGCGATCAGCTCGTACCGCGACCAGTTAGCAGCCGGGCGGGATCCGACAGAGGCGCAGAGAAACATCAGATCCTGCGAGGCCGGCATACAGGTCAGCCGCCAGCAGGGCCGCTAAAGGAATAATGCATGAAAAGGTTTTTGCCTCTCGTGTTGGCAGCAGCCATCATCCTAGCACCGGCTGCCGCCATGTCGGCAACCAAACCCCCGGCCAAGGGTTTACCGCTTGCGGTTGCGTTCGCGAACCCCGTCGGCGACAGCGAAGCTCCCAGCAACCCGGAAGTGGTGGCGGCGGTGATCGAGTACCTGAGGGCCTCGGGCCAATTGGACGTACTACCCTTTAACCGCGATTTGCCGGTCGTCACCCGCGCAATGGTCGAACGGCGACTGGATCAGCAGATCCTGAACCAGACGTCGGATCCGCGGAAAGCAATTCAGATTGCGGCGGCCCTGGGCGCCCAGTACGCGCTGGGCATCCAGGGATCGGTGGCCGGCTCCAAGATCACCATCTTCCTGCAACTTCTGAAGGTACCCGGCGGAGAGCGCTGGGTATCCGCCGCAGAAGGTGAAATCGCCCAGGGCGTAGGCAGAGAGGATATGAATCGCAGCAACGCGATCCTGACCGCCGCCAGCTCGGCAGTCTCGCAGCTCGTAATCGGCGCATTTGGGCAAGAAGCCTTGCTGTCTCCGGCCGCTACGTCACCCGGCGCCGGGACCACGCGTCCGGCGGATGCCGCTCCTGCCTCGAAAAAGACCGAGGAGACCAGAGACTCGGCCGCTGAGTATGCAAAGCTCATCAAGCAGGCTGAGACAGATGCCGAGAAGCACGATCTGCCCAGCGCCATTATGGACTTGAGACGAGCTATCAACCTCAAGCCGGACGAGCCCGCGCCACGCGTGAAGCTTGCCCGGATTTACTCCGATATGGGAATGTCTGCAGAGGCCCTGGATGAATGCAAGCGCGCCCTGCTCTTCAACAAGGACAGTCTGGCACTGCGCGATATGCTGGTCAAGCTCTATATGGCGAGCGGAGCGTTAGCGGAGGCCGCCGAGCAGAGCCAGGAAATAGTGCGACTGGATCCGAACAACATAGACGCCCGGCTGGCCCTGGGAGACCTCTATTGGAACCAGGATAGAATCGAGGATGCAGCGAACACATACGAGGAGGCGGTCAAGCTGGCCCCTCAGAATCCTGCCCCGCACGAGCGCCTTCAGAGGCTTTACGCAGCGCGCAAGATTTACGCGCAGGCGCTGGAACATTTGCTGCAGGCAAGGATGCTGGCAGCCGACGCTAAGTCAGCCGATTCGGGGCAGCGGTACAAAATCATCGCACAGATAATCCAGGATGAGTTCGGCGCCGTCGCGGGTAAATTGGAAACAGCCGGCGAGGATTATGCCAATGACAGGATTGACAGAGAGGGCTACTACAAAGAATGCAAGGACGCCACCGGCCGCATAGATTCGCTGGCAGCCTTTCTGGCCGGCCAAACTGCGCCGAGAAGCTACAGGGAAGCCCATTCCCACGCGCTGCTGGCGGTGAGCCTGCTGGCACAGGCGGCCGGATACATGGTATCGTATCTCGAGACGGAGAAGCAGTATTATGCGGAGCAAGCGGGGCTGCTACGGTCGGAGGCGAAGACAGAGCTAAACCTATCCGCCGCCGCGATCCGCAAGGCATAGGACGAGCCGGATTCGCCGCGGCGGATGGCTTGAGAATGGAATATGAACGAGGTTGCGTCACTGGGGAAGATCATAATCTTCATCGGTGTGGCGGTAGTGATATTCGGCGCGATCATCCTGCTGCTGGCGCAGGTAACAGGGGGCAAGGGCGCGCCGCTGCCGGGCGATATAGCGATTCGCCGGGACCATATTACGGTATATTTCCCTATCGTTACCATGCTCGTTGTCAGCATCATCCTGACGCTCCTGGCATGGATCATTGCCGCAGTCCGAAGATGAGGTCCCCAGCACATGCGCCTTAGCGAGTTCGACTACAGCCTGCCGCCCGAGTTCATCGCGCAGGAACCGCTGGCGGAACGGGACAAGTCGAAGCTGCTGGTCCTGCACCGCGATTCAGGAGAGATCGAGCACAGACGCTTCTACGAAATCCCTGAGTACTTGCGCCCCGGCGATCTGCTCGTGCTGAATGATACACGGGTCACCGCCCTGCGATTAACGGGGGTGAAGCCCACCGGCGGGAAGGTAGACGCCCTGCTGCTCCGCGATCTTGGAGGAAACCGGTGGGACGCCCTCGTGAAACCCGGCAGGCGGGTGAATGTCGGGGCGACCATACTGTTCGGGGGGAACGAGCTATCCGCCCAGGTGACGGAGCGCACAGAGGGCGGCGGAAGGATTCTCGACTTCGGAGATGCGCCCGGAACCGCGGAGGCGATCAGGCGGCTCGGCGAGGCGCCCCTGCCGCCGTATATACATGCCGCTCTCAGAGACATGAGCCGCTATCAGACGGTCTACGCGGCGGAGCCTGGTTCCGCTGCAGCGCCGACGGCGGGACTTCATTTCACGCCGAAGCTGCTCGCAAACTTGCGGGCGATGGGCGTCAAGACAACGCTCATCACCCTGCACATAGGGCTTGCAACTTTCAGACCCGTGAGGGCGGAGATCATCACCGAGCACGTGATGCACAAGGAGGTCATCTCGATCCCGCAGGACGCGGCTGAGGCTGTCAACTCGGCGGAGGGGCGGATAATCGCCGTCGGCACGACCACCGCCCGGGCGCTCGAAAGCGCGGCCGTCGGGAAGCGCCGGATCGCAGCGATTGACGGCGAGACAAGCCTGTTCATCACGCCCGGCTATGAGTTCGAGATCCTCGACGCGCTGGTGACCAATTTTCACATGCCGAGGTCAACCTTGCTCATCCTCATCTCGGCGTTTGCAGGGCGCGACCTGGTCATGCGGGCATACGAGGAGGCCGAGAAGGAGAACTACAGATTTCTCAGCTTCGGAGACGCGATGCTGATCGTATGACATGTGAAGGGGTAATGGAGTGGTGGAGTATTGGAGCGATGGGGTCCCCCACTCTACTTTGCAGTCTGCGGTCCGAGCGATTTGTCGGCGTTGACACAGCACAGTTCAGGAGGTTCAAGTTTCATGCGCAGCCTGGAGGAGTGGACTAAGTACTTGGAGCAGCAGGAGCAGGCCCTGCAGCGGAAGTTGAGCGGCGAAACAGCACCTGATAAGCCTGGCCAGGTCCGGGGGGAGCCGGCAGAGGGTGCACCCCCGCCGATGCCCAAACCGGGCACGGCAAGCTCCACCCCATCGCCTCAACCCGACAAAGCTCAGCGCACTTCCGGGCGCGAAGCGCAGCCGGTGGCCTCGGCGCCAGCGGCCCGCGGATCGGCAGACGCCATCGGGCGCAGCGAACTGCAGGCGGCCGTTCGACTGCGTAAGGAGCTGCCGCAGAGGCTGATGGCGGACGCCGGGCGCCGCGAAACGGCCCAGAAATCCTATAAGGACTTCAAGGAGACGCGGGGGGAGCTGCTGCAAAGGCTGCTCGATCCCCCGCTCGGTCTGGATGATACGGCCCGAATCCTGAATGTGTGCCCGGCCACCGTGCGGCGCTACACCAACCGGGGGCTGCTGAAGCACTTCCGCACTGCGGGCAACCAGCGCAGATTCCGGCTGTCGGACGTGCTGGCCTTCCTGGAATCGCAGATGTCCGGTGAAGGCGTTCCAGATCGAAGCCTCGAGGCACAATGAGGGGTGAAACGGTACAGGAATATGGTTCTTCCGATCGAGGGTGCTGCGGGATGAGAATCGGCATATTCAGCGAGAGTTATGAGCCGGTGCTGAACGGCGTCACCGTCTCGATTCTCACGTTGACAAGGGAGCTGAAGCGCCTGGGCCATGAAATCTGGGTATTCGCACCCGGTTTCCCCGGCCACAAGGACGTCGAGAACAGGGTATTCAGGTTCCCATCCGTGCGCACGTACAAAGCCCGCGATTACCCGCTTGCAATTCCCTATCTTCCCCGCCTCACCGAGCGGGTGAAAAATCTCAACCTGGACATTATCCATACCCATACGCCCTTCATGCTGGGCTGGCTGGGGCTCCGGCTGGCGAAGCGGCTGGGAATCCCCATCATATCAACCAACCATACCTGGTACACCGAGTACGCCCATTACTTCCCACTCTTCCCCATAGCGCTGACCCGATCGTTCATCGTCGGGATGCTGCGGCGCTACTACAGTCAGTGCGATGGGGTAGTCGTGCCGTCGGGACCGATTGTGGAATTGCTTCAAGGATACGGCGTGCGCACGCCCATATACGTCATCCCGACTGGAAACTCGCTGGACACGAGCCGGGACCCGGAGGCTCGCTCCAGAATTCGCGGTGAACGCGGCATCCCGGCCAATGCCAGGGTGCTCCTCTATGTGGGCCGGCTCGCTCGGGAGAAGAACCTCGATCTGCTGTTTCAGGCATTCGAACGGCTTGCCCGCAAACACGGCGACATTTACCTCCTTATCATAGGAGGCGGCCCCCACGAGGTCGCGTGCAGGAACATGGCCGCAAAACTCGAATGCGCGGGCCGGATTGTATTCACGGGATATGTGCCCAGGGAGAAAGTGGCGAAATACTACTCGGCCGGCGATTTGTTCGCCTTTCCATCTACGACCGAGACTCAGGGACTGGTGCTCGTGGAGGCTCTGAGGGCCGGCATCCCATGTGTGGCGGTCAGCGCGGGCGGCAGCCCCGAGATGCTCACGGACGGCGAAGACGGCTTCCTCACCAACGACGACATTGACGACTTCACGGAGAAGATTGACAGGCTGCTCACCGACCGCGAGCTCATGGAGCGCTTCTCCGCCCGCGGGGTCGAAAGTTCCTCCCGCTTTTCGCCTCAGGAAATGGCTCTCCGCATGCTCGAAGCCTACGAATCGGTTCGGGCCAGCAAGGCAGGAGCGGCAGCTAAGTAGCTGCCTCACCCCATGATATATGTGACCAGTACTTGACAAAAGTTAGAGAAGTTGTTATAATAACACCAAACGTCCGCAGAGACGGCGTTGCCAAACTTTGGGTCATAACGAGCGCTTTTATACCGGGAGCAATCCTCTCCTTATCCTTCTCGACCTTACGATATAAGCCTGCGCGCCTCAGAACGGCCTGCTAGCTGCCAATAATAATGTAGGAAGCAGGAACTTTTCCCGGCGTCAATGGCGCTAGAGGAGAATACCGAGTTGCTCATCCAGGATCAAGCTCAGGTACAGCAGCAGAGAATAGATCCGAAGATCATAATGGCAAGCGCCCTGCTCCAGATGTCGAGCATGGAGATCCAGCAAACCATCGAGCAGGAACTCGCGCAGAACCCGGCGCTGGAGCTGGAGGAAGAGCAGCCTTGCACGGGATGCGAGCTGGCGCCATTCATGTGCGGGCAATGCCAGCACAACGAACAAGTGCGGCATGAGAGTTCATCGCCCGATGAGATAAGCCTGCACGATCTGGAGCACATCTTCGATGCCGCACCCGATTCCGAAGAGCAAAGCGATCCCCTCAGCCGTATCCAGGCCGAAGTCTCCCTGCAAGAATATCTAAGGGAGCAGCTCAGGAATATGGTGTCCGGCAAGTTATATGACGTAGGCGAGTACCTGATCAATTACATCAACGAGAGCGGCTACCTGGAGTGCGATCTGCTGGAAGTGACGCTCGAACTGGATGCCTCGGACGAAGAAATCGCCGAAGCCGTCTCGATCATCCAAACCTTCGACCCGCCGGGAGTGGGCGCCAGGGACTTGCGCGAGTGCATGCTGATCCAACTGCGCTGCCTGGCCGACGAAGGCCGAGGGAATCCGATAACCGAGCAAATAATCCGCGATCTCTGGGACGAGATGAAGAGCCGACGGTTCAATCGCATCGCACGCCGCCTCAAGATCAAGCCGGAGCAGGTAAAAGAAGCAACAGAGTTTATCCGAACCAAGCTAAGCCCCTATCCCGCCGCCGCTTTCAGGGCGCCCTGGGATTACAAAACCTCCGATACCAAGACCGTTATTCGCCCCGACGTGATTATCCACAGACTCCCGACCGGCCATGAAGTGGAGATCATCGGGAATGAGTACTTCTCCCTCGCCGTCAACCCGTACTACCGCCAGCTCTACAACGAGCTGCACAATAGCCGCTCGAAATGCTCCGAAAATGAGAGGAAGCACGTCGTCGAGTACGTCGAGCGTGCCGACCTTTTTATCAAGAACCTGAACCAGCGCCGCAAGACGCTTAAGAGCATTACAAAGTGCATCGCGGACTACCAGCAGGGCTTCCTGGAAACAGGCTCGAAGCTCTATCTCCACCCCCTCACCAGGGTGAAGATAGCAGAAATGCTGGGTATGCACGAGTCCACCATCAGCAGAGCAACCGCAAATAAGTATGTCCAACTTCCCAATGAGGAAGTAGTGCCGTTCGACTTCTTCTTCAAGTCATCCCAATCCGTCGCGGATATGATAGCGCAGATGATATCGCACGAGGACTCCACACATCCGCTGAGCGACCAGGAAATCTCGAATATCCTCGCACAGCAAGGCCATCCGGTTGCCCGCCGAACGGTCGTCAAGTACAGGGAATCCCAGAAAATCCTCTCCTCCCGCAGTCGCCGCCGCTGATTCAAGAGCCACCAGCCGACATCCTGCATCTAGGATCCCGCATCACGCATTACGTATCTAACACAGCGGTCGCCTCGCTTGCAATCCTCAAATCCATCTGGTATACTGGCACAAATCCGGCGGTGAGGATGTGCAGGTCACCCGAATGATCGAGTTCAGAGACGTATCGGTGAGCTATCCGAACGATATACAGGCGCTTCGGGACGTGAACCTGCGGATCGAGAAGGGCGAGTTCGTCTTCATCGTAGGCCCGACGGGAACCGGGAAGTCCACCCTCCTGAAGCTCGTGTATAGAGAAGAGAAGCCGACGAAGGGGAAGGCCTTAGTCGCCGGCCAGGACGTGACACGGCTTAGAGGAGGCGCAGTTCCGCGTCTCCGCCGCAGCATCGGGGTGGTGTTCCAGGATTTCCGGCTGCTGCCCCAGAAGACAGCCTGGGAGAACGTGGCATTCGCGCTCTACGTGACCGGAGCTTCTCGCAGAGAGATAGAGACCCGGACGCCGCAGGTGCTGGATCTCGTCGGCCTGCTGGACCGGGCCGATGCATTTCCGCATCAGTTGTCCGGCGGCGAGCAGCAGCGAGTCTCGATCGCCAGGGCGCTCGTCAACGATCCCCCCATCCTTCTGGCGGACGAACCGACCGGAAACCTCGATCCGGACACGTCGTGGGATATAATCCAGCTCCTCGCGCGTATAAATATCAGGGGCACGACTGTAGTTGTTGCAAGCCACGACCAGCACATCGTGGATAGAATGGGCAAGCGAGTGGTCGCCCTCGATAGAGGAACAATCGCCCGAGACGAAGCAAAGGGCAGGTACTATGAGCTTGCGAACCCTTAGCTATGCCATAGCAGAATCGGCCGTCGGGATCGCGCGGAACGGCCTGATGTCCATGGCTTCGGTCATCATCATAGCGCTGTCATTCGGCATTCTGGGCGCGTTCGTGCTGCTGGCGCTAGGGCTGAACAACGCCACCCAGTCCATACTCAAGGATTTTGAGATCGGGGTTTTTCTGAAGAAGGGGACCTCAGAGGCGGATGTCGCCGAGCTGGGATCGCAGCTTCGGTCCATGCCGCACGTGGCATCCGTGAAATTGATGCCGAAAGACGTGGCGTGGGAGCAGAGGCAGGCCGAACTGCGCGGTCAGATCGAGCTATCCGGCGTCGAAGAGAACCCTTTGCCGGACAAATTCCGCGTCAGGCTGGACGATCCCCGATACACGGCCCGAATAGCAAAAGCCGTGAGGCGGATGCCTCACGTTGATGAGGTTGCCGAGGCCCAGCAGATCGTAGAGCAGGTGGTTAGCATTGCCGACGCTGTAAAGTTGATCGGCGCGGCGTCGGCAGGCGTTCTCTTCCTGGTCACGGCTTTCATCATTAGCAACACGATCCGCCTGACCCTTCATGCCAGGCGGCGCGAGATCAGAATCATGCAGCTTGTAGGTGCGACCAACTGGTTTATTCGGCTGCCGCTGGTCCTGGAAGGCATAATACTCGGCGCGGTCGGCGGCGGCATCGCATACCTTATCGTTCTGGGAGGCTCCCACTACGTTACCCAAGAGGTGACCCGGAGAGTTCCGCTGTTCGAACGCTTTGCCTCGGGTGTTGATCCTGTCTACTTCCTGGTGAGCATGGTCGCGCTCGGCTGCCTGGTAGGGGCCGCGGGCAGCTTGGTTTCAATACGGCGGTTTCTGAGGGTCTGAGCAGAACGTATTATAGACGCGAAGGGGAATTTCGGATGCATCAATCCAAGAAACTCACTTCCGTACTGATCCTGGCAGTTCTTTTAAGCGCGCTGGCGGCCGGACCATCCGCCAGCGGACAGAGCCTTCGCAGCCTGACGCACAAGCTGAGCCTGACATCGCGCAAGATAAACGATGTGCGGAGGAATCTGCGGCGCACAAAACAGAAGCAGCGGAATGCCGCCCATCAGCTTGCGGTCGCCGAGCACCGGCTGGCGACAACACAGAGCAATCTGAGGGATATACAAAACCAGCTCCACAATACGAGAAATAAGCTCGCGTTCACGCGAGCCGAGCTAAAAAAGATCGAGAAGCGGCTGAAGGAGAGGAACGATCTCCTGGCCGCACGCCTGGCGGATACCTACAAGCACGGCAGCGTCAGCTACCTGAGCGTCGTGCTGGGATCGGCCGATTTCTGGGACCTGCTGAGCCGGTCATACGACTGCCGCAAGATCATGAGCAGGGACGTCGAGCTCGTAGAGGCCATCAAGAAAGATAAGCAGGCGGTCGAGCGGCTCAAGGCAGGCCTTGAAGATCAGGAGCGCAAGAGAGCCGGCCTGGAGCGAAAACAAAGGGTCTTGACTCAAACAGCATACGACCAGACTCAGGAGCGCCAGCAGATACTCAGGGGTATAGAGAGGGACCGCGCCAAGTACGAGCAGATGCTGGCCGCTCTCGAAGCAGACTCGCGGTCCATCGCGGACATGATCCGCCGGATGCAGAGAACCCCCGAGGGCCGCAGGCGGCTCAACCAGGTCTGGCGCGGCAGCTTCATAAAGCCCGTCCCCGGCAGAATTTCATCCGGGTTCGGAATCCGGTATCACCCGATTTTGAAGTGCTGGAGGATGCATACGGGCATAGATATCGCGGCGCCGATGGGTACGACCATAAGGGCTGTGGCAGGAGGATATGTCGCGTTTGCAGGATTGCGCAGCGCTTACGGTAAGACGGTAGTCATTGACCACGGCGGCGGCGTGGTGACCTTCTACGGGCACTGCAGCAGCCTTCTGGTGGGAGCGGGAACAACCGTAAAGCAGGGACAGGCAATCGCTCTCGTGGGCAGCACGGGCCTGAGCACCGGGCCGCATCTGCACTTTGAGGTGCAGAAGAACGGCATACCAGCGCCGCCGTTCTAGAACGGCTGGCGCTGGTAATATGTACTAAGCGAGGACGGTACAATTGCAAAATCGGACTAGGACAACTGCAGCCTGGGTTTTGGTGGTGGTGCTGATTGGCGGCGCGTTCGTCGCCGGAGCTGAACTCCGCTTTTGGCAGAGCGTGTCGGGCGCATCCAGCGGCGCCCCGGCCCGCACCTACGCGCTGCTGAAACTCACGCCCGAATGTTCGCCGGTTACACTGACGAGCACAAAGCAGGGCTCAAGCGAAAGCCGCGAGCTCGTAAGCAGCGTTCTCGAAATGCTCAAGGACCACTATGTGGAACCTATCACCGGGGAGCGCGAGACCGCGCTGGCCCGTGGGGCGGTGCGCGGCATGCTGGAGCAGCTCTCCGACCCCGACAGCCGATTTCTGGATCCGAAGGAGCGCGGGCTTCTCGACGACGCCGGGTCGGGGCGATTGCGCGGAATAGGGGCGGTCCTCGCACTCAGAAACGAAAAGATCGGCAAGCTGGAGATCACCAAAATCATCGTGGTTGCGCCCATGCCCGGCAGCCCGGCGCAGGCGGCCGGCCTCAGGTCGGGGGACTCGATCACCCATGTTGACGGGAAGTGGATAGTGACGCACGATCCGTTTGCAACGCCTGAAATGGAGAAGATGCGCACAGCCGCAGACAATAAAGAAATTGACGAGTTCACCTGGCAGAAAACCTACGAGGCGACATTCAAGAAGCTCAAGGAGGGAATTCAGGTTTCCGATGCCCTCGAGACGCTTACCGCGAAGCCCTCCGGCGAGATAAGCCTGCGCGTAGATCGCCCTGGACGCAAGGAACCTGTGGAATTCAAGCTGCTCTGCAGGAGCACCGAGTTTGCTCCGGTAACCGCCCGCATGTTAAGTCGGTCAATCGCCCACATCCGCATCTCGGAGTTCAGCAAGCGAGCGGTTCAGGATTTCACATCGGAGTTGGAGCGGGTTAGGGCCAACCGGGCGAAAGGACTCGTTCTCGATCTGCGCAACAACCCGGGCGGACTCATGGAGGCGGCCGTTGAGATAACGCGCAAGATCACGGGCGGCGGCGTGATAGCCACCATCCAGGAGAAAGAGCGCCGGCACACTATCAGGATGCCGAAATCGCGAGCGCTCAACCTGCCGGTGGTGGTTCTTGTCAACAGCGGGACTGCGAGTGTGGCGGAGCTGGCGGCCGGGACCCTGAGGGAAAGCGGGAATGCCAGCTTGGTGGGCACGAAAACCTTCGGCGACGGGCTGTTGCAGACGCCTTTGCTGCTTCGGGACGGCTCGGCGGCGGTGCTCACAACCGGCAGGATGCTGACTGCAAAAGGCTTCAACTTCGAGGGCAGAGGGCTGAGGCCGGACAGGGAAGTCAAGCAAGGTGAGCGCGAGGGCGATGCCCAACTAGATGAGGCTGTGAAGGTTCTGCTGAAAAAGTTACGAAAGGCTTGACGCATACCAATATGGAACGAAGATCACGTCTGATACTGATAGCTGTCCTGATAGTCTCCTCATTCCTGTGTGGATTCACATATCGCGACCTTCAGGCGGGTGGCGTGCGAGGCGGTCTGACGGCCCTGCAAGCGCTGCCGGGGAATCTCGCTTCGGCAGTCCGAGCCGGCTTGGAGAGCGATGATGCGAAGTTGCCACCCGTGGAAACCTACTGGAGCGTTCTCACATATTTGGATGCGAATTATTTTGGCAAGAAGCCCGACCCGAAGCAGCTGACCTACGCCGCTATAAGGGGCATGCTCGGATCGCTTGGCGACCGGTATACCAGGTTCCTCGATCCCAAGGAATACAAAGAGATGCAGCAGGAGAACAGGGGCGACTTCGAGGGAATCGGGGCCGTGCTCGATACCAAGGACGGCCGGGTGTTTATTAAGAACCCCACCGAGGACAGCCCGGCCGAACGAGCCCGCTTGCAGCCCGGCGATATAATCCTCAAGGTTGACGGCAAACTGATCCAGGGGCTGGAGATCATCGAGGTCCGGAATCGCATCCGCGGCCCGCGAGGCACCAAGGTCAAGCTCACCATCAAGCGGGAGGGCGTTCCTCAGCTGCTGGAGTTCGAGATCGAAAGGGCTGTGATACCATTCAAGATCGTCGAGTGGAAAATGGAAGACGAGGCGAACAAGGTAGGCTACATAGCCCTCAGGCAATTTAACGAACAGAGCGACCAGCAGCTCGACAAAGCCCTGACAAAGCTCGAGAGGCTGGGCATGCGCGGGCTGGTGCTCGACCTGAGAATGAACCCCGGCGGCCTGCTGGACGTGGCGGTGGACGTAGGAAGCAGGTTTATCCGAGACGGCGACATAGTAATAATTCAAGATAAGGGGGGCCAGCGGAGCTCGCGCCGGGCTACCCCTTCAAAGTACAACCACCGCGTATCTCCTCTGGCCGTGCTGATTGACCAAAGCAGCGCCAGCGCCTCGGAGATAGTCGCCGGAGCCATCAGGGACCACAAGGCAGGCACGCTGGTCGGCGTCGACAGCTTCGGCAAGGGGTTAGTGCAGACCATTCTCAACCTGGAAGGTGGAGCAGCGGTGTCCATCACAACGGCGAAGTTCTTCACGCCGAGCGGACGGGACGTGAGCAAGGAGAAGATACACCCGGATGTGGTGGTGGAGCCTACCGACAACGACCTGAAGAATAAGAAAGACGTCCAGCTCGAACGCGCCGTTCAAATCCTCAAGGAACGCCTGGGAGCCGCTGAGGCAAGCTCCAGAAGCCGGGCGCGACAAAAGAGCTAGCCCCGCAGCCCCTCAGACCGCTTTTTTCATTGATTCGCCGCAGCGAACGGCCGGTGCTGCATTTAGGCTGTCAAGCATCAATCCGCAGTGATATATTCAGCGCCCCGGAGGATACTCCATGCGCGACGAGACGCCCATGCACTCCACCAGACGAATGTGGATAGAGCGAGCAGTATTTGCTGTGATCCTCGCCGGCGTCGGAATCTGGATAGCCGGATCCTACCTGTCGGGAGCCCCGTATACCATTACTGTCAGCGGCAAGCCGGTCGCCACAGTCGAGTCCCTCAGGGCCGCAAAGGCGGTGCTGCGGAAGGCGAGGCTTGAAAGGGCGAGCGGTGTGCCCGCCGGATCGGTCAGGTTCGCTGAACCCGTGAAGCTTCGCCGGGCATCCAAAGACGCAGAGCTGGTAGACGTACCGGAGGCCGTCGGCGCAGTAGAGAAGGCGGCGCCGGTGGAGGTCGAGTCGTTCGCCATCGTGGTAGACGACTCTCCTATGGCCGCCCTTCCGGAAAAGAAGCAGGCTGAGGAGGCGCTGAGCCTGGTCAAGCAGCATTATGCGGGCAAGCCGGGAAGGCTGCGCATCGAGCCTGCCTTCAAAGAGGAGGTTTTCGTCGAGAAGCGATACGTCGGCGTGGAGAAGCTGTATCCGTCCACCGAGGACGCCGTGCGCGTCCTGACCTCGATAGCGGAGGAGCCGGTTTTCCACACGGTAAAGCTGGGCGACCGGGCGGTCAATCTGGCGGTGCAATACGGGGTTCCCATCAGCGAGATGAAGAAGCTCAACCCGCAGATGGACTTGGAC
>Ga0315274_10004932_pt1 | contig 19577 bp, 21 predicted proteins | sample YL17G02_20_MG_FD_203700 | JGI IMG/M metagenome (GOLD analysis project Ga0315274, IMG submission 203700) | Sediment microbial communities from Yellowstone Lake, YNP, Wyoming, USA - YL17G02_20 | ecosystem: Environmental > Aquatic > Freshwater > Lake > Sediment | place: USA: Wyoming | collected... | reverse complement strand
GGACGCATGGCGCAGACCGCGACACCGCTCGCGGCCAGAATGATGTTGAACCTTCGGTACGCGAGGACCGGGAAGCCCGCTCCCATCGGACGGCTGATGAGAATCTCGTCCCCGGGCGCCAATTCGCACAGCCTCCGACTTCGCTCACCGACATCCTTGACAAGGAACTCAAAGAACTCGTAGCCGGGTCGGTTTGCGATGGTCCCCTGCCAGGGAGCCATACCGGGAAGCACGAGGTCGACGAACTGGGAATGAAACACGTGGGCCGACCAGACCTCGCGAGGCACATCCAGCCTCAGGAAGACCTGGTCTTCTGCAGCAGGCGTGCTGTCCATAACCCTGGCCTGAAAGAGATCGGACACGGGAGGCATTTTACGCTGTCGGTACATCGGGAGTCAAAACAGGCCTGAACCCGCCAAACAAGAATGCCGCCAAGTCGGCGGCATCATCACTACCCTGGTTTGCCTGGAAAGGTCTCCCAATCATTCCAAAACATAGACCAGAACCGTTTTCCTCCCCCACCTGAGGGCCTCGGCGCGATCGTCGAAGCACACGTCGATCCGGTTGCCCTTTATCGCCCCGCCGGTGTCGCAGGCGAGCGCATAGCCGTAACCCTCGATCCAAAGCTCGGTACCCAGGGGGATAACCCTGGGATCGACCGCGCATACTCCCCTGGTGGCAATATGTCCGGTGGCAGTACGACCATCCGCGTAGGGTCCGCAGGACAACGGTCCGGGATCGTACGCGGTCGCCTCCATGATCAGGACCCTTCTGTCGATACCACCGCGACTGGGTAGAGGAGGCAGGGAACGAACGCCGACTCTCGCCACTCTCTTCGTCGGCTCCACAACGACACGGCTGCCCATTTCGATGCGGGCGGTCTGCCGGCCATTCTTATAATAGTAGCGCGTAATCTCTTCGGCCAGGCCCGGCGACCCAGGCGAGACCTCCACCATCCGTCCCCTGGGCAGGTTGGGATCGGGTTGGATGTCCAGCGACGGCGGAATTTCCTTCTTCTCGGTGACATCCAGAACCTTGACCCGGGTTATCTCAATCCGCATCCCGTCTTTGAGCAAGGACGAAGGGTTGGGGGTGACACGGTCCAGAGGGCCGCAATCGAGGCCGTACTGGTCCAGAAGGTCACAGACCGTCTCCCCGGTGCATACGATTTCCCGGGCGGACATCCCTGCGTCAGCGAGCAAAACCCGCTTCGCCGCGGCATAAGTGACCTTCAGACCCGGCCTGATCGGCGTCCGGGGAGGGGGCTGGACCAGGTCATCCGGCGAATACCCTATCCCGACCTCGGTCAGGAACTCCCCGACGGTCCCGGCGGCTGTCAGGTAGGTCCCCTGAAGGCCGGGCGCATCGAGACTGACTTGTCGAGACGGACCACCGTCAAGCACATCCCCAAAGAAAACAAAACCCGCCCCAATTACGGAGGCGGCCAGACAGAGACCAACGATAATTCGTTCGGCTGCGAGTGTTTTCGGCAATTTCAATAGAGGCACGTTACCCATGTCTTCAAAACCGCTCCAAGATAAAAACGGCGCTTAAAATCAAGCGCGGGTGTCGAAAGATAGCACATCTAGCAAACCCTGTCAAGCTTTTGGGGGAAGCTCTCCTATTTTGCCCAGGTACTCCGCCAGCGCCTCCTCCCACGGACGCAGGGGCGTGAATCCACGGACTTTAAACAGGAGTCCCGAAAGCACGCTGTAGGCCGGTCTGGGAGCGGGTGCGCCCCATTCCTTCGTTGTGATCGGCCTGATCGGGGTGCTCAAACCGGCCTCCTGAAGAATCCTCACGGCGAAATCGTACCAGGTCGTTTCGCCTGCGTTTGTGACGTGATAGACGCCGTAATAGGGGGTCTCGATCATCTCGCGGATGGCCTTCGCCAGGTCGGACGCGAACGTCGGGCACCCCATCTGATCGTTCACAACGCTCAGCTCTTCCTTCTCCCGAGCCATCTTGAGCATGATCTTGACGAAATTCCGGCCTTTCTCACCCACGAGCCAGCTCGTTCGCACGATGAAGTACCTCAGGAGCAGGTTTCGCACGTAGTGCTCCCCCAGGAGTTTGCTCTTTCCGTACCAGGAAAGAGGTCCGGTGGGGTCGCATTCTGTATAAGGCTGGGTAGCATTTCCCGGGAAAACATAGTCAGTCGACAGATAGACGAAGACCGAATTGAACTCCTCGGCGGCGATGACCAGGTTCTGGGTGCCAAGCGCGTTTACCCTGACAGCCTGCTCGGGATCCAGCTCGCAGCCGTCGACATTGGTCATGGCCGCGGTGTGGATGACTATGTCGGGCTGATGCAGGTAGAATGTGCCGACAACCTCCTCCGCGACCGTTATGTTCATCTCGTCGAGGTCGACTCCCGCCACCTTGTAGTCCGGTTGGAGCAGATCCATCAGGGCCTGTCCGAGCTGGCCCTTGTGACCGGTCACAAGCACGGTCCTCCTCGGCTCGCCGCTGGGTCGATCCAACGGCTCCATCGTAGGCTCCTGATCGTACGGCAGCCTGTCGGTATCGGGCGGACTGGGCGCCCGCTCGCTCTTCCTGGGGTTCATCTGTACTCCTCAGCGACCGGAAAAGAGCCCTTCGCCAAGCTTGGGATTATAGCAGATTTGCAGTATATTTCTACGGTGCGACTCAAATGTCAGGACCCATCTTCACCGGCGCGGCCGGCCTCCTCATCATTCTCACCCACTGCGCCCTTAGCTACTTCCTGAGCGAGTCGGCCGGACGTGTGTTCGGGCGACCAACACTCTGGTTTTTCTGCTTTCTCCTTTTGCCCCTGATCTCTCATGGGCTTTTTCTCTACCTGCTCGTCGACAGGCACAGGAAGCTAAGGCTGCTGAGCAGGCAGAAAAATCTCTTCGACCTCTCTCTCAGGGCCAACTATCTGAACGAGCAGGCGCGTCGGGAACAGTTGACCGACAAGCCTGTTACCCCCTTCGGCTCGCTTCCGGATCTTCCCAGGGATGCCGACGGCTCTGATCTGCCGACGATTCTGAAGGAATGGCACGACCGAGGAATCGACGAGCTCATCGAATGGAAACAATGGAAGAAGGCGCTCGAATCGGCCGAGCGGAAGCTCCAAGCCGCCGGTGCTGCCGGGGACAACCGCTCGATCGAGCTGTACAAGGCGTATCTCGAAATCATCCGCCTGAAGACTCACGGCTAGGAGAGGCTGCGTGCCTTCGCACTTCCCGCACAAGAATCAATCTGCAAACGCAGTGACACAGTAAAGCTGTCCGATTACGTCGATCTCATACCGCGCGAAATTCGATTCTTCAAGTAGCTTCGCAATTCGGTTCTTCGTATAGAAAAAAACCCCGCATTTGTTCAGTCCGAGCCTGATTTTTCTGATCGGCGCGCGCCATGTCCACAGCCTCGGGAAACTCATGATCGCCCTGTCCGTGATGCATTCCCGCATTCGAGCAACCACAGGATGCGGGTGGCGAATATAATCGAAAAGGCCGATTCCGATGCATACATCGAAGCGTTCTTCGGGATTGTACGCCAGAAGATCGGCATGAATGAATTCGCATCGATCAGCGAGGCCTTCCTTATCGGCCCGCTCTTTGCAGACCTCGATCATGTTCGCCGCGATATCGATGCCCACCACCCTGCGGCATCCTCTCCTTGCGAATTCGAGCGAGTATTTGCCCGTGCCGCAACCGACATCCAGGAATGTGCGGTTTTCGATCGGCTTCGATTTCTCCATTGTGTATTCGAATCTGGCGAACATATCCCATCTGAAAATCGTATCCAGAGCCTTCGCCAGACCGCTTTTCCTGCTCGAGTAGATAGAGTCGAAATCCTCGACCTGACTGTCCCAGTATCTCGATTGTTCATTCAATTCAGACATTCAAATCCCAATAATCTCGCGGATCGACGTGAAATCGAATTCCCCAAGCAGCCTGTCGAACCGCTTGAATGTTTTTCCCAGGTTGTTATAGTGGCGGAATCTTTTCAGCAACGGGAGATTGACTCTTGGCTGATTGGGATCGATCTCCCATGGATGCAGGTAGAATATGACCGGTCTTCCCTGCCTATTGCAGGTTTTCATCAAGGACCGAGTCATGGTATACGGGAAAAACCTGAAATATCCGCCTCCGCTGCACGGAATCCTTCTGCCGAAAAGCTCAACCACCGACAGCGGGACCTCGATAAGACCGGGCTTGATTTCGTGAATTTGCAGCGGAGATTCGGACATGCCGTAGTCGGGATGTCCGGACACAGGGAAGACCGATGAATCATACCGTATCCCATTTTCTATAAGGACATCGAGAGCCCACATTGTCTTTGGCGTGATTGTGAATGAGGGCGCTCTGAATCCGAGAATCGCATGCCCGGTGCATTTTTTTGTGACGTTAAGCGCCTTTTTCAGGTCCTCGTCGAACGATTCGGGCGTCATCCCGGTGATCATTGTGTGAGAATAGCCATGGGTCGCGATCTCATGACCCATTTGATCGATCTCGTATATCAACTCAGGAACCCGTTCGGCTATCCATCCAAGCACGAAAAATGTCGCCTTTGTCTTATGTGCGGACAGCAGGTCAAGAATGCGCCTTGTGTTTTTCACCACCCGAAGCTCCTGAATTCCCCAGTCCCGATAGTCTATGGCCCGCTTCAGGTTGGAAACACAGAACCAGTCTTCAACATCTATCGATAACGCATTCTTCATTCATTTGAAATCCTTCGACAGCCTGCGGATTTATAACATTGCGCCGACATGATGTCAAGAAATGCCGGCGCGGACGTCAACCTTGCCCTCTTTCTCGAAAATCATGATATTATTTTTACTGAGAGATGAGATTCCACCTGGAGATACTGGCGCTTTTTCTCGCACTCATCGCGGGTTGCGCGGGATCTATGTCCCTGTCCCCCGAGAGTCCGGGGCACATCACGGCTGACGACAGCGACTCCGGTGCCGGATTTTCATGGGATTCAACCCAGCCCGACAGCATCTCATGCAAGCTGCGCGACCAATTCGACCCGCCCGCCGAGTACAAATGGTATCCGGACATTCTTGAGACCAACAAGGTCGTCGTCGAGCAGATGTATCTCACAAGCACAAACGGGAACCAGATTTTCGCCGACGTGCATCGTCCCAAATGGGCGTCGGCCGACATGCCCTGCAGCGCGCTCGTGCTCGTTCCCGGGGGGACACAGAAGGGCGAGGTGTGGCATGTCCCCTGGAGGAGAAGCGGCTCCAACCACTGGGCCGCCGCGGGATTCATCGTGATGGATTTCGACTTTCAGGGTCGGGGAAAATCCGAGGGAGTGGAGGACTACTACGGTCCCACGCATCGGGAGGATTTGAAGACGGTGATCGAATACTGCGCGAGCCGTCCGGACGTCCTCCCCGGCGGAGTGGGGCTTGTCTCCTCGTCCTTCGGCGTCACGGTGTGCTCCTGTACGCTCGGAGCCTACCCGGATTTGCCCGCGCGCTTCTTCATCGATCTCGAAGGCGCTCAGAACCGGCAGGTAGCCACGCAGTTCGACGACCCCACCTGGATCGGTTACTGGGGCGGACATCCCACGTCGGACGATGCATTCTGGGACGAGCGCGAGGCGATCACCTATCAGCCCTTCATCACCGCCGCCTACATCCGGGTCCAGAGCGACACGGATCACGCGTTCGACTACTTCTACGTCGACCACGCGATCCAGATGTGCAATGCCGCGTTCCTCGGCTCAAGCCCCTATGTCCAGATGAATCACAATCCCCCGAACCAGCTTCTGGATGAGCTTTACGAAGAAACCTATCAATACGAGGACCTCGACATCATCGATGAAAGCCTGTTCATGTACGTGATCGAGGCGAGCGTGTCGGAGTTCTGAGGGATCTCTCCTTCAATCCCATAAGAGACGGTTAATAAGAACGCGCTCGCGCAGCCTGATACTAGGGCATGAAGGCTGATCGCGGGCACGCCGGCATCTGCGTTCTTGTGCTGATCCTCACACTGGGTTGCGGACAGAGCGTTTCGTCCAATCCCATTCTCCCGATGCACGAACTCACAGGCGACGTCACAAAGAGTTCCGGCGATCCGTGGACCACGATCGAACCGGAAGGGAAATCGGTCGACCTCAAATCGCCTTCCGATCCCGCTGTGAAACCTCACTGGTCGCCGGACCCGAGCGAGCCGTACTCAGTTGTTGTCGAAGAGTTCTACGTGACAAGCGCGAACGGAAACGAGATTTTCGCCGACGTTCACCGCCCGGAGTTCGCGTCGCCCGAGACGCCATGTCACGGGCTCATCCTTGTCCCCGGCGGCACGCAGAAAGGCGACGCCTGGCATGCGGAATACCTCAAGTGCGGATCGAATCATCTCGCCGCCGCCGGATTTCTCGTCATGGATTTCGACTTTCAGGGTCGGGGGAAATCGGAAGGTGAGGAAGACTATTGCGGACCCACCCATCGCGAGGACCTCAGGGCCGTGATCGAGTACTGCGCGAAACGTCCCGATGTCCTGCCGGGTGGAATAGGGCTGGTCACGTCATCGTTCGGCTGCACGGTCGCCTCCGGGACTCTGGCGTCGTGGCCGGACCTGCCGGTGCGATTCTGGATCGACAAGGAAGGCAGCCAGAATCGGTTTGTGTCCACGCAATGGGACGATCCGTTCTGGGTTGAGACGTGGGGCGGGCACGATACGTCCGATATCGAATTCTGGCGCGAGCGCGAGGCGATACGGTTCCAGCCGCACATAACAGTGCCGTACATAAGGGTGCAATCGGACCTCGATCACGCGCTGGACTATTTCTACGTGGATCACGCGATCGCGATGGTCAACGCGGCGCTGTCCGGCGAGTCTCCATACTGCCGAATGAACCACAACCCCCCGAACATCCGCCTAAGCAGGGTCTACAAGGACACCTACCAGTACGAAAACGTCTACCACCTATCGGAAGCCCTCTACGATTACGTCCTCGAAGCCGGCACGATGGAATTTTAGCGTCTCCCGCCAGGCAATAATAATCTGTCGCGACTGTAACATGCGCATCCTGCGCATGGTTCTTTCGTCTTTTCGCGCTGAAGAACCATGCGCAGGATGCGCATGTTACCTGTCGTCGAGACAAGACCGCCACAAGCTGCGTCCGCCATGGCGGATTGTGACGGGCAGCCGGGTTGTTTGTCCACATTGCTCACCTCCGGTCCTCTTCCTTGTCACTGGAAATGGGCCTTCGCAGGAAAAGCCTCGCTAACGAACTGCTCTGCATCTATCATTCTGTCCGGCAAGCCGCATAGATTCCTAATTGCTGCTGCAGCTGCAACAGGGTCAGGGCAACTGACGATGTACTTGTATCCCGTTGTGTCTATAAGAAGCGTTTGCCCTTTTGTTGACCCCAAGTAGTACTTCCAAAGGTGCTTGCACACTCCAGATCCCCAGGCTCTCGCCACTCCTCCTACTCCTAGCCTATCTCGAACAAGCCTAGCAGCAGGTGTCTTGCTTACGTATACCCCTACAACATCTCTGCACGGGATCCTCTCCGGGAGAAGTGTCAAAGGGAAGTCCGATATGGAAACAAAGTCGGTATGTAACCTAACTCTTACTATTCTAAGTGACCCCATCAGTAGATATGCCGTCAATCCAATCATAATATCAGGGATATCATCTGCCCAAGCCGGAAGAGAATCGATCGAGTGCAGACAATCTCGGATGAGTGGCGTCTGGCTTAGGTGAAACAAGAGTAGTCCTGCTGAAATCCTGAGCACGATTGCCTTCACGTCCAAATCTGTAAACGCGGTTCGCATCACGAGTATTCGTACCGGACGCCACCGGTCGGGTTCACGAAACATCTATCGAAAGAACTCTACCTGTCTACTTCGCCGAGCACTATGTCCACGCTGCCGAGGACCGCGACGAAGTCGGCGATCAGTTGTCCGCTGCCGGCGCGGTCGAGGCTGGTGAGGTTCACGAAGCTGGGCGCGCGGACATGCACGCGGTACGGCTGATCGGTCCCGTCGCTCACGAGATACACGCCGAGCTCGCCGCGCGGACTCTCAATCGCGCTGTAGACCTCCCCTGCAGGGGGTTTGATGACTTTCGGAAGACCGGGCGCCATGATCTCGCCCGGCGGCTCATCCTTCAGTTTGTCGAGGCACTGCCGGATGATCCTCACCGACTCGTACATTTCGTTGAGGCGCACCTCGTAGCGGCCGAGGCAGTCGCATCGCGTAGAGGTCTGCACGTCGAACTCCATCTCCGGGTAAAGGGAATACGGGAGGGTGCGCCTGAGATCGTACGGGATGCCGGAGCCGCGAAGGTAGGGGCCGGTCGCGCCGTACGCGATCGCGTCCTCGGGCGAGAGGTAACCCACGCCGTCGACCCGCATGCGGAAAATCTCGTTCCCGGTCAGAAGGTCCTCGTACTCGGTGATCCGTTTCGGCATTTCGGCCATCAGCCGTCGCGTGGCATCGTCCATGCGCTCGTCCCAGTCCCTGAAAACGCCGCCGATGCGGATGAAGTGATAGGTCAGCCGCGCTCCGCACTGCATCTCGAAGATGTCGACGATCTTCTCGCGCTCGCGCATGGTGTACATCAGCATGGTGGTCGAGCCGAGGTCGTTTCCGAACGATGCGAGCCAGAAGAGGTGGCTGGCGAGACGCTGCATCTCGAGGGTGAGGACTCGGATCAGGTCGGCGCGTCTGGGGACCTGGATTCCCAAAAGCTTCTCGACCGCCAGGCAGTAACTCATGTTGTTCGCCATGGACGCGAGATAGTCCCATCGATCGGTGTACGGAACCACCTGCGGGTATTTCAGGCTCTCGGCTTTCTTGGAGAAACAGCGATGCAGGTAGCCGAAATGCGGGACCGCCTCTCGGACGATCTCGCCGTTCATCCTTAGCAGCACCCTCAGGACACCGTGCGTGGACGGATGCTGCGGACCCATGTTGAGCCAGAAATCCTCGGTGTCGGCGCCCGACTGGGCCCTTATCTGGGTGGGTGTCAATGTGAAGGCCATGATGACTCCGGACGATTCCCCGTCGAGAGAATCGTTAGAAGAGCATGATAGCGCAGAGAGGGGTAAGAGGGAAGAGTTTTTCGAGTCTACGACCGGCCTTCTTCGATCAACCGATCAATCAGATTCGCGTATTCGGGACTGCCGAAGGGACAGGCGATCGCTTCCCCGAAATCCTCTTTGCCTAGATGCATATTGTCTCTGATGCTGTCGATTGTACCCGTAGGGAGGTCTCCTCTGCCCTTGGCCACGATGACGGTCGATCTGCGTATGCCACCCCGGTAGTAAGCATACTTGAAGTGCTTGCCCCGCTTGGAGGATTTATCCTGGAATCCCAGCTTTTCGCAGGCGTTGACTACCTCCTGTTTGGTGGCCTTCTTCGTCATTTCGGGATCTTCTTGAGAAGCCTCTTCAGCATTGAGAGCTGGATTCGCGGAACCTTGCCCAAGTTCTCAACCCCCTCGGCGTCAAGGTCCTCGATCATTTCCACAAGGATGTCCGAGAACTCTTGACGCGCCAGGTAGTCTGTATCTCCTTGAGCGTACAAGTTGAGTTCCTGAGACCGAATAACGACCGTGCCGTCTCCATAATGGTACACAAGAACCGGAAACGGCTTAGTCAGCTCGTATTTGTCCGAGACAAGAAGCTCGAAATGCTCGCGCGACGGCTCCTCTGAGGGCTTCGACGCCTTCCTGCGTTTGGCTACCGAAACGCCGGCCTTCTTTTTCGTCCTGGTTGGATCTGCAGCCTTCGCCATTACGCCTCTCGCTTCGGTCTTCCCCAGTGCTTTCACTCAAAATACCAGTATAACAGCGCGGTGCCCCAGTAGTTCTCGCCGAAGTACCCGACCTTGCCTTCGAGGCCCGCCTGGGGGCTGAAGTCCCAGCCGATGGTGGCGAAGGGTCCGGCGGGCCAGTCCACAAGCTCGTCCTGCAGGACGAAAACGCCCGCTCCGCCGCCCACGTAGATGCCGTAGTCCTGCCACTCGGGCCTCTGGAAGTCCTCGATCCACGACGCCCACACGAAACCGAACCTGTCGACCGCGACGCCCCCGAAACCCTCACTCCTGCAGATATCGACCCCGTACTCCCAGTGACCCTCGCGCATCTTCGCGCTCAACGCCCATGTCTCGTCCGCATCGTTGTCGGTGCCCTGGTTCATCCCTGCGCCGATCGCGATCCCGTCGAGGAAATCGAGCTCGCCCGCCCATGCCGGGGTCGAGGCGATCAGGGTCGCGACAAACAGGAATCCACACAGAATAGTCAGTCGGTTCAGCATTCGTAACAGCCCCTCTGTCCGGACATCGGAAATCCACCCATCTGCAAGCCGCGAAGCACTCAGAAACCATAGTAGACGACGAATGAATAGAGGGATGGGTCGAAATAGCCGTACTTGAATTCCATTCCCCAATCGCGACCCTCCCAGCCCATGGCGGATACGAATCCGAAGGAATCCTGGTACGAGTTCGCCTCGAAGGTCTTGCCGAAACCCACGCCGAGCCAGGGAGTATTGTTCTCCTCCACATAAAGGTTGTAGCGGTAGATGAACCAGCTCAGGGCGAGCTGATCGATCGCGTCCCCCTTATCGTTGTCGTAGAAGAGCTCCGCGCCGACCTCATACCATTCGTCCCAGTACTTCCCGCTGATCACACCGGGGCCGACATCGTTGTCGCCGAATCCGGCCCCCAGACCCACCGAGAAGTCGCCGGCGTACGCGGGAGCCGCCAGGAGCAAGAGAACCACCGCAGCGAATGCAGGAACTAGTCTTTTCAAAGTAGCTTTTCCTCCGCTCATTTTGACCACGTTTCGCATGGTCGAGTTCAGCCGATGCTCGCAAAGCGTGCTTCGTATTGTATGCGATTTGGCCCGTTAAATCATCCCTGCGGCGTCCGCACGGACAAAAGAAGAAAGGCCGGATGAACACCGGCCAGGCATGCAAGACTGATGCGAACCAGGAGACTCTTGAGCACGAAGCTTAAGAGCCTGGTGGAAGCGACTGTGGGACGGGGCGCTACTCCTCGTTGAAATGATAGTAGGCCACCGCGGAGATGACCGACGGATCGAAGTAGGCCCACTTGAGCTCGAGGCCCCAGATGTCGGAATCCCATCCCACGACTCCGACGGGTCCGAACTGGCTCGACCAGCCCTCGGACTCCTGGAAGATGCCTGCGGCACCGATACCGGCATAGGTGGCGCTTGCTTCCTCGACACTCAGGTCGTAGCGATAGGCCAGCCAGGCCATGCCGATCTGATCGTAGTCCTGACTCTCACTCTCGAAGCTGGAGTAGACGTCGGCGCCGATCTCCCACTGGGCGTCCCAGTATTTGCCACTCAGGACAAACGGGCCGACATCGGTGGAGTCACTGAATCCTCCGCCCATTCCAATGGACCATGTCCCCATCTCAAAATCGTACTCGTCTTGAGCAAATGCAGGGGCGGCAATGAAGAACATCGCGAGCGCGACCAGGATTATTAATACCTTGCGCATCTTTTCTGTTCTCCTCCTTGTGTGTTTCTGATCGCGGGCCACCGGTCGATTGGGCCCGTCTTATTAATCTAGGCTATTGTAACCGATTTAACGGGATAAATGTCAATTCAGTCCCTAACGCTTGTAGCTCGGAGGAACATCCTTCAACGGATCGAACTTCTTCCCGGCCGCCTCTTTCATCGCTCGGACCTGATTCTCGTCCAGGTGCGCATCGACAGCCGTCATGTCGTCCCAGCGTCCGATCAGGGGATAGTCCCGCCTCAGGGGATGCCCCTTGAACTCGTCGCTGAGCAATATCCGCCTGAGGTCGGGGTGCCCCTCGAATTCAATCCCCAGCAGGTCGTAGATCTCTCTTTCCTGAAAATCGGCCGCAGGCCAGAGTTTGCAGAGCGACGGTGTCTGCGGCCTGGACCTGTCGTCGATCACGACAACAACAGACACCTTCTCGAAAATCAGGGGACCCCCAACGCCTGGAGCAGGGAGATGCGCCAGGCTGTAGACGACCTCGAAACGGTCCACTTTGTCGGTTCCAGTGACGCATCTGCAGTGGTTCATGGGGACCAGGTCATTGTCCCTCAGGAACGAAGCGAGGTCGACGAGGCCCAAAGGGTCCACAAGAAGAGCCGGCTCATCGGCGAGACGCCCGTCGCGACGCTCCACGTTCGGAAACCTGGACGCGACCTCGGCCAGGAGGCCGTCCATGAACTCGCCCCAAACCTTAGGATGCTCCGGTTCGGGCGGATCGGGCGGTGGAGTGACAGGTTTCTGAGATTTTCCCATAAGGCGATCTCTCAGGCCTTCTTGCGTGCAAGAGTCTCCTTGTCGATGAGACGCTGAAGCTTCATGAAACCGTCGATCAGGGCCTCGGGACGGGGTGGACATCCGGGGACATACACGTCCACCGGCACGATCAGGTCGACGCCGTTCACCACGTTGTAAGTATCGATATAGGGTCCCCCGGAAATCGCGCAGGACCCCATCGCGATGACCTTTTTGTGAGCCGGCATCTGGTCATAAAGTAGCCTCAGCCTGGGGGCCATCTTGTGGTTCACGGTGCCGGCGACAATCATGAGGTCCGCCTGCCTGGGCGTTGCCCTGAAGACCTCGGCGCCGAACCTGGCGAGGTCGAACCTGGACGCGCCGGTCAGGATCATCTCGATCGCGCAGCAGGCGATCCCGAACGTGAGAGGCCATATGCTGGAGCGCTTCGCCCAGTTCAAAACCGAGTCGATCGTCGTAAGAAGCACGCCGGGGGCGTAATCACGTTCGAGCAGGCCCATGTTGTTCTTCTCTCACAACAAGCCATAAGGGGGGATCGTCGGGGAGCGTGAATTCCATCTGCATCACACGCACCCCCTGGGGAATCTCCTCAGATCCAAATACCAGAATCCCCTTCTCGCTGAAAACCTCTTTCCAGAAATCGGCCACGGTCGCCTGCGGAAACTCGTAGGCCTCCACGGGAAACAGCCTGTGAGCCAGCATCAGATTCCTGACATCATTCCGCAAGCGCTCGGACGCGCTGTCCATCTCCAACCTCTTCCTCCAGGACGTTCGCGCGCTATTCCCACTTCAAATAGCCCTTGCGCCAGGCATACGCCCAGGCGACGGTGAGCAGGAAGATGAAAAAGATCATCTCGCCGAAGATCGCGAATCCGAAGTTATGAGCCTCCGGGATTCCGAACGTCCCGGGCGCGTAACTGTACCTCGGTTTCATCGACAGGAAGGCCACGGCCCAGGGATAGAAAAACACGATCTCGACGTCGAACAGAAGGAACAGCAGCGCGAAATAGTAATAACGGATATTGAATCGAATCCATGCCGGCCCGATCGGCTGCTCGGCGCACTCGTAGGTCTGGTACTTTCGCTCGACGGGCTGCCTGTAGCGGATAAGCCAGGCCACCCCGAGCCCGAAGACCGCAAAGGCAAGCGCCCCGAGGCCGAAGAACAGCACCCAGGAGAAATCCATATACGAAGGCGGGATATAACTTACCGGCATGATGAATCTTGCCCTTCAGCTGGAAGGGCTCACAACGCGCTTGATGGCGGTAGTGTAACGGTCGGGGGTCGGAAAATCAACAGGATTCCCTTTCGCTGGATCAGACCTCACGTCCTCAATCGAACGCTCCTTTTGTCGAAATAGATGACAGATGCATCTCCCCCCCGGGCGCGGCGTTTCTTGACCGCCGAGTCCGGCTGGGGTAACATCATCGCCGGCTTAATAAGACTGAAAGGCTCGGAATCATCGCCTCTCGGCGCATATTGTGACTCAAAGGGAAAAGGACTTTACGCTCCCCGATTTCTTCCGGCTTCTCAAGCTGCGGTGGAAGGTCGTGCTGGCATGCGGCATCCTTCTGGGCGCTTTCCTGGCGTTCGCAGCTCTCGTCATGGAGCCGACCTACGAAGCGAACGCATCGGTGCAGATACCCAGCGCGACAGGCGGCCTGGGCGCAGTGGGCGACGTTCTCTCTCTAGGCGGCGGCGGGATGGTGAGCAGCGAGGTCGAGATAGTCAGGTCGAGATCGATCATGGATGCGGTGATCGATGAACTGAGCCTGAATGTCGACATCAGGGACGCCACGTACGGCAATGCCGTGTCGGAAGCGATCATGTTCGTGTTCGGCGATCGCCTGAGACGGGGACTGAGGTCTTTGAGAGTGAAAGAAGTTCAGTTCCCCCAGACCAGCACAGACAAGAAATTCTATGTCACGTTCACGGACGACACAGGGGGATTCCGTGTCAGGGGTCCGGGCGGCGACCTCGGGACCGGACGTCAGGGCGCACGATTCACCTCGGAAAGCCTTTCGTTTACGGCGACAGTCGCGAAAGGGCGCGCCGGGACTCGTTTTCTAATCATCCCTAAGAGCCATTACCGAACCGTGTTGCGATACCGGGAGCGCATGAAGGCTTCCATTGCGGGAGGGGCTGCCACCCGATCGAATATAATCCTGGTCTCATACGAGGCGAACGATCCCGGCCTCGCGAGCGATGTCGCGGAGGCCATCGTCAATGAGTACGTCCGCAGAGACACCGAATGGAAATCAAGCATGGGGCAGGCGCGGACGGCCCCGATCGAGGCCCAGATCGCCCAGACTTTGAGCGATCTCGGAGCGGCGGAGAGTGCCCTGGAGCAGTACAAGAACCAGTATGGAGTCGTATCTCTTCCCGATGAGGCGAGGCTTGCGGTCTCCGTCCTCTCCGACAGGGAAGCCGAGAAGGTCGATTTGGAGCTCAGGCTTTCCATGCTCCAGGACATTCAGAGACAGCTCGCGGCCTCGATCAACAGCGACTCTTTCGCCGTGCCGCCGTCGCTCACCCAGGACTCCCTGATCCAGCAGCTCGCAACCGACCACGCCCGCCTGATCGTGGAGCTTCAGGACCTTCTGCTCGATTACACCGAGAGCCACCCGTCCGTCATCGCCAAGCGCGAGGAGATCATTGGGGTCAGGCAGAACATTCTCAACGCCATCTCGGCTACTACGAGAAGCTTAAGCGAGCAGAGGGCCAACCTCGAAGGCGTAATCGGCGATCTCACGGGTCGCCTGTACGATATCCCCGGCGTGGAGCGAAACCTGGTCGATCTCACAAGGAAACGGGATGTCGCCGACGCAACCTATCGGCTTCTGCTCCAGAGGCTCAGCGAAGCGAGGCTGGCGGCGTCTGCATATACGGTCGGGAACAGGATAGTCGACCATGCCGTTCCGCCGGATCAGCCGGTGTCCCCGAGCATCAAGCGGAACCTGGAGGTCGGGTTCGGACTCGGTATCGTCCTGGGCGTTTTCCTGGTTTTCCTTCTGGAAATCCTCGACCCCCGGCTCCGTCGTCCCGACCAGATCGAAGTCTTTTTGCATGGAAGCCCTCTTGCGTCGATCCGGAAGGGCGCGGACGATGAGATATCCCGCGCTGCGAGCACACTTGCGCTTGCTCTGGTGCGAAGCGCGAAACCGTCTATAGCGCTCATCTGTCCGGGCGATGGAAGCGAGAACCTGCGGAACGTGCTGGAGAACGTGGTTTTTGAGGTCTCCAGAGGGGTGCAGCCTCTTCTTCTGGTGCAGCCGATGGCTTACGATGCCAGGGAAGTCTTCTTTGAGGCCGACCCATCGCAGGGATTGAGCGAGATCGCAAAGGGCCTGGCCGTTGAGCCGCAGCCGGTCGAGGGCGGGCAGGTTCTGATGCTGCCTCCGGGCGCGAAACCGTCCAGCGCCTGCGTCACCAACAACCGGGTCCGCGACAGGATCGCCGAGCTTCAGGGCACGGTCAAAGCCACGCTCTTTTACCTTGATAGATACGCTGCCGATCCCGCTCTCAGGGGTTGGACAACGATGACGGGCGGCGCGGTGCTTGTTTTGCGGAGAAACCATGAGCTTCAGAAGGATATTCTGAGCGCGTGCGAGGCGCTTGAATCGGACAAGGTGCCCATCCTCGCCGCTCTGCTCATTGACTGAGCCTGTTCGACAAACCTGTATCCGGGAGCCTGCGAAATGTCTCGCCCTGCCTTGTACATAGCGATGCTGATATTCCTGATGGGAGGTCCCCTCCTTCCGGGAGCCCTCCTCGCACAGGAAGAAGATTCGGGGATCCCCATCGAGAATGCTCAGCCGAGTCCCGCGGAATCGATCACGTTCGAGGGTACCGAGGACTCGAGCCTGTTCGTTGGGTTCTACCGGCTCAACGCGGGCGACACGATCCACGTCGAGATCATCACCGACCTGATTCGCGGGTTCGATCCGATGATCGACGATGAGGGCTTCATCGCGATGCCGATTATCGGACGCGTGCAAGTGGCGGACCTCACCGTGACCGAGGCCCGTCAGGCTCTGCAGGACCTCGTCGACCGGTATTACGTGAAAGCATGGGTGACATGCCGCGTGGTTCAGATCGCGCGAGTGAAGTTCTATGTTTACGGGGACGTTTCGCAGCCGGGATTCTACACGGCAAGCGGGGCAACGACTTTCTTTGATTTTCTGCAGCGTTTCGGTCTGGCCGGGAGAGAGGACCACAGGAGGATCGTCCATGTCAGGGGACAGCGATCCACCGCTCTGCCGGAGCCGATGGATCTCATCGGGGAGCCCCGGGAGCCTTCGAGCGCGCTTATCGACAGGTCCCTTGAACTCTGGGAGTCGGGTCAGGCCGACCGGATCGAACCCCGCGTAACCATCACCGATCCCCTTGATTTCACCATGCAGGGCGAAATCGAGCAGAGAAATTTCTACCTGGAATACGGCGATGTAATCTATGTGCCCGATCCGGGAGTGCTCGTCAGCATCGAAGGTTTCCGACGCCAGGGACAGTACGAGGTGCTTCCCGGCGAGACCTGGTCGGACCTCATCAGGCTGGCTGGACAGCCGGGCCTGACGCGCGACGACGCGAACATCGTCCTGGAGCGTCACGACGCGGACGGCAACCTGGTTCAGCTTTACTACAACCTGAATCGTCTCAGCGATGAACAGCTCGCGACAATTTCTCTCCAGGACCAGGATCGCCTGATCGCGGTATCCTACGATACCAATGTCTATGTGATTGGAGAAGTGAACGAAGCCGGGGCTTTCCCATACACGGCCGGCCTGAATGCGTTTGACTATCTTGCGATGGCCGCCGGGCCCACGCCCCAGGCTCACCTGAGGTTTGCCGTCATAGTCCGGCCGCCGGAGGGCGTGTCCGCCTCTCTCGAGGACTCGTCTCTGTATCCGGTCGACCTGGGCGAAACCCTGATAAGCGGTTCAGCCCCCTCCCCCGTCACCATGAAGCCCGGGGACATTCTGTTCATACCGAATTTCGGCACCGAGGTCTCGATCAGCACCGTCTTGAACGGCCTCAGCGTGCTCGTCAACGCGGTCAGGCTGTTTTAGTCGGGGAGGATCCTGTCCGCGCACTCACCTGAGGGGCATCGAGCTCGCTTCTACCCTGTATGTCTGACAAACGGCGTGTCTGTCGGTATAATTCGGGTGTGACCGAGAGGTGAAATCCGCATGAAGAGAATCTGCGTGCTGGGTCTTGGATACATCGGCCTTCCCACGGCAAGCCTGTTTGCAGCCCACGGACATAAGGTGCTGGGAGTCGATGTCAGCGAGCGGGTGGTCGAGACGATCAATGCGGGCGAGATCCACATCGAGGAGCCGGGCCTCTACACCCTTGCGCAGGCTGCGGTCCGGTCGGGAAACCTGCGCGCGAGCAGATCGCCCGAGCCCTGCGACGTCTACATGATCTGCGTCCCCACGCCTCTCACAAGCGAGAAAGCCTGCGACCTTCATTTCGTCAAAGACGCGGCTGCGAGCATTGCGCCGCTTCTGAAAAAGGGCGACCTCGTGATCCTCGAATCGACATCCCCCCCCGGCACGTGCCGCGACATCCTCGTTCCCATGCTGTCCGAGACGGGCTTGAAGATCGGCGAGGACGTCCATCTGGCCCATTGTCCGGAACGAGTTCTTCCGGGAAGAATCCTCAAAGAGCTGATACAGAACGCCAGGATAATCGGAGGTATCACGCCTCAGTCCGCCAGGGTGACCGAGGAGCTGTATCGCGGGATCGTGGAAGGACCCATTTATCTCACCGACTGCACGACCGCCGAGCTTGCGAAGATCATGGAGAACACGTATCGCGACGTGAACATCGCGCTTGCGAACGAGCTCGGACATATTTGCGAGAGGCTGGGGGTGTCGGCATGGGAGGTCATCGAGCTCGCCAATAAACACCCTCGAGTGAACCTGCATAGGCCCGGACCGGGAGTGGGCGGTCACTGCATCTCGGTCGATCCGTGGTTCCTTGTAGAGAAATTCCCCGACGAAGCGAAGATGATTTGTCTGGCCCGACGGATCAACGACTCCCAACCCGAGTATGTCGTGGAGAAGCTCGAGGGAATCCTCCGGAGAATCTCGGATTCGAGACCCAGGGTCGCGCTTTTCGGCGTAAGCTACAAGGGGAACGTCGACGATATCCGCGAGTCGCCCGCACTCGAGATCATCTCCCTGCTGAAGGACAAGGTCGATCTGAGGGTGTACGACCCACACGTGAAGGGCGGCGTGGGTCACGAGCTGGTCGGCTTGGAGGAAGCGGTAACGGGAGCGGATGCGCTCGTTGTCCTGGCGGATCACGCCGACTTCCGGTTTCTCGATCCGGAAGAGGTGGGTAAGCGCATGAGAAGCAGGATACTCATGGACACAAGGAATTTTCTCGACCCGGAGCGTTTCAGGAACGCCGGGTTCGAGGTGCATACCATCGGGTCGGGCAAGGCGGACGAGACGGTTCTCCTGGGGAGAGACATCGCGACATGAGACAACTGTTCATCAGGAAAGGGCAAGTCGAGATTCAGGAAGTGGGTGCGCCGACGGTGGTGCCGGGATTCGTGCTGATCCGGACGGTGGCAAGCTGCATCTCGGCCGGGACGGAGATGGCGACGGTCGAGTCGTCGAGCGAGGGTCTCTTCGAGAAAGCGCGTCGCAAGCCGGAACTGATCAAGCGCGGTCTCGACATGCTGGTCACGCAGGGCCTCGCGCGTACCGTCAAGGCGGTCCGCGGGCGGCAGGCAACCGGGATCCCGTCTGGATATTCGCTTGCCGGGAGGGTGATCGAGGTCGGCAGGGGAATAGACGACATCAAGCCCGGTCAGAGGGTGGCTGCTGCGGGAGCGGCGTACGCGAATCACGCGGAGGTGGTCTGCGTTCCGAGAAATCTTGTTGTCCCGATTCCGGACAACGTTTCATTCGAGCACGCGGCGGCAGTGACGCTTGGTGCGGTTGCCATGCAGGGCGTCAGGCGCGCGAACCCCGCCCTCGGCGAATGCGCGGCGGTGATCGGCCTCGGCTTGCTGGGACAGATCACCATCCAGCTTCTGAAAGCTTCAGGGATTCGGATCATCGGCTTCGACATCGATCCCGTGCGGGTTTCGGAGGGAAAAGAGATCGGCTGCGACATGGCCATCAACGCGGGCCTGACCGACCCGATCATGGAGGCGCTGAAATTTTCCGGCGGACCGGGCGTCGATTTCGCAATCATCACAGCCGCGACCCGCGCGAACGCCCCCATTAACCAGGCCATCGACATGTGCAGGAAAAAAGGTCGAGTCGTGGTGGTCGGCGACGTGGGCCTTTCCATCGACCGCAGCAAGCTCTACCCCAAGGAGCTTG